>Ga0172371_10004923_pt1 | contig 19953 bp, 21 predicted proteins | sample Lak12m_FD_114543 | JGI IMG/M metagenome (GOLD analysis project Ga0172371, IMG submission 114543) | Freshwater microbial communities from Kabuno Bay, South-Kivu, Congo - kab_022012_12m | ecosystem: Environmental > Aquatic > Freshwater > Lake | place: Democratic Republic of the Congo: South-Kivu... | reverse complement strand
ACCAAACCATAGCATCAATAATCAGAAATGTCCAGTACTTTTTCAAAAACTCCTGTTGCCATTCCAGCACAATCAGTAACTCATTGCCAAAATTGACCAAATCCTAACCGCACAGGTAGAAATTTATTAAGTCTATTAAAGAACTCCATGACAAAGATATTGCGGAGGGATATACGGGAGTGTTTCTCGATAACCAGCTTGAGAAGAAATATCCGAAAGCAGCAAAGGATTTCATCTGGCAGTGGTTCTTCCCGCAGCAATCTTTGACGTTTGTGGTGGATAAGAAAGAGAAGCGGCGGTATCATCTGCATGAAACACATGTCCAAGAGGCTCTTTACGAGGCAGTCCGGCGGGCGAAGCTCACGAAGCGCGTCTCGTCTCATACTTTTCGCCACTCTTTTGCAACACACCTTCTTCAAGCCAACTACGATATCCGTACTATTCAGACACTTCTTGGTCACAGCGACGTCAGGACTACGATGATCTATACTCATTGCGTGCCAAGCAGGACAGTGAAAGAGGTGAAAAGCCCTCTGGATTTCTAATTATAAATACTCCCCGCTTCAGAGACAGCGGGGTATCTTTAGGTAAACTTTATTAATTTTAAAATCCCCCCTTGCCCCCCTTTTCCAAAGTGGGGTAGGAAGAAACCCCACAGCAGAGACTGTGGGGTATTAAAAAGCCATAATAAAAACATGGTTACTCTTACCTAATCTTCTCAATAAAAGCCTTTGCAGCCTTTAATGCATCTTTAACCATATAAACATCATAAATAAGTCCTCTATAATACCCTGCTATGTGCAAGGCGTCATAGATTTTTTCAAACTCTCTCATCAACTTCCCATTATGAACTGCAATATGCTTTCTTAAAGCGTCTCTGTATGCTTCTACTGATTTAGGGAGTTCTTTCTTGGTCAACCCCTTTTTTATAAGATGCTCATTTATTGCCTCTAAGACGGCAAGGTAAGCTGTTCCAAACGCCTCCCTTACAGGTTTTACATCTGTATATGTATTATCCTCAATAGGAACAGATTTTAATATTTCCTTAGCATTATCTAAATATCTTAATGCCTCTCTCATTTAAACTCCTTCGGTTTAAGTTAATCATATTCAAGGCGCAGTGTCAACATTTCTCGAGCCCTTTGGATTTTAATATCTCCTTTCATTTGCTAAATCCGGCACTAAACAGTGCTCTTAATTATCTCTGCTATCTCAATTATTGTCGATTCCTCAAGCTCTGGATTCATTGGCAACGAAAGGACTTCTTTGGCTGCCTTCTCGGCAACAGAAAAGTCCCCTTTTTGATAACCTAAAAATTTCAGAGCCTCCTGCAGATGAAGTGGCACCGGATAATAAACAACTGATGAAATACCATTTTCCTTGAGCCTCTGGTGTATCTCATCTCTTTTATTGCTTATGATTGTATATTGGTGAAAGACATGATAAGCGCCTTGTTTTTCCACAGGACATCTTACCTTATCTGAAAGAAGGTTATTGTAGATTGCTGCATTCTGCCTCCTCTTTATATTGTATTTATCTATGTGCAGGAGCTTTACGAGAAGAATACCAGCCTGTATCTCATCTAGCCGGCTGTTAAATCCAACCCTCTTATGTCTATATGAACCTTTGGAGCCATGGTTTCTTAATTCCCGAATTGTATCAGCTACCCCTGAGTCATTAAGAATTACCATGCCCCCATCTCCGTATCCACCAAGATTTTTGCTCGGATAAAAACTGAAACAACCTGCATCTCCAAGGCTTCCAGCCTTTTTACCATTTACTTCGGCGCCAAAAGACTGGGCACAGTCCTCAATTATTTTCAGCCTGTATTTTTTTGCTATATCCAATATATTTATCATACCAGCCGGGTGGCCGAATAGATGAACAGGTAAAATAGCTTTTGTCTTTTTTGTTATATTTGCCTCAATCTGGCTTACATCTATATTCAATGTATCTGATTCAATATCAACAAAAACAGGTGTAGCGCCTACATACAGGATCGCCTCAGCAGTAGCGATGAATGTAAATGGAGTTGTTATAACCTCATCCCCTTCACCAATACCTAATGCATCAATTGATAAATGAATGGCGTCGGTGCCTGATGCAACACCTATTGCCTCCCGGACGCCGTGATAATTTGCTACCTTCCTTTCAAACTCGGATACCTTTTGCCCAAGTATATACTGGCTGCTTTCGAGTATCTCTGTAACTACATTAAGCGCTTCTTCTTTAATACCTTGAAACTGTTTTTTCAGATCGACCATTGGAACCATTTTATTTGCCCTGCCCCTGTCTCTTGATCATCTCTGATATCTCCAGGACTATTTTAAGTGCAGCCCTTCCTTCGACAGCGGAAACCCTCGGTCTCCTCCTTTCCTTTACGCAACTGATAAAATCTTTCAACTCTTCTCCTAGAGGTTCTTTATTTTCAAGCGCTATGACATCAAACGATATGCCTTCTTTAGTTCTGAAATGGCGTTTTATTTCTGAGTTCTGATAATCAATAGAAATGAAAGAATCTTTTTGAAAAACCTTAAGCCTCCTCTGTTTCTCAGGTGATAGACGGCTTACTGTAGCAAGAGCTATACAGCCATTTTCAAATGCAAGCCAGGCCTTTGCAACATCAATCTTATCAGAGAGCACTTTTGCTCCTACTGCTCTGATCTCTTTGACTGGCAAAGAGATTAGACTCATTATTATATCCACATCGTGGATCATGAGATCGAGCGTTACATCAACATCTGTTCCCCTTCCGAGAAAGGGTGAAAGTCTTTCTGACTCAATGAACCTCGGTTCTTTAACCATCTTAGAAGCAGCAAGCACGGCCGGGTTATATCTTTCGAGATGTCCCACCTGAAGGATGCAGCCCATCTTCTCCGACTCGGCAATAAGTTCATCAGCCTCTTCAACAGTCACTGTTATCGGCTTCTCTACAAGTATATCCTTTCCTGCCTTCAGGCAATCCAGGGCAATGCAATAATGGGACGCTGTAGGCGTTACGATACTCAGGGCATCAACCTTATGAAGGACATCTCTGTAGTTGGTATATGCCTCACAACCATATTTCTCTTTAAACGCATCAGCCTTTCTTTTATCAATGTCAACAACAGCAGTAAGCTCAGTATCCTCAATCTCATGGTAAATCCGTGCATGGTGTTGACCCAGATATCCAACCCCTATAACTCCAACCCTGACCGCCAAAAATCCTCCTGTTAGTTTTAAATAGAGTTGCTAACCCTCTTTACTTCTTCAAGTTTTTTCAATGCCATGCCAGAATCTACCGCATCTGTTGCAATGTCAAACGCTGTCTTGAAATCCCCTGTCTTTCCTGCAATCACAATAGCAACAGCAGAATTAATCAGGACTATATCTCGCCTCGGTCCTTCTTCCCCACTAAGGATGGAAAGGGTAATGGCTGCGTTAGCTTCTCTGCTGCCACCGCGGATATTTTCAATTTTGCTTCTCATAATACCGAAATCCTCTGGCCTGATATAGAAGTTTTCAATCTTCCCGTCTTTAAATCTTGAAACCCTTGTCCTGCCGGAAATGCTTACCTCATCGAGTCCGTCCTCGCCGTGGACAACCATTGCATCAACTGCGCCAAGATTTCCAAGAACCATCGCAAGTATATCGGTAAGTCCATTAGCAAATACACCTAATATTTGCCTTTTTGCACCAGCAGGATTTGTTATCGGGCCGAGTATATTAAATATAGTCCTTATGCCCATCTCCCGCCGTGGTCCAATAGCATATCTCATTGCAGGGTGGAATAAAGGCGCAAAAAGAAAGCCAAAACCTGTATCGAAAAGACACTTTTCTACCTTCTCAGGCGGCAAATCCATTTTCACCCCCAGGGCCTCAAGCACATCAGCGCTCCCGGACTGACTTGAGACAGAACGATTCCCATGTTTTGCAACAGGTATACCTGCCCCTGCAACCACAAGGGCTGTCGTCGTCGAGATATTAAATGTATGTGACATATCACCACCGGTGCCACATGTGTCGAGGACTCCATCAGGCGCCTTGATAGTTGTCGCTTTTTCCCTCATAATCCTTGCAGCCCCTGTTATCTCCTCGACAGTTTCACCTTTAATCCTTAAGGCTGCAAGAAATGCTCCAATCTGGGCATCTGTGGCCTTCCCTTCCATTATCTCGCTCATACACTCGGCCATTTCGACCTCTGAAAGGTTTATATTGCTGACAAGCAGGTTTATCGCCGCCTTAATCATAACGCCTCTACGATACAAGATACACGATGCTCGATGCCTGATGCAAAAATTTGGATTTCTGACAATTTATATTCTGTATCATGTATCATGCATCCTGTATCATGTATCTTACTAAGGAGTTTATAAGTAAGACATCATTATTAAAAAATCTCCCCTCGCCCCTCTTTGCCAAAGAGGGGGATGATCCCTCCCTTTGGCAAAGGGAGGTTAGGAGGGATTTTATAATCAATGTCTTCATATTTATGACCTTATTATTAACTTAAGAAAGTTTCTCAACAGGTCTTTGCCGACCTTTGTTAGTATTGATTCAGGATGGAATTGAACACCTTCAACAATAAACTCCTTATGCCTTACGCCCATTATCTCACCAATATCCGTCCATGCAGTTATCTCAAGACAATCAGGGAGGGTCTCCTTCTTTATCACAAGGGAGTGATATCTTGTTGCCTCAAACGGATTTGGAAGACCTTCGAATATTGTTTTTCCATCATGGTTTATCATGGATGTTTTTCCATGCATGAGCCGTTGAGCCCTTACTATTTCCCCTCCAAATGCTGCTCCTATGGCTTGATGACCAAGGCATACACCAAGAAGTGGAACCTTGCCAGAAAAATGTTTTATCAATTCCACAGAAACACCAGCCTCCTTTGGTGTGCACGGGCCAGGTGAGATTACAATCCTTTCGGGTTTCAAACGTTCTATCTCATGAATTGTAATTTTGTCATTTCTGAAGACCTTTATATCCTCACCAATCTCTCCAAGGTACTGGACGAGATTATAGGTAAACGAATCGTAATTATCAATCATCAATAACATAAGAAGTTAAAAGTTAGAAGTTAAGAGTTAAAAGTCAAGGACAACTCTTAATTGAGGCATTTTCTCCTTTCTTTCGAGGTTTTTACAATAGCTGAGAGAATATTCTTTAAATTTTCTAAGCCCTTTCCTTTATTTTTTTATTGTCTTTTATCAACTTTTAACTTTTCACTTTCAACTTTTCACTTAGCTCTTTTTCTGCCATATCTACTGCCCTCATCATACCCATTGCCTTATTCACCGTCTCCATATATTCCCTCTCAGGAACTGAGTCAGCAACAATCCCTGCGCCTGCCTGAATATATGCCTTGTTATCTTTTATTATAAGTGTTCTAATTGTAATACAGGTATCCATATTCCCTGAATAACTGATGTATCCGACAGCACCTGCATATAACCCCCTCTTTACTGGTTCAAGTTCTTCTATTATCTCCATTGCTCTTACCTTCGGGGCTCCGGTCACTGTGCCGGCGGGGAAACACGCCCTTAGTACATCAAAGGCATCCAGCCCTTTCTTTAGACTGCCCTCTACATTCGAGACAAGATGCATAACATGACTATACCTCTCAACATTCATCAACTCTGTAACCTTCACAGAACCTGTTTCTGCAACCCTTCCGACATCGTTTCTTCCAAGGTCAATGAGCATTATATGTTCTGCTATCTCTTTAGGGTCTTTTTTAAGTTCTTCCTCAAGGGCCTTATCCTCTTCCTCCGTCTCTCCCCTCTCCCGGGTACCTGCAATAGGTCTTAAGATTATCTTTTTGCCTTCAAGCCTGACCAATATTTCAGGGGATGAGCCGACAATCTTTACGTCACCAGTGTCAATATAATACATATATGGAGAGGGATTAATAACACGCAATGCCCTGTATACATGAAATGGCTCTATGTCAAACTCGCGATCAAACCTCTGTGACAGAACAACCTGAACCACATCTCCTGACATTATATAATTCTTCGCCTTAAGTACTGCATGCTCAAATGCCTCTTTTGTCACAAACGATGATGCATACCCCGAAAATAGTGAGGCAACAGATTGGTCATTGGTCATTGGACATTTGTCATTTGTTTTTGCTAATGACTGCTGACCATTGACTATCGGCTGTTCATCTGCCATGGGTTTCCTTAGCCTTTTTATTATGCTATCTATTTTTTCTATTGCCTCTCTGTATGCCTCTTCAGGAGATTTGTTATTAATATATGCATTAGATACAACCTTTATTTTTCCCTTAAGGTTGTCAAATATAATCACTGTGTCTGTGACCATAAGAAACATGTCAGGAAGTTCAAGTTCTGGCTTATTCTCATCAGGAATGCACTCAAAAAATCTAACCATGTCATAGCCTATATAGCCAACAAGACCACCATAAAACCTCGGAAGGCCTTCAACATCGACTGGATTGTACCTGGCAATTTCTCTTTTTACAACATCAAGGGGATTCTCTGCCTCGAATATTTGGGCGCCCATTACATTATCTTTTATCTCTATTTTTTTATCCCGGCTTCTTATGACCCTTGAAGGTTTTGAACCGAGGATGGAATATCTTGCCCATTTCGCGCCACCAACTACACTTTCAAAAAGAAAAGAGGGCAAACCTCCGAGCTTCAAGAAAGCTGACACAGGTGTTTCTGTATCAGCAAGTATTTCTCTATAGACAGGAATAAGATTCCCCTTTGATGAAATAGATTTAAACCTTTCTAAGTCAGGATAAAGCATATTGACAAAATCTATCCTTTTTATTAGTATCATTCATTATAGCTTATCATCCATTTATAAGTTAAGAGCCATAGGTTATATGAGAACTTTTAGCTTTTAATTGCGGGAATAGCTCAGCTGGTAGAGCACAACCTTGCCAAGGTTGGGGTCGCGGGTTCGAACCCCGTTTCCCGCTCCATATAAAGCAGTTGTCAGTTGACAGTGGTTAGTTGATAGTAGAGGCTCTTGCAAAAGTCCTAATTTGTCACCCTGAGCCTGTCGAAGGGTGCTCTAACTGTTTGATTTGCTGTAATTCTTCGACAAGCTCAGAATGACAGAAGGGCCCTTTTTCAGACTTTTGCAAGAGGCTCAGTGGAAAAAATTTTTAACTGTTGAGGCTCTTGCAAAAGTCTTGAAATTAAAATGTAGCCATAAACTTTAGTTTGCGTGTTTTCTTTGTTTTCAATATGTTACAAAACGCAGGCTAAAGCCTGCGGCTACCAGAATTGGACTTTTGCAAGAGCCTCTACTGTAGTTAATGGCGGCGTACCCAAGTGGCTAAGGGAGAGGTCTGCAAAACCTTTATTCAGCGGTTCAAATCCGCTCGCCGCCTCCAACATGTGAAAGTTCACCACCCTCTCTTATCCGTCTCTCCGCTGCGGCATTACCAAAATATTCTATCGCCATATCTCGTTTTTTTTATTTTGGGATATTGCTGAAAAATATTATTTTGTCTATGATATTTTTATGAAGCGTTTTTTATGTCTTATACTCTTAATCATTTGCTGTTTGCCTGTTTATGGTGAAGTAATAGATGGCAAGGCATGTCTTAAAAAAGGCAAAAATGAACTTGAAAGTGGGAAATATAAAGATGCCATATCCAGTTTATCTGCAGCAGGAAGGGAATTCCCTCTGTTGGGTGATTATGCCATGTTATGGCTTTCTGATGCCTATCATGAAACAGGAAATCACGACGAATCTCTAAAGACAATTCGCACCCTCCTTAACAGATATCCGCATTCACCGCTCATAAAAAAGTCCCGCGTAAAGGAGATTAAAGAGGCTGAAGAAATCTCTGAAGAAAATATCCAGCAGTTATATGAATCATATATCAAGGATTATCCGGATGCTGCCGAGATGAAATATCTATATGCCTTTTTGCTTAAGAAAATGCACAAGAAAGATTTAGCAAAATCAATCTTTAAAGAAATTTATGTGGATGCAGGCCCTCTTTCAGGGATGGCATACAGCGAGCTTCTCTCCTCAGATATAAGCGTAGAAGACTTGATTAAAAGGGCCTCAAACCTTATGAGTGCAATGGATTTTAAAGGGGCCGAATCTGCTTTAAGTTCTGCGATGGCCAAAGATGATGGAAGTTTGAAAAATGAGATATTGAAAAACCTCGGCCTTTCTCTTTTCAAACAGAAAAAATACCGTAAAGCCGCAGAGGTTTTTAAAGAGGCTAATGAGGTATACTGGCAAGTACGTTCTCTGTACCGCGCGGGGGAAAAAGAAATTTTTAATTCTGCCCTCGACAAACTCCTGAAAAGCGGTGATAAAGAAGCGGGCCCGATTTTTGTTGCAGTTGCCTCTGACCGAAGAAGAGAGGGAAAGATCGAAGAAGCATTGGAGACTTTCCAAAATGTTATGGAACGATACCCTTCCGAAACTGAAGATGCGTTATGGGGCGCTGGATGGACATATTTCCTTACAGGAGAATATAAGAAGGCAGCCGATATATTCACAAGGCTGCATGATACTTACGGCAATACAAGATACCTCTACTGGAAGGCACGCAGTCTCGAGGCAGGTGGAGAAGAGGCCATCAACATTTATCATACAATTATTGGGAAAGGTCGTGACTTCTACAGCATTATGTCTTTTATAAAAACCAAAGAATCTTCTGAACAGTCCAGGACCTTTGAAACCCAAAAGTTTTTAAAGGTCTCAGCTCCCGGGAGGAGGATTCCTGTTAAACTCTATAGAAATGATCGTGTGGAAACCCTCTTTGAACTTGGTTTATATAAAGAGGCTTTATTAGAGCTGGTATGCCTTTCAAAACACCTTAGCTCAACAGAGGACCTTTTATATGTCTGCTCAAAGTTTCAAGAACTAGGGGAATATAAATATTTAGTAAGGCTAGCTATAAAAGTTCCGTATATAGAGGAACTACATTACCTCCGATATCCGCTTGCATATCAGGATATTGTTGAACCCCTTTCAAGGAAATATAATTTAGATCCACTTTTAGTCCTTTCAGTTGCAAGAGAAGAAAGCAGGTTTGATCCTGAGGCCAGATCTATTGCAGGCGCACTCGGCCTTATGCAGGTTATGCCCCGGACTGCATATAAGCTTAATAATAATTTAAAACTGGATGTAAGCGGTTCACAGGGAATGCTTGATGTTAAAAATAATTTTCATTTTGGCATTTATCTTCTGAGCAATCTGATTAACGAATTTGGCTCTTATTCTTATGCGCTTGCTGCTTACAATGCAGGAAAGGAAAAAGTGAGAAGCTGGCTAGAAAATGGAGATTATAAATCAATAGATGAATTTATCGAAGACATCCCCTACAGGGAGACCAGGAACTATGTTAAAAGAATAATAACTACTTTTTTTGAATATAAGCGTGTTTCTTCAATCGAGGATGGCGTGGTAGAAATCTCCCTTGAAAAATTGTAGACCTAAACGATCATGTCGACAAAGTCGGCACAAAGGAAAATGAAAATTTGTAATCCCCCTACATCCCCCTTTAGAAAAGGGGGAACTTCAAAAATTCCCCTCTTTTTTAAAGAGGGGGTTGGGGAGATTACTAAAAAACAGTAAATTCAATAAGTTAGTGGCACTTTCGGAGCAAATGTTGCATAAAATGCAAAACAATTTTTGCAACTGGTGGGTAGACTTTAGTTTAAACATTCTGTTATTTTAGGTACAATGGTTTTGAAAAAGACCCTCTTTGACGACCAAGTTATAAATCAGTCTACAAGTTTGAGAAAGGAGGTTACGCCGGTGGAACAACTTAAAATTCTCGAAGACAAAATAGCAACAACTATTGAGAGGGTCAAGACTCTGAAGGAAGAAAAGGCATTTATGGAAAAAAGGGTAAAAGAACTCGAGGGGTTGCTGAATGAGAAAAATCAAGAGGTTGAACAGCTTAAGTCAGAAAAAAATTTAATAAAAAACCAGATCGAGGGTCTCCTCAATGAACTTGAGACAATCGAAATAGAGTAAATGAGATGGGCAGTGTCGAGGTCTATATCTTAGGCCAGAGATATACTATCAAAGGAGACGCCCCGGAAGAGCATATCAGGAATCTTGCTTCCTATGTTGACAACAAACTGAAGGAAGTCTACATCTCATCACCTAATATTACGCCTGTAAAGGCCTCGATCCTTGCAGCGCTGGATATCGCAGATGAACTTTTCAGACTAAAGAATGAACAGGAGGAAATGGCTAAGCATATTGAAGAAAAGACAAATACTCTGACTGCACTATTTGATTGAACCTTTTTAAATGTATTTCTGAAGGATACCTCTCTTAAGTTATTTTATGACAATTGAGATTGCCGAAAAGTAGGTTCTGTCTGAACCCTGAAAATGTTATGCTGATCCGCCTAACCCAACTTCTGCACTTTAGTGACCAAAATCTATTTAAATCAATGGGTTGCGATATTATTAAAATCCCTTGTATTGTCAAGCGATTTTCTTAGAGTTGTGATTGTATTCTGTGGTATATTTATCAATCAAGATTATATATGGAGGTCATTATGGACATAAAGGCATATGTTCTCAATAAGGCATTAGAGGCAAAGGAGGGGGCGAGGGTACTTGCTGCGGCATCATCAGAACAGAAAAACACTGCCCTTGTTGAAATGGCAAAGGCTTTGCAAAAAAGGGCAGAGGAGCTTATTTCGGAGAACAGGAAAGACATAAAATTTGCCGAGAAAAAGAGTCTTTCAAAGGCATTTATAGACAGGCTGACCTTGAACGAAAAACGTATCAATGAGATGGCACAGGGACTTATTGAGGTATCAGCCCTCCCTGACCCTGTTGGCGAAATAACAAAGATGTGGAAGAGACCGAATGGAATGGCTGTCGGAAGGATGCGGGTGCCTATTGGCGCTATCGGGATTATCTATGAGTCAAGGCCCAATGTTACGGCAGATGCGACAGGCCTGTGTCTTAAGGCCGGTAATGCCGTTATACTCAGAGGAGGATCTGAGGCTATTAACTCAAACAGGGCAATCGTGAACGTTTTGAGAGATATTGCAAAACAACTGGGGCTTCATGAAGGCGCTGCAACCTTTATTGATATACCAGACAGAGAAGCAGTAATGGAGATGCTCAAGCTTGAGGGTATTATTGATCTGATAATACCGAGGGGAGGCGAGGAATTAATTAGGGCTGTTACTGAAAATTCGAGAATTCCCGTCCTCAAGCATTATAAAGGTGTATGCCATGTGTTTGTTGACAGGGATGCTGATCTGATCATGGCGGAAGAAATATGCTTTAATGCAAAGGTCCAGAGGCCCGGGACATGTAATGCAATGGAGACAATGCTCGTTGACGAGGCTATTGCCGAAGGATTCTTGCCGAAGATGCTGAAGAGATTTGAAGATGCTGGGGTAGAACTGAGGGGCTGTTCAAAGACACTCGGTATATATCCTAATATAATAGAGGTCAAAGAGGAGGATTATTACAAGGAATATCTGGATCTAATCTTAAATGTTAAGGTAGCGAAGGATATAGACGATGCCATGGAGCATATCGCAAAATACGGCTCTGCCCATTCCGATTCTATAGTCAGCATGAACTATGACAAAGCGTTGAGGTTTTTGCGGGAGGTTGACTCTTCTGCGGTCTTTGTGAATGCTTCCACAAGACTTAATGACGGTTTTCAGTTTGGCCTCGGGGCAGAGATAGGGATATCTACAGATAAAATCCATGCAAGAGGTCCGATGGGGCTTGAGGAGCTTACGTGCACAAAGTTTATAGTCCTGGGAAGCGGGCAACTAAGAGAATAAAATAAAGATACAGGATATGTGATAATTAGGTGAAAGTAGGCATATTCGGCGGAACATTTAACCCTATACATTATGGACACCTGAGATCTGCTGAGGAAGTTAGGGAAAAGGTCGGGTTCGATAAGGTTCTTTTTATCCCATCTGGAAGTCCTCCTCTCAAAACAGAAGAGATGGCCAACTCAAAACACAGATATAATATGACAGGGCTTGCTATTGTCAATAACCGTTTTTTTGAACTGTCAGATATGGAATGCAGGCTGTCCGGAAAGTCTTACACGGTAACTACAGTCGAGCAGTTGAAAGAGAATAATCCAGAGATAGAGTTTTTCTTTGTCCTCGGAGTGGATGCCTTTCTGGATATTACTAACTGGCGGCATCCGGAAAGACTTGTCACACTCACCAACTTTGTTATCATATCGAGGCCTGGCTTCAGATTTATTGATCTGCAAGTATCGCCCTATATTAAAATAAATAAAAGAACTCTGAAAGAACTTGATAATGCAAAGATTGAAACATATAGTATAAAGCTCAAAAGCAACAGGGATGTTACCTTTCTCAAACTTACCCCGATAGGGGCATCGTCAACAGAGATCAGGGCGCTTATAAAGCAGGGTAAAAGCATAAAATACCTATTGCCAGCAGAGGTTGAATCCTATATAATTGCTAATAAGTTATATTGTAATAAGAGATGGAAGGGAGGGAAAACCTTTAGAAAGTAAAGATAAAGCCCTTAAAGCAGCAAGGGCAGCCCAGGATAAGAAAGCAAAGGATATCCTTATACTCGGTTTAAAAGGCTTGACGCCGATAGCAGATTATTTTGTTATCTGCTCAGGAGAAAGTACTACACAGGTAAAAGCAATCGCAGAACAGGTTGAAGAAAACTTTGATGAGGCTGACATTAAACCTCTCGGGATTGAGGGTTTAAAATACAGCCGCTGGGTTCTTATGGACTACGGAGATGTTATTATCCATATATTTGAACAGGAAACGAGGGCATTTTATGAGCTTGAGAAACTCTGGATCGATGCCAAAAGAATCCAGATCGAATAATTAGCGTTGATAATGGGTAAGCTTACTATATTTATAATTATTTTATTCCTGGCAGCGCTCGCTGTATTTGCTTTCTTTAATCAAGGAATTACTGTTGTAAAGATACCCTTCGGTAAGACTTATGAAACTCCTACAATTGCTCTTGTATTGCTAGCAATCGCAGTTGGCGCCTTTGCGATGCTTTTTTATTTTATGGTGAGAGATACAAAAAAATACATTGATAGTTGGCAATATCAGAAGAAACAGAAAAAAGAGGCAAAGGTTCAGGAATTATACTCAAGGGCCTTGAACTATCTACACGCTTATCATAATAAGGATGAGGCGAAAGAGTTGCTCAAGGGAGTTCTTTCAGAAGAGCCAGGACATCTCGATACGCTGCTTCAACTCGGAGATATTGCCATTTCTGAAGAGGATTTTCAAGCGGCACGCGAATACTATCAGAAGGCATGGGACCTTAACCCGCAGAGCCTTAATGCAATGTTTGCCATGGAAAGGCTTATGGAGAAGACAGGCAGATGGTCAGACGCCCTCAGATACATTGAAGAGATACTCGATAAAGACGAGGGAGATCTTTCCGCCCTGTACAAAAAAAGAGACATACTTGAAAGGCTGGACAGGTGGGATGACCTTATTTTTGTTCAGAAAGCAATACTTAAAAATGAGCATACAGAAAAAGATAAAAACCGTGAGAGGCAAAACCTTGTTGGATACAAGTATGAGTATGGCAGGTATAGTCTTGAAAACGGAGAACTTGAAAAGGCAAAAAAGGCATTCAGGACGGTATTAAGGTTAGAAAAGGATTTTATCCCTGCAATATTAGGACTCGCAGAAGTGCTTTTTAGAGAAGGTGAAACCGAAGAGGCAATTAATCTCCTTGAAAAGAGTTATGAACAAACATCGTCTAAGATAGTCCTTTCCAGGCTTGAAGACTTGCTGATAAATGTTGGCGAACCGGCAAGGCTTATAAGGATTTATAAGAACAGCCTGTCGAAAAACCCACGGGATACTTTGATAAGTTTTTTCCTCGGGAAGCTTTATTACAGGCTCGAGATGTTGGATGATGCATTCGAAACATTGTCGTCTATTGATACAGGCGGTGCTGCCTATCCGGAGTTACACCATCTGATGGGCAACCTTTATATGAAGAGGAATCAGACGGATAGGGCTGTATATGAATTCAAAAAGGCAATTGATATTAACAGACTTACTTTCAGTATGCCTTACAACTGTAAAAATTGCGGTTACACGTCTTTCGAATGGTCGGGTAGGTGCTCAAATTGCAAAAAGTGGAGCACCTTTCAGTTTAACCTTTAGCCCTGATTATTCATAAATATGGCACGACACATGTCTTCCGTTAATATCCTTTAATTTAGGTACAACTCTATCGCATGGCTCGAATCTTTTCGGGCATCTCGGATGAAAGGGGCAGCCTGGAGGAATATCTATCGGGCTTGGAACATCACCTTTAAGAATTCCTCTTTTCTTTCCATCAGGTTTTATCTTAGGCGCCGAAGCGAGCAATTCTATAGTGTATGGGTGAAGCGGGTTACTGAAGAGTTCATCCGCTTTTGAATACTCCACTATCTTCCCTAGATACATAACAGCAACTTCATCACTGAAATATTGAACTACCCTCAGGTCATGACTGATGAAAAGAAATGAGATATTCGATTTCCTCTTAAGTTCATGAAGGATGTTCAGTATCTGTGCCTGTATGGACACATCGAGTGCAGATAGTGGTTCATCAGCTACTATTACCTCGGGAGAGACCGCGAGCGCTCTCGCAATGCATATCCTCTGCCTCTGGCCTCCACTGAATTCGTGTGGGTAGCGGTTTAAAACATCAGCATGAAGCCCTACACTCTCTAACAGGTTGACGACCGCATTCTTAAGCTCAGATCTCTTAACAATCTTATGTATTCTAAGGGGTTCTGACACAGTATCAAAGACAGTCATTCTCGGATTTAATGATGCAAAGGGATCCTGGAATATTATCTGCACTGATTTCCTGAATTCCAGCAGGGATTTTCCTCTGAGTTCTAAAATGTCCCTACCCCGAAAAAAAATATTCCCTGATGTGGGTGGGATCAACCTGAGAACAAGTCTTGCCACAGTTGATTTCCCGGAGCCGCTTTCCCCGACCAACGAAAAAACCGCGCCCTTCCCCAATGAGAAGTCCACTCCGTCAACAGCCTTAAGCCAATCCTGCCTGGCAAACACCTCCCTTTTGACCGGAAAGTATTTCCTGAGTTCCACTACATCGATGATGCCTATTGAATTCCCTCTGATCTTATACACCTTGCAAATTGACCCGGGACAATCTCTCTTAAGGCAGGCTCCTCTTTCCAGCAGTCAGGAATAACATATGGACACCTGTCTGAAAACTTGCAGCCAGGTGGAAGTTCATCAGGCCCTGGGACAGAGCCTGCAATAGGTTTTAAAAGAACTCCCTTTGTTTTAGGCATGGACTCCAAAAGTCCCATGGTATAAGGGTGCTTCGGGTTCCCCAGAATATTCGAAACCTGAGATACCTCCATAATCCTTCCTGCATACATAACAGCAGCCATCTTTGCATTTTCAGCTATAACACCGATGTCATGAGTTATCAGTAAAATAGCCATATTTCTTTGCTGCCTGAGACTTCTGAGGAGGTCAAGTATCTGTGCCTGTATCGTTACATCAAGGGCTGTTGTAGGTTCATCTGCAATCAGCAAGGACGGGTTGCATGCTATTGCCATAGCAATCATTACCCTTTGCCTCATTCCTCCTGACATCTGGTGTGGATACTCCTTTATCCTTATTTCAGGGGAAGGTATTTTGACGGCCCTCAAGAGTTCTACAGTCTTAATCATCGCCTCTTTCTTTGAGAGACCCATGTGAGCAACAAGGACCTCTGCCACCTGATAACCCACTGTCAGCACAGGGTTCAGCGATGTCATGGGCTCCTGGAATACCATCGATAGTTCTTTGCCCCTTAGCCTTCTCATGGAACTGCTATCAAGCTTTAAAAGGTCATTGCCTTTAAAGATTATCTCGCCTTCTGCAAATGCATCCCGCGGAAGGATTCCCATAATGGAAAGGGCTGTAAGGCTTTTCCCACATCCACTTTCACCAACGAGGCCGAAGGCATCGGCCTCCTTAATCTCAAAGTTAAGACATGAGACAACCTTTATAGGATTGTTGGTTGACCTGAAAGAGATGTCAAGATCCCTTACTTTAAGGAGGGGCACAATAGACTACTTTTTCTCTTTTTTCAGAAGCCGCAGATAAGCTTCTGCTTCTTTTATGCATGGATTGAGTTCGAGCGCTTTTTCCTGTGTGCACTGATCCATAATGTGAAAAGTATAGGGAGTAAGAGAATTATTTGTCAAGGTATCCACAAAATTATATAACAGCATAAATTAAAACTGTTAGAATCTATTATAATTTTTTTTATGCGGGAGGAAAACTTATGATCAAGATTTCTCTGGCTTTACTGGCTGATTGTGCAAATGTTTCACGAGAGGGCAAGCTGAACATAATAGGTATTTTTGATCGCATCAGCGCACAGAATCTGCCGGCTACACATTTCCAGATGCAGCTTGTAATGACACTCGAGGCTGACAGGGGGGATGCTGACAAGAGCCATAAACTTGGGATTGAGTTAATAGACGCTGATGCGGCAAAACTTTTATCTATGGAAGGCGATTTGAAATTTAGTCAGCCGCCGCCTGGTGAGCAGGTCAGGATAAATCATATTTTTCAATTAAATAATCTGCGATTTGAACATTTTGGCAACTATGAATTTAAGATTCTTATAAATAACGAAGTGCGTAAAAGCGTTCCTTTATACATAGCTGAGGTTAAAAAACAATAGGGAGCAGAGACCCCTGTCTATTTGCCCTTAGGATTAAACTTTAATAAGTTCATATTCACTGCTCCCCAATCCAAGTCTTTCTGCCTCTTCCATCTGAATCCAGTAAGGCTTTTCAGCGAGCCTGAATAAGATATCTTCACCTTCAGCAATAGCTTTTTCCTCAGATGCTGACTGAGGCAGTGGAGGAGCCTTCCTTAGTATATCCACGCTTGCCTGTTCAATAGAAACTATGTCATCTGATAGAAGGATACCCTGATCCTGTATAACAGACACATCTGCTACAGGCATGCAGTCACATTCAGGTTGTATCTCTGTAAGAAAATTTATATAGATGACTTTGCCTGTTTTGAATGTGCTGAGGACCGCTTTTGCAGACTCTGCAAGTGAACGCATAAATCTTTCATTATCACCTGGCAATGAGACTGCGCCCGAAGGACAAACTCTTATACATCTACCACACCTCCAACAGTCTTCTTCTTTGTAGGCAAAAAGTTCGTTTTCAAAATTTATAGCCTCAAGCGGGCAAATCTCCTCACACTGGTAGCATAGTTCACATCTTTCTTTATACCAGATCAATTTGCCCTCTCCCACTGTATGCATGGTGCCCCTTCCGCATCTCCAGCCGCGCTCTCTGTGTTTTGAACTCACGCCCCCCATTGCGATATTCTTTATTGCACCAGCATAACCCGCCTGTATATGACCTTTTACATGGGAACACACAACCATAGCGGGCACATCATGTATGACGCTTGCAACCGCAATCTCGGAGATTATTTCGCCTGCTTTTACTATTATGCTGTCGTTGCCATATAGCCCGTCAGCCAGGACAACAGGCGCCCCTACTGAAAGATGGTTTATTCCGTTCTGGTTTGCGACCTCAAGATAATCAAGTCCTTTGATCCTTACAGTATCAGTCACAAAAGGCTTTGCGCCGATACCTTTCAACGCATCGACAACTTTTCTTAAAAAGACAGGCCGTACTATTCTATGTGCACCTTCAGAACCGAGATGTGTCTTTACCGCAACCCACTCCTCTGGGTCGATATAATCTGATAGATTAAACTCCTTAAGAAGCCTTTCAAGTTTACCCGGCATGCTGTCAGCATATTTCCATTTCATTGCCCTTGCTGATGCAAAATATACCTTAGACATTAATCTCCTCCTTTGGAATCTTTTCAAGTAATTTTTATCTGTTGATAAGACGCTTTCAGGTCCAGAGATTCCAGTTGTTTGCAAATCCTATTATATCAATTTTTATATTATCAAAAGCATACTATATGTACCCTATTGCTGCATAGATTGCTATGGATATAGGTTAAAATCTACGGATATCAAGCGTCTGTTTCATTTTTGAAAGTTATCACAGAAATTTTACAAGAATGATGGCTGAAAGCTATACAGGCGCGTGATAAACTTATAATAAAAAAGGCGTCAGTGATTTAACAAAAATCAAAAAATAGGGATGGACAACAATAACGTTGTTTCTAAACAAATGAATGCTATTACGCAAGCGATACTTGAACTTGCAACAAATGATTTTGTTCGATCAGAACTTCCGAACCTTGATCAGTATGTTAAAAGTTTCATGGCAGCAATGGAAAAGAGTGATCCGTCAGAACTCGAATATACTCTGGTCCACCTCTATATCCAGTTACACATTGCCGGCTCTAAGTATTCTCCCTCGGAAAGGAAACTTCTTAGCATAAAAAATGGTTATTCATGCTATCCAGGCGGGCTTTCGCCTCTTATCCTGGCGGAACCGTTTATCAAGTCCGAATCAATAGTCGTTGATCTCGGCGCCGGCAACGGACTTCAAGGATTATTGCTACAGCGCGTTTACCCGCACCAAAAAACCCTGCAAATCGAGCTTTCCTCCGAAATGATCCGCGTCGGCCGGATTTTTCAGCAAGCGCTTGGGATAAGCGATGAACGCGTAAAATGGATTAATGACGACATCTCCAATGTATCAATTGAAGATGTTGATTTCGTTTACATCTATCGCCCGGCGCGGCCGTTTGGCAGCGGGCGAGAGCTATATCAGGCTATTGCGGGCAAACTCGCCGAGGTGCGTAAACCGCTCATCGTCTTCAGCGTTGCCGATTGCCTTGCTAAATTTCTGGATAAACGCTTTTCAATTTTTTACACGGATGGCCACCTTACATGTTTCTTCAAAGAGTAAGATATGAAAAGTGTCCTGTTTTATTGGACCCCTATGATTACGTTGGTCTAATCGAATTTCAAATTGATATTTAGAAAGGGTTCCGATTCAGGAGAATATCGCTGCGGGTCACCATGGGCCATACGAATCGTCAGACCACGGGCGCTCAGGACTTTAAATAAGGGACGTCCGAAAATAAAAAGTTCAAACATTGCCTCCAGTCCTAAATCGGATATGGCGTAGGAGCGTATGGCCAGGTCTTTACGGACAAGGTCAGTCAGTTTCGCAAGGCTTTTTGATTTGTCTGTCCCGGATAAGTTAGAGATTAGATTTTCTACATCCTGGTAAGAACATTCCTGTTCGTGTGTCTTGATGACCTCTGTGATCGGGTCATTTGAATTGATAATATCGGCGCGGATAATAGTATTTTTACCGATAGCAGGCACAATCCCCGAAGTGTCCCAGCATTTCAATAGACGGCATTCTAAAAAGCGGTGCGCATAGATTGTGCACGAGGCTTTTTTTTCATCATAAAAGAAACAGGACCAATTTTTTCCTTTGCCGTGCACCTTGATCAATTCTTGGCGAACTGGTTCCAGCTTGCTAATAATGGGATTGAACGCCAATTCACCCTTCCTGATGGTTACTAAGTGCTGGTATCCTATATGTCCAGCACGGAGGATTTTTTTATCTTCCTGGTGCAAGATCGGTCCGCCTTTCAGGCAACAAGTGCCGCACCGCTTACACCGGGTAACGTTTTTAGGCATCGAATTGTCCATCTCTGTGTATTTCCCCTGGTTTTTCTCTATGCTCATTTATTCTACAACTAGGTTAGAACCTTCAGCCTGAGTCAAGTTGTAATTAGACTGCCTGAATGATGCATAATTTTATGGTTTTTAGGCCATATTAATCCAGTATATAATTTAGTATTCATTCAACATAAAATCCTGTATCGAGCCCTAAAGATAAGATGGAACCTTTCTTACCTTTGGTGGAATATGGAAACGAAAGTTATAAACAAGTCTATCCTGATAAAGCCAAACTCTTCATTTTTATTACACTTTATTATCAAGAATTGTTTAAAATAAATCCCTGAAAGGAGATTTGTATGCTTGTGGATTCTGT
>Ga0172371_10004919_pt1 | contig 19959 bp, 20 predicted proteins | sample Lak12m_FD_114543 | JGI IMG/M metagenome (GOLD analysis project Ga0172371, IMG submission 114543) | Freshwater microbial communities from Kabuno Bay, South-Kivu, Congo - kab_022012_12m | ecosystem: Environmental > Aquatic > Freshwater > Lake | place: Democratic Republic of the Congo: South-Kivu... | reverse complement strand
ACTGGATTCCGACTTCCGTCGGAATGACGAGTCCGTGGCTTCGTGGAAATAAAGAGTGGCGGACGAGAGTAGTAGGGCTTAAGTCACCAGCATTGTCCCGGACCCTCCCCAAGAAACTCCAACTCTGTCCCGGCTTCCGCTGGTCGCCGGAGCCGCGAGCTTGCGAGGGCCGGGGCAAGACTTTTCTGCAGAAGAGTTTTCCCCCGTATCACTCCTGAAAGGAGCCGGTGCTGTGGATGCATCAAGATCTCAGGCTGTTACGGACCTTTCCAGGGAGGATCTGATCCGCGTGGTGGGCATGTTCTTGGGAGACGTGCTGACTCATTACGGGATCTGGTTCACTGAGACGGTCCATCATCACGGGATAGAGACAGCAGTCCGCCTGGAAAAAGAAGTTTTGGACAGGTATTTTCCAGCCGCTCTGGCCAGGCTTGCGCCACATTTCGGTATCGAACTGGACGGCAGAATCCCCCGGGCCCTGAAGTCAAAATCCAGGGAGGACTTGCTGCTGCTGGCGGGAGACATCGCCAAGACCTGGCTGACCGGCGACGGGCTCTGGTTCCAGGCCGTGGAAGGATCTGTGGACATGACGGCGGCCAAGGTGGTCAACGACATGTGCTGGTCTCATTTCGCCAGGATGGAGGCTTTCAAGATACGGAATTTTCTCGGGGCCGATCTCGGAGAGGGTCTACAGGCGCTGGAGAAGTGCCTAAAGCTTCGAATCTACACAACCATCAATGCCCACTCTTCTTCCTGGGATGAGGACGGCAGCCTGCTGTTCTCCATGACCGAGTGCAGGGTACAGTCGGCTCGGCGGCGCAAGGAACTGGACGACTATCCCTGCAAGTCCGCCGGGATGACGGAGTATACGGAATTCTCGAAGGAAATAGACTCTCGAATAAGAACCGAATGCGTCTGGTGCCCTCCAGACCGGGTCCCTGACGAGCAGTTCTGCATGTGGCGGTTCAGGATAGATTAGGGGAGGGGGCCAGTCAAAGGCAAAGCCGTCCCCAGCACAGCCTGTCGCAAACACGGTTACACGAAAACCGCCCACACGTCACCCTCTGGTCCGCACTTCTGGGCCGTGCAGCGGTCCAGGTTTAGTAGGACCGGCATCCTGCCGGTCCTACTGCCGGGCTGGGGACTCTTCTTATTCGGCACCGTAGTTGTGAGACGGCGCCCTAAGCGCCTCGCCTTTATAGTCTCTCCCCCCTTGGTTCCTTCTTACTTATTCTGCTGGCCTTGTTGCATCAGCTTGGATTGCAGTGTCTTGGCCCTTTTCTCCAACTGGTCCGCCTGATCGTTTTTCCCCATCTTCTTGTTTATTTCGGAGAGGTCCAGCAAGGCTTCTATTAGGGCCGGATGATCCGGGCCAAGGTTCTTCTCTATTACCGCGATGACCCTTGCCAGCATAGCTTCAGCTTCCGCTGTCTTTTCCGCTGCCATCTGATAGCCGGCCAGGTTGTGGGCGAACAGGACCACGTTCAGGTTGTCCGGGCCCAGGGCCTTTTCCATAGTGTCGAGCGCCTTGGTCTGCATGGCTATGGCTTCTTCGAGCTTTTCCTGCTGGCCGAAAAGGGAAGCCAGGTTGTTCAACGATGTTGCCACGGCAGCGGGATCCGGGTTTCCGGCCTTTTCTCTCGCGTCCAATGCCTTCCTGAGCAGCTTTTCGGCCTCGGGAAGATTCCCCTGATTGGCATACAGCACGCCGAGATTGTCGAAAGTTATGGCCATAGCCGTCCGGTCGGGAATAGGCTTTTTTTCATCAATGGCCATAGCCTTCTTGTAAAGGGACTCAGCTTCTGTACTCTTGTTTTGGAGTTGGTATAGCATGGCCAATTCGCCGAGGGCCGTCACCACACCAGGATCCTCGGGCCCGAGTTTTTTCTCGTTTATCTCCAGCGCCTTCTTGAAGAAAGGCTCCGACTCCTCGAGCAGTCCCTGGTATCTGTAGACGTTACCGAGGGTCGTCAAGGAGGATGCTGTCTTGATGTCTTCCGGTCCAAAGCTTTTCTCAGCTATTTCCAGGGCCTTCTTCGCCCCTTCTTCCGCCTCGGGGATCTTTCCGTCCCGGTAATTCTGCTCAGCCTTGGTCTGGAGGTCTTTCCACTGGGCCTCGTTTCCCAATGCGATCGAGCATAGAAGCATGGTCGCTGCGATAGCGAAAGTGATCAGGATAGGCTTTTTCATGTTTGTCCTCATAGGTTTTTTCTTCGGCGAGCCCGAACAAAGTGCCGGAATAGTACCCCGTCCCGATTCCTCACACAAGAACTATCGGGGAGTAGGGGCTCGGAAGGCTCATTTTTTGAGCCGATGGGAAGGAATGGGGACTGTGGCACAGCGGAATCCCTTTCCGGCGAGGACCTCGATTGCCTCAGGTAGGAACCGAAGCGAGGCAGCTATGGACACGAGTATATCGAGGTCACTACATCCCGCGCCATCCTCATTCAGCTCGTTCGGAGGCTTCCTCACCTCGTCTCACATTACGGGTGCTCGCCATAGCCTGATTGCTGTTGACTGTAACGCAAGAGCGGGGTAAAACGGAATCAGTCCTTACCAAACGAGTTCTTTGTGGCTCTCAGGGGAGCAATCAACAGGAATGACGGCACAACTGAAATTCAGGTCTGCCAACATAGTGCTCCGCGGGGCGTTCAATCCGGCAATAATTCAACCGCGTTGGCTGGCGAGCGAAGGATTGTTGCACAGCGAAGAAGCCAAGGCCGCAGAGATCGGAATAATCCATCCGGAAATTGCACAATTCAAGACGGATTGGCTAAAAGTTACCGTGAGACGGGATCACTTTCAGGCCTTGACTGAGAATGAAGCATATTATGAGAGCCTCCGCGATACCGTAATTGGGGTTTTTTCACTTCTCAGGCACACTCCCTTGAAGGCTTTGGGAATAAATCAGGAACTTCATTATGGCCTGTCATCCCACAATGACCTTGTTGACGTAACGGACACTCTCGCGCCAAACAAACATTGGCAGATATACTTGTCCAGCCGACAATGGGCGCGTTGGTTATGCGTGGTGAGCGAACGGACGGCCGCCGCGGACACCATTTGTTGAGAGTGGAACCGTCTAACATGGTAATTCCTGGTTTGTTGGTGGCTGTCAACGACCACTACGACCTTCCGGATCCGCTCGAGAACCCGATGAATGCTGAACAGGCAATCGGTATTCTCACTGAAAGGTGGCAGCCATCCCTGGACAACGGGTTGGAAATGGCCCAAAAGATACTGAGCCGAGGAGCCCCGAAATGACTGCGATGCAGGATACTGCTCAACAGATTTTCACTTGCTTTGATCCCAGCGCAGGAAGCATTTTCGTCGCGGATCCAGTAGAGCAAATCCCATCCGGTGCTCTTAGACCTGAGGATCACCTGGCGCCTCTCAATCCAGCTCCGGATCTAAATTTTGCAACACTCCCGCTGAGCTTCAATGGAGGGTCCGATCCCGTCCAGTTGATTGATTTCCGACCCGTCACTTCTGGAAAGCGATGGGAACCTCTAAGAGAGATCTTCCGTGTTCTTCAGAAATGGGAGGGTTTCGTGGTCGAAGTCCAATCAGAGACCTTTCTGGCCCGCTTGGTGCCAATCAAAGGAGAAGGACCTGATCAGGAAGCCGAGATCTACATCAGGGAGGTTCAAGAGGCGGACATTGAGTTGATAAAGCCAGGAGCGGTGTTCTACTGGACGATAGGTTACCATGACAAGCCTTCGGGACGAGTTCGGTCATCAATCATTAAATTTCGGCGCCAACCGATTTGGACCAATCGAGACCTGGAGGCGGCCACTGCCAGGGCAGACTATTTGATGCGCCTTTTCAATGAAGAATAGTCACCACGTCCCTCCGCTGAATGATGAAATGGAAGTCTCTCTGTTTGGGCAGGGTACGGAGAGGCTGTTGTTCTCCATTTAGGGGCGGGAAAGTGGATCTTGGTTGATTCCTGTATTGAAACTGCGTCAGGCCGGCCGGCAGCCCTGGGTTATCTCAAGAACCTAGGAATTGACCTCGGTAGCGCAGTCAAGCTGATCGTCGTAACACATTGGCACGACGACCACGTCCGTGGTCTTGGCACAGTGGTAGAACAGTGCCGGGAAGCCACGATAGCCCTTTCTGCCGCTCTTCAGCAGCGAGAGTTCATTGTACTCACACAGCTCTATCAAGACCCCGCTGTTGCCCGAACATCAGGGCTGAGGGAATTGATCAAAGTTATGGAGGTGCTGGCGGCGAGCAACACGAGTGCCTCAAAAATTGATCGCCGAAAATTGGCCCTCGTGGATAGAGTACTGTTGCAGGACAAAGTTGTTCTATCCTCGATCATAGTCCCGGCGAGTATTCATGCGCTCTCCCCCTCAGACGCTTCCGTCCTCAAAGCCATCGCTTCCTTTTCCAGAATTGCGCCGGGTCCTTGACCCCCGAGGAGACTTTTTCCCGTAAAGCCCAATCACGCTTCCGTGGTCCTTTGGGTAGAAGTCGGCCCACACAGAATACTCTTGGGGGCTGACCTTGAGACGGCTAGTGATCACACGACCGGATGGTCTGCCGTACTCGATGGCTCCGAGGTGGTGTCAGATGGAGCTGCCATCTTCAAAGTTCCGCATCACGGTTCGGCCACCGCGCATGATGATCGCGTATGGACGGACTTGCTCAGTGACGGGCCTGTCGCGATTTTGTCCCCATTCAGCAGGGGCAAGCAATTCTTGCCGACCTCCGACGATGTAGAGCGGATTACCGCCCTGACGCCCTGTGCATATACCACTGCTCCTCCCGGCTGGAAGAAGCATCATTGGAGTGACAAGGTGGTCAGAGACTCAGTGAAAGAGGCCACGACCAGGATGAACAATGTATTTTCCGTGTGGGGCCATATCAGGCTGCGAAAAAAGATAACAGAGGCTGTCTCGGATGCCTGGGGCGTTGAGTTACTTGGGGACGCGTGTCGGCTATCGTAAGACTACCTTCGATGTGGGCAGTCTTCTTTCCCGAACGGGGAGACTGGGTGTTCCCATTACAGGAATGGCCGCCAAATGATTTGCCCCCACTCTGCCCATCTCCCGGAAAAGGGAATGATCTGCGGTTCTTGTCAGATCCTCTCTCCGGAATGTATAGGGCAGAGTGAGGGCATTGTCATGAGCCAAGTCCAATGAATGCGACCGGAGCCTGTCGCTGCAGGTCCCGGATTCAACACACACGAAGCTCTGCGTCCGCAGCACTATTTCTTCATGGTCTCTTTCGCCGCTGTGAGGGTGTTCTTCATCAGCATGGCGATTGTCATGGGACCGACTCCGCCCGGGACCGGCGTGATGGCCGCGGCTTTGGCCGCGACCTCTTGATAGGCCACATCGCCGACCAGTTTGAAGCCCTTTTCGGTTCCAGGGGCTTCGACCCGGTTGATGCCCACGTCAATGACAACTGCGCCTTCCTTGACCATGTCGCCCTTCAGATATTCGGGCTTCCCGATGGCTGCGATCACTATGTCCGCCTCTGCGCAGCGCTCCTTGAGATTCTTGGTCTTCGTGTGGCACATGGTGACCGTGGCGTTCATGTCGCGCTGATCCAGCATGTTGGACAGAGGCCGACCCACGATGTTGCTGCGGCCGAGAATGACTACATCTTTGCCGGCGGTCTCGAAGCCGCCCCTCCGGATGAGTTCGATGACGCCCGCGGGCGTGCAGGGCAGGAAGCGGACCTCGCCGATACAGATCAGACCCACGTTGAACGGATGGAAGCAGTCCACGTCCTTTTCAGGCAGTATGGACCTCAGGATCTTGGCTTCGGGAATGTGCTTGGGGAGCGGAAGCTGGCACAGGATGCCGTGGACCGTGTTGTCCTTGTTGTACCCTTCAATGACTTCCAGAAGCTGGTCGGTGGTGGCGTCTGCCGGCATCCGGGTTTCCAGGGATTTGATCCCGATGTATTCGCAGGCCTTCTTCTTGTTGCTCACGTAAACCTTGGAAGCAGGGTCCTCGCCCACCAGGATGACCGCAAGGCAGGGCTGGAGTCCCTGAGCTTTGAGCTTGACCACCTCTTCTTTCATTTCATCTTTGAGTTGTTGAGAAACCTCGTTGCCGTTGATGATCTTTGCCGACATGCCATCCTCCTTTTCAGTATTATGCAATACAAATAAGCGGCCGCGCGTAGTTTGCGGCATCCATAGTCCGTTGGCTTGATGTGGGAACAGTCAATGCCGCTCCCGGATTGCCGGACTGTTCAAAGACTCGTGATGCAGGATTCCAGGTCGCTCAGAGCGCTTCGTCCTCAAGCGCCGCAGCTATCTTCTCGATGGCCTGGAATACGGGAGGATCGTCCAGAGACGGAGGCCGGCTCTCCAGATCCGCCGCCGCGATCTCCTCCGAGTACGGTATTATTCCGAGTAGCGGAATGTTGTCGAGATTGTCCTTGAGAAACTCCTCCTGCTCCTTGTTGTGGACCTTGCTGCCGACGGCTGCGACTCTATGCAACCCCAGGTGCTGCGTCAGCTCCTTGACCTTGGCAGCGGTTTCGATGCTCCTTCGACCCGGTTCAACGACAATGATGAGCCGATCCACCCCCTGGGCGGTGCCGCGTCCCAGATGCTCGATGCCCGCCTCCATGTCCATTATCACTCGGTCCTTTTGATAGAGGACCAGGTGGTTGATCAGCGCCTTCAACAGGACGCTTTCGGGGCAGATGCAGCCTCCGCCGCCCTTCTTGACGGTTCCCATCACAAGGAGACGGACCCCGTCCTTTTCGCGTCCCAGTGATTCGGGAAGATCGTCAACACGGGGGTTCATCTTGAAGAAGCCGCCCACGGTGCCGGGTTTGACGCCGGTGCGCTCGTGGATCAATTCCTCCATGTTGGCCACAGGGACTATTCCCTTTGCATCTATCCCCAGAGCGGAACCGAGGTTCGCGTCCGGGTCCGCGTCCACAGCGAGCACTCGGTAGCCTTTTCTGGCCCAGTAGCGTGCAAGCAAACTACTAAGCGTTGTTTTTCCTACTCCACCTTTTCCTGAAACTGCTATCTTCATGTTAATCCTCGTCCAAGCCGGTTTCGATCGGGCGCTACACCCTAGAATGGAAGTTATTCATTGCCCGGCCCGGACGGAACCTCACCCCCGCGAAGCCTTGAGTAGTTCCAGGACGGCCATTTGACCGGCCACGGCCATGTCCTCCGCGCTGAAGAAGATGTCCGCTGTTTCGTCGAAGAGCACTGTGGCCTCAGGGGGAAATTCTTCGTCCCCCTTCCAGACAATGCACGTGATGGGAAGGCAAGGGAAATACTTGAGCTCCACCGCAGCGTCGCCGGTAGCAACTATCCTTCCGCAGAGTCTTTCGGCCGCGGACAGCATGGGAGCCGGGTTGTTTCCGAAAACCTGTATGAGTATGTCTTTGGTGCGCCGGTTGAACGCCGGCTCGTAGAAATGCCCTTCTTTGAATTCCCGAAAGTGCTTCAACCTGCCCACCGGCTGTCTGCCGTCAGCGTTGTTCAGATAGTGAATCGCCAGGATGGCCAACCAGACGGGAGCTTCTTCTCCGCCCGGTCCGATCGTGAAGCGGTGTGTGTCCGCATTCAGGAAGATCTTTCTGTCAAGGTGAGGAAGGATCACCGACCTGCCTTCCCATGCCGCGCCGGACTTTTCAGCGATGCGGCCCGGATTGCGACGGCTGAAGACCTCCAGCCCCAATTTCAGAGCCTGCTCGTAATGGTCCTGCTTGGGAAGCTCAGGTCGGGACACATCCTTTATGTTGAGCATCTGTTAAATCCTAGATGGCCAGACGGCGGACCGCAACAACGTTGTCTAAGGCCCGAAGGGCATCAAGCGCCTTTTCGTCGGCCCTCACGTCGGTGTTGAGGAACAGCAGGGCCTCTCCGCCTTCTTCCTCCCTCGCGAATTGAAAATGGGAAATGTTAATACCCCGATCCCCGAGGGTCGAGCCCACTCTGCCGATCACTCCCGGCTTGTCAATGCCGTTGATCAGAATCAGTTCGCCGGAAAGATCAAACTCGCCTCTGAATTTCCCTAGTCTTACCATTCGAGGCTCGGATCTGCCGAAAAGGGTCCCGTCAACAATGTGCTCCCTGCGCTCGGTAACCACCCTGAAGCGCAGCAGCGACAGATAATGCTCCCCTTTGCTGATCCGCGTCTCGGACAGTACTATGCCTCTGTCCTGCGCCACCATCGGCGCGTTCACCTGGTTGACGTCCTCCTGCATTATGGGAGTCAGAAGACCGGTCAGGAAGGATGTGGTAATGGGCTTCAGCTCCATGTCCGTCACGTCGCCGGAGTACTGGGCTTCGACGCTCTTTATGCCCGTCTGTATGGTCTGTCCAAGGAACAGGCCCAGTCTCTGCGCGAGATCCAGATAGGGCCGCAGGTTTTCAAGGGCTTCGCCCGAGACTGCCGGTGCGTTGACCGCGTTGCGGATGGTCCCGGTCAGGAGATAGTCCCTTATCTGGTTGGCCACGGCTATGGCCACGTTGTCCTGTGCTTCTCTGGTGGAGGCCCCAAGATGCGGGGTGCAGATGACTTTGTCCAGACTGACCAGGCGGCTCAGGCCCGGCGGTTCGGTGTTGTACACGTCTACGGCTGCGCCGGCCACTTTGCCCGATTCGACGGCGTCTGCGAGATCGTCCTCGACGACCACGGGACCTCTGGAACAGTTTATGATCCGTACCCCGTCCCTCATCTTCGCTATATTCTTGGCGCTAATGAGGCCTCTGGTGTCATCGGTGAGAGGCACGTGCAGAGTAATGAATTCAGCCTCCCTGAAAATATCGTCCACAGAAGCAAGGCGCACGCCCAGCTGTTTTGCCTGTTCCTCCGAAAGGAAAGGATCATAGGCCACCACGTTCATGCCGAGACCCATTGCCCTATCGGCGACCACTGAGCCTATCTTTCCCAGTCCCACCACGCCGAGGGTTTTTCCGTAGATCTCGGTGCCGGAGAATTTCTTCTTCTCCCACTTGCCTGCCTTCATAGAGGCATGGGCCTGGGGTATATTCCGAGCAAGGGCCATCATCATCGAGATGGTGTGTTCCGCGGTGGTCACGGTATTCCCACCGGGGGTGTTCATCACCACGATTCCTCTCTTCGAGGCCGCTCGAATGTCCACGTTGTCGAGACCGGTTCCGGCTCGTCCGACAACCTTGAGATTGTCCGCGGCTGCTATGATGTCGGCGTTTACTTTTGTTGCTCCCCGTACGGCAAGCCCGTGATATTCGCCGATGATCTCTTTGAGCTCGTCGTGACTGAGGCCGACCTTTACGTCAACCTCAAGGCCTTCCGATTCCCTAAAGATTTGCACGCCCAAATCGGACAGGTTGTCCGAGACAAGAACCTTCACGGCCCATTCCTCCTTCGTTGGTGTTTAGACGGCCGAAGTCCTCGGCCGCAAACGGACCTTCCTTTGACAGAGCCCCGCATTGCATAATCGCCTGCCGTGGCGGGACGGTCCCGTGGGCACGCGATGTTCCCTTGCGGGATTCTGCCGCTCCTTTTCGTCCGAGTGTTCCGCCTGGTTACCGCGTATGTGTAAGGGTCTGAATCCGATAATTTCTAACAGACGGGGCGATCAATGTCAAGAAGGCGATTCTCTTGATAAAAACAGTCATGGCACCTTCCCTCAACGAACGAGGAAAACGTCAGTAGGACCGGCATCTTGCCGGTCCCTGCAATGTCGTCTTCATGTGAACGCCTGTCAGAAGTCAATCTGAATCGCTACACTCATGGCAAGAAGAATGACTATTGCCGCGCCAAGGAAGATGACGTGGAAGGGAGGCAAGGAATCCGCCGCGACTGATTCCGTGGATGCGAGCGGTCTCGCTGCGGCGCCTGACGTGCGGTTGAGTCCGCGGGCATCCATCACCCTCCGGAAAACCGGAACCTGCAGCCCTCCGGAAGCCTTCGGTCCAGATCCCGGCTCGGGAATTATCTCGGCCCAGGGGAGGTCATCCGGAGACTCGGGGACAGGATCTCGGGCGTATGGTTTTCCGGTGGATGGGATAGCCTTGTTTCTTTCATCATCCATTATAAGAGGATTTCCTTTTTTCAGCGTGCTCGGGCTGTGTTTGAGGCCCCCAGCCTCCGCATGAGTACCTATTCCAAGGCATGACGCTTGTCAAGGTGCCGACCCGTGGCGTGCCGCCTCCAGAGGCTTTGAAATCAAGTTATCCCGTTGCTTCCGGAGGCACTGCGTGATAACTTTAACCAAGGACGGGACAACCCCCGCCTGCCATCGAGGAGGGACTCCATCTTAGGCAGGGGTCAGGCCGTCATCCGGGAGTGCTGTCAACAACTAATCCAAGACCCATTCTGAGCCTACCAGGCGACCTGGAGCACAGACACTCAACTCAGGAGGCTAAAATGAGCCGGAAGCCTACCAACGTGACAGAGGCGGTTGCCGAACTTATGGAGAACCTTGGAACAATCGGCGTTTTCATGCTGGGCGAGTGCAGGGCTTTCCTTCGCAAGAGCTGGGGGACATCGAGGGAGGAGTTCTTTGCCGCAGTTGACCAGACAGCCAGTACCATGAAAAAATCCGGCAAGATGGCTGCCGAGGACATCGAGAGAGCCGCGTCCAAAATCAAGGATTCGTGGGAGCTGCTTAATCAGGAGAGGAACCTTGAATGGGACAGCTTTCTGGGCGAACTCAAGACACGCCTGAAAACCATCGGAAATGTGACCCAGGAAACCTTCGACCTGTGCGTAAACCAGGCCAGCGAAGCCCTGGACAAGCAATGGACAGCCACGGGAAGGCTCGGCGAAGATCAGATCAAAGCCATCCAGAGCCATTCGGAAGAGATGGCCAAGTCTTTCCGGGCGCAGTGGGCCACATTCCGGGATTACATGGAAAAGACTGGCAAGAAGATAGACCGGGCAGTTGAAGCGGCCTGGGAAGAATTGAAGAAGAAGGATTAGCGCCCTTGAATCGCCGGGTTAGTAGGCCTGTTAGCCATTGGGGTCGCGCATAGACAACGGGTCCGAATGATGACGATGTCATAGCCGGGTAGGGGCGGGGTTTATCCCCGCCCGTTTTCCGGGAACCTAAGAGGCGGGCGGGGATAAACCCCGCCCCTACGTCCGGTACGGCGGCCTCCGGCCATCCTTGCTGGAGCCCCGATCCGTAACCGTGGAGTGTGCGAATTCATGCTGGTTGTAGGATTGACCGGTGGAATTGCGTCAGGTAAGAGTACGGTAAGCCGAATGTTCGAGGACGCTGCTATTCCAGTCATCTGCGCGGATGAATTGGCCAGAGAAGCCGTCAAGCCCGGCTCTCGGGCGTTGGACGAAATCGCGCGGATCTTTGGCAGCGAGGTAATAGCCGGCGATGGAAACCTGGATAGGGTGGCTATGGCGCGACTGGTTTTCGAGGACCCGGCTCGGAGAAAGGTTCTGGAGAACATCATTCATCCGAGGGTCGCGGAAGAGAAAGCAAGGCGGCTGAAGGAATTTGATGAGCAGGGGCACAACCTTACGATAGTTGACGTGCCGCTTCTTTACGAAAGCGGATGGGAGCGGTCCTTCGATCTCGTGGTAGTGGTCTACGTGCCCGAGGATGTTCAGGTTGACCGGTTGGCCCACCGGGACGGGCTGTCACCCGAGGAAATACGCTCCAGAATCGCTGCTCAAATGCCCATCGAGGAAAAGAAAGCCCGAGCGGATCGGGTGGTGGACAACAGCGGAACAGTGGAAGATACTTCCCGGCAGGTAAGAATCCTGCTCGGGGAATTGAGAGAAATGGCGTCAAAGAAGGCTGACGCGGCATAACCTCGGGGAAGACCTGACCCAGGAAAGATGCCGGCTCAGGTATAGAGCCAAGCCCAAGAAGCGTTGCCGGACGCGGCTAGGCGGTTCGGCCCAGTATGGTCCGGGGAAAAGATCCTAATGGAAACCCTTATCGGTATAGGCATCTGGTTAATTATTTTTCTGGTCTGGTACGCCCGCACTTACCCTGACAAATTTCAGGGCATAGTCCCGCGTTTCAATCTGGGCCTCCGGTGGCCTCGCAAGCGCCGGGTGGTGCCTCCTGCGCCTTTTCAAAGGGCCTCGTCCAATTACAAAGGGCTGGTGGAGGCCATTGAGTCCACATGTGCTCTCGACAAGTTTTACGCTTCAGATGCGGCTTCCATGGTGGAGGCTGTGAAACAACTGATAGAAGTGGAACCCGCCAGCGGCCAGATCTGGGAGGCCTACGCTCTTGATTCCCTGGAAAGCGCAGAAATCCTCTGTGATGATTGCCGGGTTTCGGTGGACAAGACCATCAAGAAGACAGGTGTGAAGATCCAGTGCAGGAAATGCGGCAAGTGGTTGGCCTTGAAGAATTCCAAGGTCACGATTCTCGATCCAAGCCGCGCGGATCTGGAGGATTGGGAAAAGTAAGAAAGAACCTTCCCGTGTCGGCGGATTGCTTCCACGATCCGGGAGCCCATAGCGGAGGTGAACCATGCGAACCGCAATAGCCGCAATAGTGGTGGTGCTGCTGGTAATATTCATCGGAGGGACCGTGAACGTGGGTAACGGTCCTATTTTTTGGCAAATTGACCGCGTGGTGGGTACACACCTGTTGATGGGCATTCATCGCGGGGTCTTCTTCTTTCTCTACAGAGGCGAATCCACCATAGGTTCCGGTGTAGAGAGAACCGGGTCTCAAATAAAGGACTTTCAGGAACGGCCCGCCGGCATTGACAAGAAGGGGCATTACGAAAAGTTGGATGAAGCCTCAAAATGACCGGTGGTCGTTCCGGCCGGTTTAGTACACTTTTTCGTGAATACGGTTGCGTATCCTCGTCCGATGAGATTGCTTCGCTTCGCTCACCACATCCTACGCGAACGCTCGACCATGTTTATGAAAAGGAATACTGAGTACGGGCTGACAGTTGGACAGTTCTTTTGCAACTCCTCTATTTCAGCGGGCATGGAGACTATAATTCATGGAAATAAGATCCTGGACGGATGTGTCGGAAGAGCGGCTCAATGAAAGCATCAGCCGCAAGATGTTTTGGGGACGGAACATCATGGTGACGCTGTGGGAATTGGCTCCCAACACGTCGCTGCCGGTCCATGACCACGTTTCGGAACAGGTGACTATGGTCCAGAGTGGGTCGGTGACTCTGCTGTTCCCCGAAGACACGGACGTGACGCTGGGGCCGGGGCAAATGATCGTCATCCCCCCGTCAAAGCCTCACGGAGTCAAGGTCGGGGAAGGCGGCTGCAAGGTGATGGATCTGTTTTCGCCGATCCGTGAGGATTTCATAGCCGGCACCGCGGCGTACATCAGTGCCGGAGCAAAAGCGGGTGAGCAAAAGGAGCCGGATGCCGGTCAACCTCCCGGTCCGGACCCGTACGCAGAGCTTCAGTCCTATCTGGTTGCCTCGGGAATAAACGTCCCGCTGGAGAAGCTCAAGGAACTGCCTCTGGATCTGCTGGCGAGATACGTGTACGAAAAGGAGTGCATAACAATGGGCCAGCTGCGCCGAGTGCTCAAGCTGGACATGAAACAGGCGAAAGATCTTCTCAGGAAGTGGAAACACGGGGACGACCACAGCGAATCGAGTCTCAAGCGCAAGTTGGAAAGGCTGATATTGCTTCCCGGCGATCCCGCCGGCTTTAGGGCCTCATAAGTTCCTGGCCCGACGGGATGCGAGAGGGAACATGGACCCGACAAAAATTGCGAGGATAAAGGAGGCCGTCAAGGCCAACTTTGAGGACAGCCCAAGCTTTTATCAAGCTTTCGAGAATCGCCACGGGTTCTTCGGTAAGCTCAATGCCGCCCTGCTGGCCGGGATGAGCATCCCCGAGGCCGCGGAGATCCTTGACGTTGGTTGCGGCACGGGTGCCAGTTGTTTGCAGATCCTCCAGGCGGTTCCTCGATCCCGGGTGTGGGGCCTGGATATTTCTCCGGCCATGCTGGAAGAAGCACGAAACATGGTCGGCGAATCCGACCGGCTTAGCTTCATTGAAGGCGACGCCGGGAAACTCACTCAGTACTTCGATCTCCCCTTCGACGCGATTGTATACAGTGCCTCGATCTTCCTGGTTCCGGATTTCCGCGAGAGCCTCAGGCAGGCACGTGACTTGTTGAAACCTCACGGGTCGGTGGGGTTGACCTTCATGGACGGGCTCTATGACTCGGAGGGAAATAACCTTATTGCGGCAGCGGATCAGATCGCGCGCGAGGGGGTCAGTCTCAAGAGAGCAGTCAACCTTGCGGAATTCCAGTCATTTGTTGAAGAGCTCTTCCCGTCCCACGTCTTCCGGCATGAGGACTTCCGCCTGTCCGACGAATTGCTTCGTGAGTTCTTTTCCGTGCCGGCCATGTCTGCAGGTCTCTTCCCGGGCATAGCCTACCCCGACCGCGTGCAGAAGGTCCGACGATTGTTCGATGCCATGCCGCAGGCGGACAAGCTATTCAGGTGGGCCCTCATGATTGGGAATAAGTGAGAGCCAAGAACAACGTTCGATAATGGGTATTTCCTGGTGGGGCGGGCATCGTGCCCGCCATTCTTGGATAGGCAAAATGAGACGGTCCCAAGCGAGTCTCCTGCTGGGGTACCGTAGCACGACTTGCTGGTCGTGCTATTTTGACGCCCTCACCCCGACCCTCTCCCGGAGGGAGAGGGAGTCATCGGGAGCCGACTGCTCAGAACCCTCTCCCTCCGGGAGGGCAGGGTGAGGGCAGTTCGTGCCACGATGCAGCCTTCAGGTCGGATTTTGAGACAGTCTCATAGAGCCCGGCGCATTTGACCGCCATTGACGGCTATCGCCGTGACTCCCTCTCTGCCTCCGTCAGCTCCCGTACCAATGGCCCCACATCAAGTAGTAGAGCCAAGCGTTGAAGTCTCCCGAAGCCTGCTGCAAATACTCTGTGCCGGCAAAATCCATCTGAGCCGTATGGCCGTAAGCAGCGTAGAAGGCTCCGCTGAAATCATCGTGGCCCGGATCGTTCCTCAAGAAACGCAAGAGATCGTCCACGCGGTAAATACTGCTCGCACCTGCAGCATCAGCTGCAGTGCCGAACAAATGATCGAAATCCGTGAACAGAAAACCGGCCCCGAGACAGGTGTAATATGAGGCCTCATAGGTTCCGTAAGCGCCGTGGCCATCAAGAATGTAATAAGCGTCATCCCATGTCAAATATTCCCAACCTGCTATCCCCATATAATACTTGTAAAGCGATTTCACCGTGTCGAGGCTCTTCTGATCGTATTGCCAGGGCCACAGAACATGGGATACGTACATAGCGAGGGTATTTTGCAGGAAGCCATGCTCCAGTCCTACCGGTGTTCCCAAGTACCTATTGTAGAGGAATCGAGATGCCAGGGCAGCAATGGGCCCCCCTCGGTCGCACATCTGATATATCCAGCTGCTGCCCAAGAGATCAAGTGGGTCTTCCCAGTGTATATTCGTGTAATGGTGCCCTTGAACGTAATCCTGGCTCATATTAATCTCTGAATCATAGATGTGCTCATGGATTTTATCAGTGCTGTCCCAGGCGCCGTTCGGTCCCCACAACTCCGGCCCCCATATTTGGTCCCAACCCATCCCGTAGAGGGCGAAAAGGTAGGCCCAATCAGGAATGTCGAGCACGTAAAAGCCGTAAGCCCAATAGGCTATAGCGTCCCATGTGCCGTTCCAGTCGAAGTGGATGAAGGCGAAGTCGGTTTCCCAGATGATCTCAGTGGCTGATGCGGTCCCCGCACACAGAGCCGCCATGAATCCTGCCAGAACCACCAGAACAGCGACACCCTTCGATCTGCCGAGCCGTGACCCCATTCCTCTCCCCCTTTCAAAAGTCCGGGTCATCTTCAGGAAGAACCGCAGAGGACCTCCGTGAAATAAGCTATGGTTGTTACTTGTGACACTTCGCACGCCCCGGGCGGCGCGTCGTCACGATTGGTGAAAAGGAGTTGTTTCCCCCAAGAATGTCCATGGTCAAGTGAGTGATCGTGTAATGGGGCTTGTCCGGGATCGGATCGCCCTCAAACTCTCCCCAGCGCCCTCAGTATATTATGCCCCTGGATGCTTCGTCAACCATGATCAAGCCCTCAGCGTAACCATTCACTCGCGAGGGGGAAAGATTGTCGTTGCGAGCGAAGCGAAGCAATCTCATTCGCCGAACCGAGAGATTGCTTCGTCGTTTCACTCCTCGCAATGACAACGAAGCGTTCACGCCACTCAAGACTGAAGGGCTATCTCTCATCCTTGATCCGATATTTCCCGGCAACAAGGGACACCGAAGTTTGCCCGACTCATTGCCTGTCTCTCTTCGCGGATGCGGAACGCCCGGCTCACCGTTCCGGCGTTTTTGGCGTCTTGTTCCTGTCCTGATTCTTGGCCTCGAGTTCTCTCTTGGCCTGGACGTAGAGGTCCCGGATTTCATCAAGGAGCTGGTCTGAGATCCGATACCGGTCGTTGGGGTCGGGCGGAGGCTGGTGCATCTGGTGGCTCATATACTGCTGGGGATTGGTCTGGGTGGATTGTCCCGTGGATTGGGCAATGGCAGGGACCGAAATGGAGGGCAGTAGCAAAAAGTAAGAGGAGCAAAGCAAAGCCAGAAAAAATTTCATCTGTTGCCTCCATTAGCTTGCGGGAAGATCAGGGATTCCTGACGTCTACCTGCTTCAATTACACAAAACGGATGTCAAGTAGCACAATCGGTAGCTGAAATCAACATGTTATCACTGTTTGTAGCTTCTCATCGGCTATATCAGTTGGCCAAAATAATTCCCTACAATGGCCATGTCCCGGTGGCACAACGAATGATGAAGATGCTGATTCCCCTTTGATTTCTCGATAGATGCGGTTCACTTCGTTCACCGCATCCTACCTGCGTCGCGTTCCGGCTGGAATCAGCTCTTCATCGGTGATCGCCCCAGGTCCCGTACTTTTCTCTGAGTATCCTGTGGAGGATCTTTCCGGTACCAGTACGGGGCATCTCGTGCTCTTCGATGACGTCAATGGTCTTGGGCACCTTGTAGCCCGCGATCTTGGTCCGGCACAAACGCCTTATTTCGTCCTTGAGTTCGGCAGTGGCTTCCTTGTCCTGGTGCAAGATGACCACCGCATGGACTGCTTCGCCCCACTTCGCGTCCGGCACGCCTATCACGGCCACGTCCTTGACTGCAGGGTGCGCACCCACCGCGTTCTCCACCTCGGACGGGAAGACGTTCTCGCCGCCGGTGATGATCATGTTGGCCTTGCGGTCCACGAGAACGTAGAATCCGTCGGCGTCGCGAAAACACATGTCGCCGGCCGTGAACCATTCGCCGCAGAAGACCTCCTTGGTCTTTTCGGGGAGGTTCCAGTATTCCTTGAACAACATGGGGGTCCGTGCGTAGAGTTCACCCACCTGGCCGTCGGGGACTTCGTTGCCCTCCTCGTCCAGGACTTTGATCCTGTCCACTCCGAAGATCTCTCTTCCTATGGTTCCGAGCTTTCTCATTTGATCCTCGGGCCGGCACAGGGTCACCAGACCCGCTTCGGTTGACCCGTAAGCCTCCCAGAGGTCGGCCTTCTTGAAGAAATCCAGGATTGCCATCTTCGTGTCCTTGCGAGCAGGAGCGGACGAAACCAGAAGCTGGCGCATTGAAGAGACGTCGTACTTCTTCTTGATCGCCTCGGGCAACGAGAGAATCATTATGTAATGAGTCGGAACTAGAGAAACAAACGTTATCCCGTACTTGTCCACAGTATGGAGAAAATCCTCGGCACTGAAGCTCGATTCATTGTAAACGCACACCGGTGCGGCCAGGAGCGTGTACGGGAAGGAATAGAATATCGAGTTCACATGGCACATGGGCATGACCATGAGCGGCTTGTCGGTGGTTCTCATACCCATGTTTGCGACGCTCAGGTAATACATGGCCATGTATGATTCGTGAGTTTTTACTACACCTTTGGGTCTGCCTGTGGTGCCCGAAGTGTACATGAAGGTCCAGGGCTGGGCCGAATCTACGAGCGCGTCAGGTTCTGCGACCGATGCGCCCGACAACCACTGCTCGTATTCCACGTATCCTTCAGGGACAGGGTCACCGGGATCTCCCATGTATATGAAATTGGACGCGGGAACCGGAAGTTTTTCTCTGATACCGTTAACCAGCTCCACAAACGGCTTTTCCACAATGAAGGCCTTGCATCCGGAATCATTGACGATATATTCAATTTCAGGAGCGGCGAGCCTGAACATGACAGGAACACAAACCTGCCCGCCCTTGGCGCAGCCGGCATACATCTCCATCCACTCCACTCGGTTGTACACTATCACTGCGAAGCGGTCTCCGTTGCCGCACCCCATATCCGTGAGGCCGTTGGCCACACGGCAGCTACGCTCATTGAATTCCTTGAAGGTGAAGCTCCTGTTCTTGTCCTGACATCCTAGCTTGTCGGGATACTGATCCGCCTGAAGGCTCAGAATCGTTCCCATGTTTATCCATTTGCTCTGGGTCATAAAAATCCTCCTCGCGGGAATATCCAATGGGCTGTATAGCGTCTCTCAGTCCTATTTTTTCGCAGTTTCTATGATCCGCGCGGGTTCGATGTCCCAGGCGGTCCGTATTCCGGGTTTCTTGTTCGCCACGGCGTCCACGATTCTCGCGGGAGTCAGCGGATAGTGGTTGAAATAGATCCCCAGAGCATTTCCCACTGCGTTACAGTAAGCCTGGGCAGCCGACATGGCCACCGACATTCCGGCTTCCTTTGCTCCATAAGGCCCCACCGGGTCTATGGTCTCGACGATTATGGGGTCAATCTCCGGCATATCCTTGATTGTGGGGATCTTGTATTCCATCATGCTTGGGTTCAGCACGTGACCCTCATGCCACCGATGCTCCTCGCCGAGCATTCCGCCCTGTCCGCCCATGGCCACACCGCCCTCGAACTGGCCCTCCACAATTACGGGATTGAGGGCGAACCCGCAGTCCTGTGCACATGTAACCCGCTGAGCAGTTACCAGTCCTGTTTCCGGGTCAACTTCCACCTCCGCGACCGTGGCGCCGAAGGAGAACGCCTGAGAAAGTTGCCCGCGGGGGTTGGTGATCCATTCACGACGCTGGTCAACATCAGGGGCAAATGCGCCTCGGCCCATGATGGGGCGTCCCATGATCAGGGCCTTCCGAACTACCTTGCCGATGTCTACACCGGCCGAGGGAGCGCCTTTCACGTAGATCTTGCCGCCTCTCGCAACCAGATCCTGGGGGTCGGCTTCCAGCATGTCCGAGGCCACCTCGAAGAGCTGCGAACGAGCGTCCTCGGCAGCCCGTTTTACCGCGTTGCCTCCGCCGAAGGTGGAAATCATCGAGTACGAACCCGCGTCGGTAGGGGTTACTTCCGTATCTGCCGAGATGAGCCGGATGTCAGCCATGGGCAGGCCCAGCACTTCGGCCGCAATCTGGACCAGCATGTTGTCGTTGCCCTGTCCGTTGTCCACTACTCCGGAAATAACCGTCGCCCCTCCGTCCTCATGGAACTTTATGAACGCCTGGGAACCGCCTCGTATCCCCAGCGGAAAGCCGGTTTGCACCGAATTTATGCCCATGCCGATGCCGACGTTGGGTTTCCGATCCTTGAGCTTGCCCAGTAAATCGGACTTCTCCGCGGTTTCTTCAATACATTCAACCAGTCCGCAGCTTGCCACGTACGAGCCTGTGGGGGTGGTCTCGCCCGGACGGCGGGCATTTCTCAATCGGATGGTGACGGGGTCAATGCCCAGCTCCTCCGCGATCATGTCCAGTTGCGTGTCAATCCCGCAGGCAAAGGAACGTCCGTGGATCCGGATCATTCCCCTGACCGGCTTGTTTGTATATATCCGGTATCCGTGGAACCGGACGTTTTCCATCTTGTAAGTCTGCTCGTGGCAAAGGAAGGGCACGGACGTAGCAATGGGACCGGTACTGGAATATGCTCCGCCATCCAGGTAGCTGACAATATCCCGCGCGACGACCCTTCCTTCCCGGTCCACGCCGGTCTTTATGGTGGT
>Ga0172371_10004918_pt1 | contig 19963 bp, 20 predicted proteins | sample Lak12m_FD_114543 | JGI IMG/M metagenome (GOLD analysis project Ga0172371, IMG submission 114543) | Freshwater microbial communities from Kabuno Bay, South-Kivu, Congo - kab_022012_12m | ecosystem: Environmental > Aquatic > Freshwater > Lake | place: Democratic Republic of the Congo: South-Kivu... | reverse complement strand
TCCGTGGAGCATCACCGGAACGCCGATGAACGATATCGTCCCCTTGTCAATTTGTCTGGCTCTGGTCTTGTTCAGGAAAAGAGGCTCCCTGCTGATGTCCGGAACTATCGCAGGCTCCCCTGTTCTGAATATCAGCCCCGTCACCCCTTCGTCCAGATGATAGACTCCTCGGCTCTTCTCCTTCCTGCTCAATCCGTGCGAAACCCGAATTCTGAGTCGGTCTTCCTCCTCATCCACCAGGGTGATAGTGGCCCGCTTCATCGAAAGGTATTCCGACAAAATCCCGAGAACGACCTCCAGCGTCTTGTCCAAATCCAGGGCCTGGCCAATTATCTGACTTATGTCGAAAAGGACCTTGAGTTCCAATCCACTAGTTTTGCGATTCATGACGAAATCACCTACAAAGCGGTCACGGTGGCATAAAGCCCGTTGTCGCTTGTCATTATTATTTGAATCTACTGATCATTTTCCTATAGGGCGGTGCATTGCAATGCGGACAACAACTGCAGGATAGTGGCATGATTCAACCTTTTCCCGGACTCATCGCGCTCTCCCCGACCCTCTCCGAGAGCAAGATCCATGGCAAGAACATGCCTTCTCCCAAAGGATGAAGCAGCAACGGAGGTCCCTCCCCTCTGGGAGAAAGACAGGGTGAGGGAAGAATCGTGACACAATTAGGGGCCAGTGCTATTATAGCAGTTGCAAAAAATTTTGACCGTTTACGATATCCAAATTCCAAACAATCGGTAGGGCCCGGCGTCCCTGTCGGGCCGATGCAGTTGATTTATCAGCGAAAAATGTGCCGGCACGGAGGCCGGCACCTACCCATGTCCAAGGGGCGCGTCCCTAATCGGACATTATTTTTGACACTTGCTATAACATGCCAACTTTGGCATGGCGCGTAACATCGTTTATTCATGGGGAGTTACGTTCAGGCGGGCGTTTTTGGGAAAATGGGGCAGTCTGACATTTTTGTATGTTTGGATCAAGTGACGTACGTCAGCGTAGGTATGGCGAGCGAAATCCCGCTGCCCGACAATTCCAGGAAGCGCTCAATACACTTGTGGCAAAAGGTTTTATCAGAACGGCGTCCGAGCGACCGGCAAGAAGATGTCCATTGACATTTTTTATGCGCTCGCTATATAGCGGTTCTCGAAAGCAATCACGGATTGACGCGTGGGTGCCACTGCTGGCTTGCCCAGCAGTGCGACTCCATTCAGAAAAAAACCTCTCAGAATCGCTATAAGTTACGATCACTTATTCCCGTCATTCCGGCGCAAGCCAGAATCCAGGAGGATCTGGGTCCCGGCTTGCGCCGGGACGATGGAAGTGTGCCATTCCGACAGAACTTTAGAGAAATGCTATAAGTCTGCAATGGCGCATTTCCCGTTGAGGTTCGCCAGAGAAACGGATGCTTTCTTTATCAGAGCGAAGACCCGTTGATTCGGCATAAGGCCGAGTTCTGCCCTGGCGTACGATGTTATCCGTGCAACTATCGGAAAACCGATGTCCAGGTTCACAATGTTGGTAGATCCATCTGACTCTTGAATCTGTTCAATCCTTGCTGGAAAAACGTTAAGAATTGTGGTCCGCGGCGGCTTCTCCAGAGCAATGGCCACGTCCCGGCCATGGATGTGAACCCTAACAATGCTTCCCACGGGGATTTCGAGGAGCGGGACACGGAGCAGGCCTCCGGGAAAACCGAGAAACGTCAGGGCCGAGGCTACGTCATGGTGTTTCACTTCCAGGCATAATACAGCCCCGGTCTCTACCCTCCCCGTAAGTGTTTCCAGGTCGTACCTGCCTGTGATTTCTTCCACGCTCCCACTGCCCGCGACCTTGCCGCCATCCAGAATCACAACTGTGTCCGCCAGGTTCAGGATTTCGTCGAAGGAGTGGCTCACGTAGAGTATCGGTATGAGCACCTCTCTCGACAATCGTGCGATGAACGGCATGAGTTCGGCACGCCTCGCTCCGTCCAGTGAGGCCAAGGGCTCATCCATGAGCAGAAGATCAGGACTGGTCAGAAGAGCCCGGCCGATGGCCACCCGTTGTTTCTCACCTCCGGACAGTTTGGACGGTCGGCGGTCCAACAGATGTGTGATTCCCAATAGTTCGACTACCTGATCGAATTTCAGGTATCGTTCCGAAGGCGGCGCCAGCCTCATGCCATAGATTAGATTGGATTCTATTGAGAGATGCGGGAAAAGGCGCCCGTCCTGAAAGATATATCCGAATCGGCGTTTCTCGGTGGAGATGTCAACGCCTCTTTGGGAGTCGAAATAGGTCTTGTCGTTGAGGACGATTCGCCCTTCGTCCGGTCTGACGAGTCCAGCGACCATATTTATTATTGAAGTCTTCCCAGCGCCTGATCTTCCGAACAGAGCAGTTACCCTGCTTCCTTGGGAGACGAACGAGGCGTCCACCATGAAGGTTCCTTGCGATTTCTTAATTCTCACGTCCAGCACGGTTCAGCCTCTAATTTTGGAAGCCAGGCGCCTGGAGAGAAGTTCCGAGGCGATCAGAGCGGTCATAGCCAAAATTACTGAGATGACGCAAAGTCTGAAGGCTCCCTCTTCTCCTCCAGGCACTTGAGTCAAGGTGTAAAGAGCCAGAGGCAGCGTTCTCGTCTCTCCGGGGATGTTCGAAACGAACGTTATGGTAGCCCCGAATTCGCTGAGGCTCCTGGCAAAGGCCAGGACTGTCCCGGTAAGCACGCCCGGGAGAGTGAGAGGAAGAGTGATGGTGAAAAAGACGCGAGCGGGACTAGCGCCTAAAGTTCGAGCAGCGGCTTCGAGGCCTTGATCCACCCCTTCCACGGAGAGGCGCACTGCTCTCACGAGCAGAGGAAATGCCATCACCGCGGATGCGACGGCTGCTCCTTTCCAATTGAAAGCAAAAGTGATCCCGAAAACATCGTACAACCAAGCGCCCAAAACGCCCTTTCTTCCTAAAAGGACGAGTAAGATGTAACCCATTACCACCGGAGGCAGAACCAGCGGAAGATGAACCAACCCGTCCAGAATGAATTTGCCTAGAAATCTTTTGCGAGCAAGGAGCCAGGCCAAAAAAATGCCAGGAGGCAGGCTGCCCGCCACCGCCCAAACGGACACCCAAAGGCTAAGCCTTAATGCTTCTGTTTCAAAAGGAGATAGTTCCAGAAAACCCATTAGCGAACCGTAAACCCATATTTTTCAAAGACTGCCTTGGCTTCAGGGGTCTTGAGAAAATCAAGAAAGCTCCTGGCCGCCGGGTTATCCTTCCCTGAAACCAGAGCCGCCGGATAAGTTATAGGTGGATGAGAATCTTCAGGAAACGTGCCCACAACCTTGACCCTTTTGGAAATAGCTACATCTGAAGAATAGACTATGCCCAGCGGGCATTCCCCTCTCTCTACCAGAGCGAGCGCGGCTCGAACATTGTCTGCCGGCGCAATCCTGCCCTGGACATCATCCCATACACCTAGCTTTCGGAGAGCCGCCTTAGCATATTTCCCGACCGGCACGTGATCAGGATCGCCTGTTGCAAGCCGTCCTGAGCCCAAAATCTTGGCAAGCGGAAATCCGGGCGCTACTTCGATTTTCACGTTGCTCTCCGCGGGAGCGATAAGCACCATGCGATTGCCGAGAAGGTTGAACCGGCTTGGTTGGATAATAACCCCGCGCTCCGCCAGATAATTCATCCAGTCTTCATCCGCGGAGATAAACACGTTTGCTGGAGCGCCGTTTTCTATCTGCTTGGCCAGAGCGGATGACGCGGCAAAGGAGGGAACAAGAGCTCCATTTCCTTTCTCAGCGAAAATACCTCCTATTTCGGTAAGAGCGTTGGTCAATGATGCGGCAGCGAACACCATAACCGTTTCAGACCCTCGAACTTCAGGCAAATACCCCAAGAAAATTGCCGTTGCTGCGGCTATTGAGGCAATCCTCATTCGCATATTCTTCATGTCATACCAATTCGCTTTCAAACGGTGAAGATGACGTTAGAGCAAAAGCAGCACTGACCTGGGAACCAGTTCAGTGGCACCCAACAGCCAATCAATATCGGCCCGGGGGTGCCACGGACCTGATCTTTGGCAGGTCCGTGTTTGATTCAGCGGACTAATATTAATCCCCCTTTCTTGCGTCGCCAATGCGATCAGAGACCTCAAACGTGCGTGCTTTCGGATTCTTTTCGAGTCTTTCCAGCCAAGCAATAGCCGCTTCAATAATCGTTAACCTGAACTCCACGGATAGGGCGGCAATTTCAGTTCGACATGATTGCCTTATTTTGTCCAGGGCTTGCGCTTTCCCCCGGCATGCAACCAATTGATTGTTTATTAGTGCCTTGGCCTCGATGGGATTGGATTGGCGCGCGAACCACAGCTTGGTCAGGAACTCCAGCCGCATGTCTCTTACATGATTCACGGGTGTGGTGAGCCATTTTCCGAAAACCTCCTGTCCCGATGAAGTAAGGCTGAAAATGTTCCTGGCAGGCAGATTCTCCTGACCTACCCGTTCGTGAACCACAAGGCCTTCTCGTTCCAGTTTCGCCAATAAAGCGTATATTTGGCTTCTTCCAAGATTCCATACCGCTCCGAGTTCCGTCTGGAGGCAGCGGCAAATATCGTAACCGTGAGCCGGTCCCGAAGCCAGCACACCTAATACCGGATATTCAGCCGGATTACGGGACCTCTTGGGTTGTCGTTTAGTCGCTAGGTGATTATTCAACATGTGAATATAGATAACACGAAGCCTCGTAGAAATCCAAGAAAAGGTACGGCTACAGCTAAGTGCTCTGTTTTGTAAATTTTGTGATGTGTTCCCGCCGGTCGCATTTGGAGGCGACGTAAGTACGTGACCTCATTTGCTACGCGCGCAAATCGGGGGACACCATACTAATTCTGCCTCTGACCCTCGTTATGGCGCTCCTCCGCAGATGAAGAACACTGCTTGGCGGCTTTAGCGGGCCTGCTTGCGCGAGGGATTTCTGTTCGCAGAGATCGCGGGGTGTTCGGGCGCACGCCATGCGCCCCTACCAGCGGCCTCGGCGTTTCATCACCCTCACCCCAGCCCTCTCCCGGAGGGAGAGGGAGAATTACGGGCGAGACGCCGGCGCTACTGTACGGCGCGCCCCTCGTGGCTACCCCTGAAGAGGGCAGGCGCAAGACCTGCCCCTACAAGTCCCCTCGCCCCTTGGGAGAGGGACAGGGTGAGGGCCATTCGTGCATGGGCTTTGAGACAGACTCGGCCGTGCATGTCGTACGAACGTGCGGTCTCGGCGTAATCTGCGGTTAGATACCTTTCTTAAATCCGGTAAATCCGGGGGTAAATCCGGGGACACCATACCAATTGTCTTTGCCGCCTTTTCTTGGTGGCGGTCTTCCGCAGATAAAGCATTCTGCTGGGCAGCTTTATCGGGCCTGCTTGCGGGAGGGATTTCTCTTCGCAGAGATCGCGGGGGGATTGTTGTTTGGGGTCTTCTCTGCGGCCGCGGCGTTCTCTGCGGTAAGATATGTTCCCCCGGTCCCCCGCGTAACTGAGCCCTTACACAACGGGTGCGGCCAGAATTCCCAGGAATTGTCTTTGTTCGCTGGGTGGCCCGGAGGCCACTGCCTCCGGGTTCCGCAGGAACAGGAGGCGCTGTTCTATAGACACTCACGTCTCAAGCATTGGCAGGTCAGAAGTATCACAGGCTGGAAATCACCTCCTGTCGCTTTGCGACCCAGACGCGGTGGCGTCCGGGCCACCCTACCCCTGATTTGACCCTTACCGGAATTGCAATTGTCTAGCCGGAATTGGACGGAACTGCAAATCAATAGTATAGTGAGAGCGGGTTCGGTACCCCATGAACCAGGCAGGAGCGCTTCACCATGAAACTACAGGTCGTGATACATGAAGCTGAAGAAGGCGGATACTGGGCGGAAGTTCCGGCGATTCCCGGATGCGCTACTCAGGGAGACACATTCGAAGAGCTTCTCCAGAATCTCTACGAAGCTGTGGAAGGATGTCTGTCAGTATCGGTCGAGCCTCCGAAAACGACCGGCCGGGATCGAGTCGTGGAAATAGTCGTATGAAAGTGGTCTCAGGCAAAGACCTGTGCCGAGTCCTTGAGCAACAGGGTTGGACCCTGCTCCGCATCCACGGAAGTCACCACATTTACGGAAAAGCGGGTAGCATCGTCCGTCTTTCTATCCCGGTGCATGGCAACAAGCCAATCAAAAGAGGATTACTGAAACATCTCTCACTGGCAGCCGGTCTACCGGAGTCAGACCTGTAATTCTCATGCCGCAAATCGAAAATTAGAACACACCATACCCATTCAACTTCCGGCTGCTTTCTGCGGCGGCTCCGCGGATGACGAATGCTCCGGAGCGGCTTTAACGGGCCTGCTTGCGGGAGGCATGTCTCACCGCTGAGATCGCTGAGAAGGGCGCACGGCCGTGCGCCCCTACCCTACGGCCTCGGCGTTCTCTGCGGTATTGACGGTTACACCGCTTGGCGTTCCGTCAACCATTGCTTGAAAGAACGCTGGCTTTCGCTCGAAGGCTTCCCTAACAGTATATTTTCCAGGCTTATGTCTTCGTCGAGGTCGGGCCAATGGATGCCCTGTCCCTTGCCAATCAGCCGCCAGTTGTTGCGCTCCTCCGGAGTTGCATGCAGGAGCCGTGGATACCACTCAAGGGGGACAGAGATGGTTCGCCCGTCATAGAGGTCCACAGTCAGGCTTTCATCATTGACCATAACATTCCGGGCTGTTGCAGGCCGTATTTTAATCGCTAAAGTAGTCATTCCAGGCCCTCAGCAAATGTTCTCGGTTTTGCTCGATAAGTTTGCGCATCCGAGTGATCTCGGTTCGACTAAACCCGCCACTGGTATGAAGCCTGATCGGGTCAAGCCAAAATTTCGCTATCTTGTCGTCACTCTCAACATGAACATGCACCGGTTAATCCCTATCGCCAGCATAGAAGAAGAATCTGTATGAATCAATCCGCAGTACTGTCGGCATCAAACGCCTCTTCAGTGACCGCCGCCAGCGACTCCAATCGGCCGGCCCTGCTCCTCGAGACACAGATCTGTGGCTTCTCTGATTCTATCCATGAGGGCGTCCAATGATCGAGCCTGAGTGTGGCAGCCCCTAAGTTCCGGAACAGACGCGACATGATAGCCCTCTTTGTCACGCTCAATTACCACGTTGAATGCTAATTCCATTGGTCTATCTCCTAAGAGGTTCCGACGCTGACGGCCCGGAAACATTTTACCACAGCATGTGTTGAAGGCTCGCTAATTCTTTGCATATCAAAGGATACCATACAACTCTGTTGCTGACGTTTCGTGCCGGCGGGATTCCGCAGATGAAGAATACCGCGGGCGATGCGGTCCAGCGGCTTTCGTCCTTCAGCGCTGTTCCAGATCTTTGAAAGCGATCATGTTTCCGAGGCTGTGCGCTTCAAGCACAGCCCGTACGATGGCCCGGGACATGCAGTCTGCGGCAGCGCGGCCTAGCTCGTTTAGCGCCGGAGCTTTCGGCGCTGCAAAGAAACCTTCCATATTGGGGAGATCGATCTTCCCGGTGGCAAGGCAAAATATCGTATCTCCATCAAACATGGTGTGTGCAGGTCTGATTACCCGCGCCAGGCCGTCGTGGGCCATCTGGGCTATTTTCTGAGCGTGAGCTTTGGTCAGAACGGCATCAGTGGCAATCACACCTATGGTGGTGTTGGAGGGCGATAGATGCGCTGTTGACTTGGGCAGCTTTACAGCCCGCTTTCCCATAGTTCCAAATTCTTCATTGAGTTCCAGTCTTATTTCCCAAGGAAGGCCTGTGGCTTGGTCAATCACCGATCCCAAGGAATTGACCGCCGCCAGCGCTGCTATTGTAATGCCGATGTCCAGAACCTCGCTGGCTGACCCGAGCCCGCCTTTTATCCCGCCGGCCATCGCACCAGTGCCCGCGCCGACGCATCCCATGGCTACGGTTCCCGCTGTTGCCGACTCGCATGCTTTGATCCCCCATTGCGGTCCGATAGGCGGAATATAATCCTTACCTCGGCCCAGATCGAACAGAGCCGCTGCCGGAACGATGGGCACCACGTGTCCGTGCTCGAGGGGAAAGCCGAGGCCTCTTTCCGAGAGCCACCGCACCACACCGTCCGCAGTGGATAATCCGTACCCGGACCCACCAGTCAGCACTATTGCCTGCGCTTTCTCGACCAGATTACGCGGCTCGAGCAGGTCTGTTTCTCTAGTTCCGGGCGCAGAGCCGCGAACGTCCACTCCTGCCACAGCTCCCTCTTCGCAGAGGACTACGGTCACGCCGGACGGGGCTTCCAGAGAAGTGTAATGGCCGACTGTAATGCCTGCAACGTCCGTAAGAGAATTGGTCCTGCCGGTGTTTGTCATTTGCTGAGCCTCCCAAGCATTCAACAGCCAAGAAATGGATCTCCGGACAACGCCAGAACCACCAAAGCCCAAAAAGCCACCCAAGTGTTTTGCGCTCTTTTCATGGAGTCCCTCCTAGCTCAGGGCGAGGATATCTTACCCTTCGTGTACCAGTCAAATGCTAATCTTCGCGGGGACAACGAAGCTCCTTGGTCACGGCACGGCGTGCCCCGACAATTTGCTTCAGGGCGCGGGATCTCATCGTAGGGGCACGGGGTGCCGTGCGCCCTCAAGACATTCGGCAAAATTCGAGGCAGCACACGTAGGGCGGGCTATTGGCCGCCAAACTCAAGAGCGGCGGGCACGGCCCTATAGGCGCTACATTCAGGTAACCTCATGGCCGCCAAAGATCCCCTCACCCTGCCCTCTCCCGCAGGGGGAGAGGGTTTTCGCAACTCCCTACCTCGGCGGGAGGGGGAGGGTGATAACCTTATGCAATCACTTGCCAAGCCTGCGCAAAGTTAGCGCCTATGGGGCGCCGCCCCGCCCTACAAGAAAACTGACTCTTCGCGGTCATATCAATCTGAAAACACAGCACTTTTAAGGTCGTAATTAGAAAAACTTCCACATTTTTTTTGAACAATTCAGTCTGAATTCCGTCTAAGTAAATAAGAAGGCAAAGGACGGGGATGCGTCCTGATTTTGTATACACGGGCTCTTTCCGCGACTTGAGACCCAAGACAAGGGAGAGATTACTTATGAACAGACCAAAAATGATCGTCGCCATGCTAATTGCAGTGGCAATCGTTATGTATGTACCCAATGTGAGTTTGGCGCAGAGCGGCCAACCAGCCCAGGGCCAGGCTTACCAGAACAACGCGGCCGGTCAGCAAGGTCAGGCAGTCGATCCAAACCAGACCGGCCAGACCGGGCGTCAGATCCCGCAACCCAAAGGCGGAATTGCCACGGTCATCGGAGTGGATCAGCCGGATAATTGTCTGCGAATCAGGAGCGGGCCCGGCGGTGAATATGAAGTGATCGGATGCGCTCCCATAGGGCAACAGTTGAATATTACCGGCGTTTGGTCCTCAAACAATTGGGCGCAGCTCGCAGACAATGGATGGGTTTACGGACCGCAAATCCAAACCGATTTGCGTCCTCCACCGGCTGCTTACTCGCGAGCCGGGAGCTACGTAGTTGAGGAAGAATATCCCGTGGTTGGTTACGTAGAGTCCTATCTGCCCGATTACGGATACGATACCTTCTGGTATGGAGGAGTGCCGCTATTCCTCTACAACGTAAATGTGTGGCGAAAATACCATCCGTGGTGGCTGCGTAAACATTGGAACCGTAACCAGAGGGTGTGGAACCAGAATCCCGCCTTCAGGCAGAACGTGAGAGCCGGCAGGCCGGCCACGGTGACACCAAACACGGCAATACAAAGGAACCTAGCCACCAACAGGGCCAATGTTTCGTCTCCCAACGTGACACCCTTGAATGCGAATAGAATCCGCTCGGGATCTTCGAATGTGGTTCGTTCGGGGCCTGCCAATTTGTCGGCAAGAACCTTCTCAAGCCCGAATACCGTTCGCAGCCGGACCTTCTCGAGCCCGAATGTTAGCGCGAGAACTTTCTCCAGCCCGAATGTCAGAGCGAGAACCTTCTCAAGCCCGAATATCAGCACGAGATCATTCACGAGGCCTAATATCAGTGCACGATCCTTCTCGGGCCCAAATATTAGCGCAAGATCCTTCTCAAACGCGGCCACTGCGGGAGTCAGAAGCTTCAGCACCGGGCGTATAGGCAACGTTAGCGGCGGAGCCAATTTCAGAATTGGCGGTGGCGGCCGCCGCAAATAAAGTTGGTAGAAGGTCCAAATCGTGCCACGATTGATGCCGGCATAGACTTAAACGCCCTCACCCCAACCCGCTCCCTGAGGGAGAGGGAGGAGCTGGAAGCCGCTTTTCAGTCCCCTCACCTTTTGGGAGAGGGACAGAGTGAGGGGCATTCGTGCTACGATCGCGCCTGGTCCATGAGTTTTGAGACACCCTCCACGCCGTGGCCCTACCCTGCAACTCCGCTGGCTTACTCATGTGACCGGCCGGTGTTACAATCACTTCAGTTTCTGATCCCAGCTATCTTTGCCGGCAGGATCGAACCAACCTTGAAAACGAAGAGCGTTTGGCACTTCACGCACCTTCCAGTAAGCGTTGTTGCTGCTGACATACTTCCTGAGCGATTCAAGTATGTTGGTGAAGTCCTTTCGATCTTGTTCGCTGAGTTTTGCATTGGAGGTCCGATCGTTCAGGAACCGAATGGTCGCATCCTTGAGCAGCGCCAGATCAGTCTCGGGCCATTGCACCAACACCAGGTCGTTTTGCGGATTCCCGTCGTTGTCGTTGGCCGTCAGAATCTGCTTGAGCTTTGCCCCCTGCTGTCGGAGGTTTTCACCATAGGACGATAAGACATGGTCGCGGGCCACGCTCATGACAAGGGTCTGCTGAGCCGGAGTCAACTTGTTCCAGACGCTCTTGTTCATGATCATGTAAGTGATCAGGAACTGCTGATGCCAGCCGGGGAAGTGCATATACCTCGTTCCCACCGTGCCGGGATTGCCCTCGGGAAGCCCAATAAGCTGGGACGCGTCGTCAAGAGGAGTAGCGAATTCGAATGCCTGAATCTCGCCATCCACCACTGCTTTGATCAGAGACCCGCCGCCGGCGAGAGCCGTTATGAATTTGATATTCTTTCTTGGAATCGCACCGCTGGCCACCAGGTTGTCGCAAGCGCGATCGAGGACGAATTGGGCCGGAGGTAGATAGCGGAACGTCCAACTCTGCTGACACAACCCGGCCAGACCGATACCCGCGGTTGATCCGGCATTGCCCACGGGGAGCATGAAGTAGCCGGAACCCTGTTGACTGCTGCCCACAATGGGTATCGCCACAATGTTCCTTGCATTTTGGTCAAGGGTTTGCTGGAGCAAGTCGAGCCCCGTCTGCTTCCCATCAACAGACTTGCCATAGAGAAAGCCTAAGAACTCATCGAAATTTGGGCCAAACGGGACCCCCGAATTGTAAACGAACCCCCATGCCGGGTTGAGTTCCGACCCTGAAATATAAGCCGCATCGAAACCTGTCCCTCCTGCCAGAGGTCCGCCTGCCGCGACGGCTTCTACAATGTTCTTAAATGTGCCGGGAATCGCAGGGGTGGGCTTGTACTTGGTGAACCTCACCTGCCCGGCATCACCGAGAACCGCCGAGGAAATCCTTGCCAGCTTGGCGCCATATTCATCCGCGGGAGGGCCGATGGCCGCGGAGCCACTGAAACTGCGGAAGGAAATCTCCAGCGCAAGACCAGTCTGTGCGGGCAGCAAGATCAGACAAACAAGCATCCCAACACCCGCGCCATAGCGCAGCAGGTACTTTAGGTAAGACACCATGTTTACACTCCCTTCATGACAGAGACTGAGCGGGGCAGCCGGCACGCCGGTACCAGGTTGCCAGGGATGTGGGACTTATTAGAACTGGGGGCATAGATCCTTATTTTTTTGGTCTCTTTCCATCAATGATACGAAATACACGAAGCGTCCTGCAAGCGGTTTCAAAAACCCTTAGCGTGCAGAAGAGATCTGAGTTTCCCGCATCACATCATTGTCGCCGTGGACGCCAACAGTGCAACATCATGGGAGTTTGTCGAAAAGGCGTCCGAAGCCGTTCGGCGTGGGGCCATAGCTATCTTCGGTTGACTCCCTGGATTGACCAAGGCCTCGGCGGCATAAAGGCGGGTTATCGTCCTGCGCGCAGCCATTTTTGCACCCCCCCTGTCACTCTTAACAAAATCACGGGTTTTGCAACCGCTTCTAATTCTCCGCAGAGCAATAGGGGCTCGGGAAGCCCTGCCCCTATTGATACACGCCTGCACCTGTCCGGTGTATTCTTAGCCCACCAACTAACCGGCAGCGGAAAAGGGTTCGACGAGGCTCACATCCGGAACTTTGGCGAGATCCTCCAGACGCTCGACCGAAATCTCCCCTATGACCATCTTTCCGGTTGATGCCTTGAAAGTAATCTTCAGACCTTTGTCCTCAAGAAGTTTGAGTGTTTCCTCGTTGGCTCGATTCACCCAAACCTTAACCGCCACTTTGCCTTCTTTCACGTTGACCTTTCCTTTGGAATAGGTTTTGGGCTTATCTTTCATCTTTGTCAATTCGAGGAGTTCCGGCGAAAGTTTGGACACAAGTTCAGCTTCCTTCTGTCTTGCCTCTTGACCCCCCTCGCCATCCGTCGCTCCGGGGCCATAGGAACCGGGGCGTGCAGGTGCGCCTTGTGTTGAAACCCTTTTCTCTGCCTTGGGAGCGCCCTTCATGGCAACAGGTGGGGGTGCTGCTGCCTGCGCTCGGTAGTGCCCTGCCACTTGCCCCATTGACGGTGGACCGGCAGGATACCCATTCCTCGAGGCGCGCTGTTCGCCAAAAACACCTTCCCGGCTGACTCCTTCCGGCATCTCTACCGGAACAGTCACCGTGGTGGGCTTGCCGTCTACGGTTACGACGGCTTCCTCGACTGCGACGAAGCTGGTGAATTGCGTCATGATCTTGTGGGAAAGGGCCACCTTGATAATCTCTTCCTTCACTCCTTTTTCAGGGTTGCCCCGCTGGATACCCATCAGGTCACGGTCCATGAGATCTTCCACCTTTGCCCGCGCCCAGAGGGGTTTCAGAGAGCTGTTGGCAGACTGTTTGTCAGCAAGCTTAACTTTTAGCGTCTCTTGGTATGGTTTACCGCCTTTTAAGCCTTTTATTGTTATGGCGCCCTCTCCTGGTTTGGGGTATCGAGCCTTGAAGATCAGCGGCTTGTGGGACCATAGATCGGAAACCACTTTGGGATAAACTTCTTCCAGGGCGACACCGCTGAAGGTAAGCGATATATTAGTCAAAACCGGCCCGGCTATTCGCTCGTGGAATTTCTTAGCCACGGCCTCTCCGGGGCTGTTGAGCAAAATGTAATCCACCTCGCCGCCACCTACTCGCGCGACATGGTCCAGCAGGAACCGATTTACCGAGTTGCCGGTCCCAAAGGAAAACCATCGGCTTTGCTCCCGGAGTTTTTTTATCATTGAAATAACCTCGAAGTCGTTCCCAACCAGCCCGTCGGTCATGAAGGTGACAACCCGGAGACGGTTATCAGCAGGGGCCGTATTCAGAGCTTCCCAGATCGCCGGAATCATCCGGGTCCCTCCACTCCCCAGAAGCGATCCAATGTATTTTAGAGCCTTCTCCCGACTTTCCGGGGTATTCTTTTTCGGAGATGCAAAGAGCACTCTGGATGTATCGTTGAAATCAATGACGTTAAACGTGTCGTCAGGATTCATCCGGTCAATGATGTATCTTGTCGTTTCTTTGGCCTTTTCCAGCGGCATGCCGCTTTGCGATCCCGAGGTGTCGATGACAAAAATCAACTCCCTCGGGGCAATCTGTTCAGCGGCAACACTCTTGGGAGGGATCATGATCACGGTCACGTAACCGCCCTCGCCTTCTTTATGAGTCAATACTCCTGAGCGGATTTGATCCGCGGCGACAAGATATCTCAGCACGAAGTCTTTATTCGGGATTTCTTTCTTGTTCTTCAGAGAAACCTTCGCTATATTCTTGTCCTTTTGGTCTATGTCCACTTCATGCAGAAGCGATTCCACCTTTTCCATGGGCACTCCAGCGTCAATGGAAACGGTAATATCTATGTCATGGCCTGCCCTTTGCCCTTCTTCAGCCACCGGAGGCGTTATTCGACTTGCGTCCGGAACCATGGCCGTATCGTCTGCCCAACCGGTCCCCTGTTTGCCGCTTGGCAAGCCAGGGACAAACCTGGGCCCGACTACCATGGGAAACACGAACTTGAAGGCCCCGTCTTCGTAACCGAGAACTTCAACGTAATTGATGGTGATCTCGACCTTCTCGCCAGGCATGATGTTGGCGACGGATTGAGTAAAAATGTTTGGGCGTTCCTGGTCCAGGAGGGAAGCGACATGGCCTTTGTCCCGAGCTGCGGCGTATATCCGCCTCGCTTCCTCCCGGGGTTTGATTTCCCCTCGAACCACTCTCTCACCGACTTTCATAACCATCTCGTTCACGGCAGCATCAGCGGAAAGCGGAAAGGTGTAGATCGCTTCGATCTTTTCCTGCCGAGGATTGGTGAATATTTGCTTCACTTCAACGCTGGCCACGAAGCCCGAGAGTTCGGCCTTCACCGACGTATGTTCCAGTGGACACCCTGACCCCGGCTTTCCGTCGGGCTCTATGACTGTCAACTGACCTTGGCCCGGAGAAGCTGCGAAGCAGGCGGCGCTCGCAATAACAATGAGGACGACCGTCAAGACAGAGAGTATTCTGCGTGGTTCAGCCAGTGAGTTCATTTTAGGCTCCCTTTTGATCCTTTGTCATACCAATGTGGCGACAAACAAGTAACTTTGTCGTGCCCGGCGGCACACTTCCTCCACTACGAACGGCAAGCCTGGCTTAGTTTCGGAGGCATGCCGCGGGTCTTACTTGATAGAACGCACACTTGGTATCAGCAGTGACTTGGTTGCCAATCTGCAACCTCTGGGAAGAACATTCGCGGCCTAAGTAAAAACGTTACATGCTAGACCAAAAACATTTGCAACGGATGTAAAAACGCTCGGCTGTGAGAGATCTCTTGCCTTGCTGGGTGAATCTTCCCTGCGGAACTTAATAGACACGGACGCGGCTTGAACTCACTTGACTTTCTCCGTTCCAAGGGTTAATGACCGATTGTGGCCCTCGCAGGGGAAAGAGGGGAGAAATCAGTGATAAAGGACATTGCGTCCCGCTTCAAGGATGAATTTTACCGACTGGAGCGGGCTCTCTTCAGCAAAACCGGCGCGGGAGTATCTCGGGTAATCCAATTCACATCTTCTCACTCAGGTGAAGGTGTGACATCTATTACCCTCGCCTTGGCTTGGTTCCTGGCACGTGAACATCCCACCGAGGAAGTAGTAGTTGTGGAGGCCAATCTGAGAGAACCCTGTCTTGAGGAAATCTTGTCCTTCAGGTCAGAAGGTTCGCTTTTCGAGTGCCTCCAGAATTCCGGATCCCTCAGGCAGGCGATACACAAGTTACAGGACTATAATTTCTCGGTCATCCCCGCGGGTGGGCCTCACGTGACTGACACCTTTATCTCTTACGACTTTAAACTTAACCGCCTCAATGATGTCCTGGCGCTGCTGAAAAAAAAGTTTGCCTATGTTCTGTTGGACAGTCCGCCGGTTGTCCCATTTGTTGATGCCATCACGATTTGCCGCATGACCGATGGTGTCGTTCTGGTCGTTGAGTCGGAGCGCACCCGTTCCGAAGTCGTGGACCACGCGATTGAAAAGCTGAAATCCGGTGGGGCTGAGATTCTAGGAACCATCCTGAACAAACGTGAATTCCACATCCCCAAAAGCATATACCGATTCCTATGAGTTGCTTGAAGAGTGACCGGGGAGGCCCTTTTTGCAAAAAGGGCCTCCCCGGACCCCTCCCCAAAAACTCCTATGATTCACAATTCCTGCCTCTGACGAGGCAGGAATTGTGGCTGAATCGTTGGCAGGCCGACAATCTTCCTCTCGGTTGCCCGGTAGAGCCGCTGCCGGCAAATAGTGTTTGCAATAATTGGGAGTTCTTGAAGCGAGTGGCCAGAGAAACTCTTTGGAAAAAAAGGTTTCCCTGGCATGCCTTCAAAGTCCTCGAACGTTCTGTAATCACTTGTAGCTTCACAATCCATCCCTCACAAGCTATATGATGAACACCGCAAAATGGACATATTACGCTCGTAGGTTGAGAACACTGAGAGCTGGCGAGCCCTTTCACCGGATCATGTCCTGGGTGCACCACGCGATTGAGAGACGGAGACTGAGAACTGACCCCCAGTTCATGTCCTGGGAGCGCCTGTGGGCGACACAAAGTCGGTGGTTGAGAGTAGATCAAACAACGCATGCTGCGGAAAAGGTCAACCACGCTTTTTCCGAGGCCCTCCCACCTCACTGGTGGCAGAACCGGTCCTTCTGGGATGTTTTTTCACGCCTCTATCCTGAAGAAAGGGACCGCCTGATCTTTCTGGCCGAGAGAACTCTCGACGGCCGGTTCCTGCTCTTTCAATGGAAAGAGACGAACAGACCCAAGCCGGTAAATTGGTCTTCAACCATCGAGTCTGAAACCTCTTCCGCTGTTTGGCCGGATCGTTACTACTCCGAAATCGCCGTTTCCCATGATCCGGAGAAACCGGACCGTGACGTCAAGTGGTGTTGGGAACTCAATCGATTCCAGCACCTGTTGTGGCTTGGCGCATCCTGGCGACTTACAGACCAGGATCGTTTCGCCGCGGCCGCGAGAGAGCATCTGGAAAGCTGGTTCGACAGCGTCCGGTATCCTTGTGGTGTTCAGTGGACAAGTAACTTGGAAGTGGCTCTTCGCGGTCTGTCGTTTACATGGTGTCACGCCCTCTGTTTGAATAGTCCCGCATGGAATGAGGAGTTCCTTTCGCGTTTTATACCGTGTCTGTACCTGCATGGCTTGCACCTGGAGAAAGAACTCACGGTCCATCACACCGAAGGTAACCACCTGCTGGGAGAAAGTTCGGCCCTGTATTGTATTTCCACCCTTTATCCTTTGTTCTCGGATGCTTCGAGGTGGCGCGAACGTTCCATCAAGATCCTTAATCGGCTCGTGCCCCGAGTAGTCTTGCCCGACGGGGTCTATGCCGAGCAGTCCACCGGGTATTTTCATTTTATAGCAGAGTTTCTCTTTCAGGTGCTTCTGCTGAACCGCGGAAGAGGGTTGCAATTATCGGATGCCGTCCGTGAGCGTCTCGCAAACGGATTGTGTTTCATCAAGAATCTGGCGCCTGACGCCAGAGATGTGCCCATGATAGGAGATTCCGACACAGGGTCCGCTTTGGGTTGGAGGCTCTCCGACTTCTGGGATTTTACCCCTTTGCTGGCAACAGGTTCGGTGCTGCTGGGAGAACCCGGGTTGCTCAAGGGCGTTCCTAGCTTCCCGGCTGAATCTTTCCTGATGCTGGGAGAAGACGGGTTGCAGGCTTTCGAGTCAGAGAAGAACTCAGCACTTGCAGACGGAAAGGCGTCCGCCCCTTCACCCCTCCTGGTCTTTCCTGACGGCGGGTACCACGTGAGCAGAGACGAGCGCTTCAGCGTCACTTTCGACGCAGGGCCGCTCGGGATCGCCCCGGCATACGGCCACGGACATGCTGACGGCCTATCGTTTATTCTGCATTACCACGGCAAACCTGTTATCGTAGACCCCGGAACGTTCGTCTATAACGGCCCGCCCGTGTGGCGCAATTATTTTCGCTCCTCGTCAGCGCACAACACCGTGCGAATTGACAACAAAGACCCCGTAGACCCAATCGAAACTTTTCGATGGTCAGGCCCCGTGAAGATCCAGCAGGGAGAGCCGACCCAGGGCGAAGATTGGAGGATCTTGCACGCCGCGGTCCATTGGAAACGGATTGTGCACCGCCGTTACCTGATCCACCTCATTAATCAAGGCGTTATTATTCTGGACCGAATCTCAGGCGTCGGTGAGCACGACTTGGAATGGCGGTTCCACTTCGATCCCCGGTGGATGGTGAGGGAAGATCCGGGGGGAACTTCTTTGCACAAAAAAGTTCCCCCCGCACCCCCTTCAAAAAACTCCATACGCTGTTCGGAGTGCGGCCTGCCGCACACCGACCAGGATGTAGAAGTTTTTGGAGAGGAGAGCAGGAAGGGACTTTCACACCTCCGCGGGACGCGGAGTTCCCCACCATTGCCTGTTTTACCTCGTCATTCCAGCGAAAACGGGAATCCGGACTTTCCATGTCAATCTTTCGCTGCCCAATTCGGCGCAGATCGACTGGACATCAGCTTCTTGAGCCTCAGTCCTTTCGACACTTCCATCCTGGAAGGATCAATGGACCCTATGGCGGGCTGGTACTCGCGGTACTACGGCTCCAAGGCGCCGTCGCCAACATTGATGGCGCAGATGAAAGTTCAGCTTCCCGCCACATTGCTCGCCGCTGTTAAACCTGCGGACGAGAAACTGACTCTTCCGAGAGGCATTCCCGAGAACCTCTTGGGATCCGACGTGTCTGACCTCTTGCATTTCGTATCTTGAAAAGGGGAAAACGAAAACGGGTCAGGTCTGCTCTCGGCTCATGTTAAGTTCTCATTCGTCGTGACGATGCTAGGAAGCGAGTAGCTTTTTTTTGGGGCAGGCTTTCTAGCCTGCCTGGTCAAAATGTCTAGGATGGCAGGCTGGTAAGCCTGCCCCAAAAATTACCGCTATGACTTCCCGTGAGGCTCACTCCGTCGACAACTGAACGCTTACCGGTTCACCGCGCTTCAGCTTCCTCACGGCCGTCTTTGATGATGAAGGCCTTGACCGGTTTACCCAGCGGGGCCCTTGGATAAGTGGCCAAGGTCGCACGGGTGAATCCTCGGAAAGTAACGAGCACGTCGAGCCCGACCTCGCACCACAGGCACGTCCCCAATATCTCCAACTGGTGCATGCCGTAGTTTCCCTTCACATAAATGCTGCCTTCGCTCATGCTCTCAATCACGCCAATGTCATAAGCCTGGCTGTGGACGGGTTCGTGGCAAGACAGGATGATAAGGCAGGCGGCCGTCACGATGCCGATGGCGGCTCTCATGATTCATTGTCCATTCTGAGGAGAGGAGGTCAGGCAGTCTATATTTTTCCGACCGAAGCCAGTACCGGGTAACCGGTCTGTGCTGCCAGGGTTCTGGGATTATCAAATGTGTGGTCCAGGAACTGGGCGGTTAGTATCACCGCAATCCCAACAGGAATAGCCAGAAGGAGCGATCCAAGCACAAGGAGCATGGTTTTGGGAAATACCGGTTCCACGGGGGTTAGGGGCTTGCCCATCACGGTCACATCTCTCAGTTGGGTGCCACCTTTCATGTTCTCCAGCCGAGCCTCTTCCTCTTTAGCCATGTACTGAACGTACTGTTCCTTGGCGATCGTAACCTCAAGCTGCATCCTTCGGGCTTCGTCGCTCTTCCGCTGGAGTAATTCCAGTTGTTCCTCCTTGTCTTTCAGGCTCTGTTCCAGGCTCATCTTCTTCGCATTCACCATGTCCATCTCCCCTTGGAGCGCCTGGACGAATCTGTTGGTAAGGCTGTTGACCATCTCTTGCGTAGTCTTGTAATCGCGGCTGTCAACTTGGTACATCTCCGCTGTCTGCCACTGTTTCTGAACAGCTCGGAGGAGTTGTGACGACAACACGTTTATAAATGTGTTTTCCCCAGTTCGTTGCGCGCCGCCGGTCAATTGGCCGGAAGGCATGGATCCTTTTTTCACGGATGCTAACATAACCTGGTACTGGCTCAAATTGGCGTTCACTTCGACAAGAGAGTCCTCAATTTGTTTTATGGCCGTAATCAGCTCGGTCATCTGCCTCTCGGTAAGAGACAAACCCCACTTTTGCTTGAATTCGACCAGATCTTTATCGGCCTTCTCGTATTTCTCCCTGTACAGGTCAACCTGTCCGGCAAAGAACTGCTGCGCGCCCGGCAGAGAATACACT
>Ga0172371_10004917_pt1 | contig 19964 bp, 17 predicted proteins | sample Lak12m_FD_114543 | JGI IMG/M metagenome (GOLD analysis project Ga0172371, IMG submission 114543) | Freshwater microbial communities from Kabuno Bay, South-Kivu, Congo - kab_022012_12m | ecosystem: Environmental > Aquatic > Freshwater > Lake | place: Democratic Republic of the Congo: South-Kivu... | reverse complement strand
TGGCGGAAAACGTCGCCCTTGAACTTTGTAATGATCTTGATACCCAAGCGCGACAGAAGCACTATCTGCAGGTAAGAAAGCAGCCCCGAAAGCAGCACTACTACTACGAAATACAAGCCCAAACGATACATCTGCCCCATGTCCTTTTCCGGGATGCTGTGGTCGATGATCTGTGCCAGGATCAGCGGATGTAAAAGCCTTAAGCCCGAGGTAACCAGCATGGCAAAAAGACCAAAGAATAGCAGTCCAAGGTCCTTTTTCACGAAGGGATAAAGGAGCTTCAGGTAATATGAGAACTTTGGTTTGGACTGGGGCATTTTTCTTTTCTCGCTGGTCTTTTTTGTATTCCTGTTTTAATTTCAGGGGGATTTCATATTTTCAGATTCTTTGTTTCTTCAAAGCATTACATTCTTTTGGAACGCTGGCTTCAGTCGGCTGGTTCACCAGGTTTATCCGGTTATTCTGTCTCGGGAATCTCACTATTTAACACATTTCACCATAATTACTTAGTGGTGATTGGATGCGATTGGACTTACTAAAAGAACTGGTCGGGATGAGAGGATTTGAACCTCCGACTTCTCGGTCCCGAACCGAGCGCGCTAACCGGACTGCGCTACATCCCGACCGTGATTGAGCCAGATTTCGGTTGCCTGAAATTCTGTCAAGAACTGATTTCTGGATGAGGATGGTCTTGGATTGAAGACTTATAGTTTCACTATCTTTTTCGTTATCAGTTGTTTTCCTGTATAGTAACGGACAACATAAACTCCCGCAGCAACTTGCCTGCCATTTTTATCCAACCCATTCCATTGAACAAGGTGCTCTCCTGAGGATTTATGCTCTTGGTAAATCTTTCTTATCAGTTGCCCTTTTAGGTTATAGATATTTAATTCAACGATTGCGCTTTTGGGCATGATAAAGCAGACAGCGATTTGAGAACTAAAGGGATTGGGGTAGCAGGAAAGGCGCAGTTCCGGCATGGGAACCATAATCTCATCATCAATATCAACACCCTGTAAAGAGTGAATACTAAAGCCATTATAGCCATTTACAGCATAGAGCTTATCGCCTGCAATTCTCATCGCAGAAGTGCTAAGGTTATCTTTGTAAATGCTTATCAGGTTTGGCGACAAGGGATTGCTAAGTTCATAAACCCTTATCTCATTCCAATTGGTGTCCGTTACATATAGCTTACCAGCCTGCACAAAGCAGTTTTCGATCTTGCTACTGGGATATGGCAATATGCTGCTTATCAAAACAGGATTCTGGGGATTCGCGGCATCGATAATCTCAAGCCCTGTCCTGTCATTAACCAGGTAAACGGCAGTATCTTTTACTGCAACTTTCCATATGAAACCCTGAGGGTCGTATGTTCCGAGAATAATTGGATGATAGTGATCAGAGATGTCGATTATCTTGAGACCGGCTGAGTAACTTGCCACATAGGCTAAGCCACCTTCCACAACCAATGACATGGCATATCCATTTGTGTTACTGCCACCTATGATCACCGGATTCTGAGGATTTGACACATCTACAATAGCCATACCCTCGTAGGAAGCTGCTACAAAGGCAAGATTCCCGATCACCTTTATATCCCAGCCCATGTAAAGCTGTTCATTCAACCCCAGCAGATAGGGATTTGCAGGGTTGCTGATATCTACTATCCTCAACCCCCACATGCTATCGATGAAGTATGCCCTGTTGCCCGAAACTGTAAGACCGCGAACTTCTCCGTCTCCCGGATCATATTGTCCGGAAAGAATGGGATTTGCAGGATCAGTTACATCGTAAGCCTGCATACCATAAAAATTATCAGCAGTATACACCATATTCCCACTTACATCAACTGAATTGCATAGAGAACCTGTAACGGTGTTACTGTAGCACTGCTCATTATGCGGATTTGAGACATCAAGAATGCTTAGGCTGCGGTAAGAATCGGCAATATATGCCCTGTGATCGCGAATTACAACTGACCATACCGCTCCAAGGGTATCGTAAGCACCTATTAATGTGGGATTGTGGTGAATAGTAACATCAATCATCAGCAAGCCATTTTCACGTTCTGCCGCATAAAGAACTCCCTCTACAACTGCCAATTCCTCAATGGTGTTACGGGTCGGTAGGGTGCTTACAGCTATTGGATTATTCAGCTCTGAGATATCAATGATCTGTATCTCATTGTTTCCCAAGCCAACATAGGCATATCCACTATCAACTGCGATCCTGCTGGCATATACTTTTGTAGGACAGTTAGCTACGAATACCGGGGATTGGGGATTGGAGATATTAACAATGTCCATTCCTAAGTGTCCTACCGTTACAAAAGCGTAATCACCTATTACTTTAATCCATTCTATTCTGCCAGAAGAGACGTAACTTCCAACCTGAAAAGGACTTTGGGGATTTGATATGTCTATAACAAGCATATCAAGCTGATCATTTGCCAGATAAGCCAGATTCCCGATCAATGTAACGGACTGGGTAAATCCGGATAAAGGCAAAGTGCCTATGATGTTAGCCTGGTTGGTATCAGACACGTCAATAACCTGCAAGCCCATCAAGCCATCTGCTACATATGCATAGTTCCCGCTCACAGCAATGGAATTTGCTTCACCTGGAGTATCGCAGGAACCCAGTAAAACCGGAAAACCTGGATCGCTGACATTAATTATTTGAATACCATCATAGCCTTTGGCAAGATATGCAGTGTTTCCCTGAAGCGCAAGAGAATAGCTTGCACCGGTTGAAGGGAATTCTCCGAGCTTGTAGCATACTGCCGAAAGGCTATAACTAATTAAAAAGATGCAGCAGATTGAAATCACTTTACTCATACATATTCCTTTAGCTTACAATAAATAACTTGTAGTTTTTCAATGCAGTTATTGTCAAGCTTTGAGTTGGAATGACGAAAATACTGAAATCCAAGCCGTCCAAAGCTAACAAACAGCCTTGTAGTAAGTTGGGACGGCTTGAACTCCAGATTTCCTTATCAGTATTGATCCGTTCGATCCGCTAAATCCGTGGAACTATTCCCTGCCAAAGCTGAGTTTGGCAGACCTATTATCCGTGTATCTATTCCTTCCCTATTGCTTTCAGCAGTTTTTCAGCTTCGTCGGAGGTTATCTTGCCGCTTTCCAGCATATCGAGGATCTTCAACCGGCTTCTATCGGCGATCTCTTCTTTTTCTTTGGCTTTCAGTTCGCCGCCGAGGTAGGGTTTGATCAGCGGTGAATCGATCACTTTTTGGATATATTCGTGCAGATATCCGGATTGAAGATGTTTTTGTTTGATCTCATCGATCCCGGATTTCATGCTTTTCATCCCTTCTTTAAGTCCTTCCTGGATCTGTGAACCGATCTCTTCCAGGTTTCCGACTACTTTTTCCCGGGTCTCGTCGAAGTCAAATTTATCGCCAATGGTTTTCAGCTTGATGATGGCAGCACCCACCTTGTCCTTGATCCTGTCCTCGGAAATGGAGTCAACCGCCCGGTTCAGGTATTCGATCACCTTGTTCAGCAGTTCCATCACCTTCTCTTTTTCTTCGCTGGTATTGGCTTTGGCGAGGGCTTCTTTCAGCTGTTCCATTTTTTCTTTGATAAAGCCCAGATTGAGGTGCCCGTCGTTGGCGATCTTGATCACGCCGTTTTCGGTTTCGATCTCAATTTTTGTCCCGCCGTTGCCATTGATCATGGTATATGTTTCGTCTGCATAGTTAAGCGGGGCATCCAAACGGGATTTGATCTGCCCGAATTCGGTTTTAGCGCTGAGGGTAAAATCAAAATCGATGGGCAACACCAGGCTTACCAATCCGTTCTCGGTGGCAAACTTGAAGTTGCCTTCCTCCACGGGTTGTGTTTCGTAATAGATGGAGCCGTTCTCTGTGCTCATCTCCACTTGCGGGAAACGCGCCAAACGCACCTTCAGACTGCCGTTCTCGCTTTCCATGTGCAAAGCCTCACCAGTAAGCGCCTCCGCTGAGAGGGGGCCATTCTCCAGCTTGGCATGCAGGTTTCCCTGGGAATTATGCAAACGGACGGGACCGTTCTCGCTTTCGATGTGTTTGTCGCCCTCGCAGTTGCTTACTGAAATGGGAGCGTTCTCGGAACTCAGCTGGAGGGTGTTTTTCAGTCCCACCAGGTTCGTGGGATAGTTATCGGTTTCAAGTTCCAGGAATACTCCGGCGGGAATGGTCAGCTTCAGTTGAGAGGAGCGCGCTTCCCTACCGCCCATATTGTCGATCTCTTCCAGTTCGATACTCAGCACGCTGTTGTTGAAACTGGAGGTGACATAGTCTTCGCTGTCAAATTCCTCTTCCGGTTCGTCCAGATAAAGCAAGCCTTCCAGGCTCACCTTGTTTTCCTCCGCAGAGGATACGATGATCGGAGCCATGTGGTTTACTACCACCACCCTGGTCAGGTCTTCGGGGCTCCAGGTTTTTTGCATAAGCTGCTTGGTCATTTTTCTCTCCTTTTATTGATCATGGCGATCGCTTCGTCCACAGTGACAAAACCTTCCTCCAGGTCAGACAGTATATCGTGGACTTTATCGGGGTTGGTTTTATGGCGGGTGATCACGCCGATTATCTCCGCCAGACGGTTCTTTACGGTTGGATAGGATATACCGAGCTGATTCTGCATGTCTTTCAGGTTTCCCTGCACCAGCAGAAACAGCTTGATGAATTCCAGTTGGCTATCGCTGAAGGAAGCCAGCCAACTGTGCTCAAAGCTTCCTTGAAAGCTGACGTTGCACCTTTCGCAGTGCAGCTCTTTGATCTTTAGTTCGTGTTTACAGATCGGGCAAGCTGAAAGGTTCATTATAACCTCCCTTGATTATCTGAAGGACAAGATAAATAATATTGAGATTGTGTCAAGTAGTTTATTAAGATTTTTAAAGAATTCTCTAAGTTTCCTTAATTTTCCTTAGCCCATCCTTCCTTGCCCCCCGTCTGCCTCCCGATTGCCACCCGTCCGCCTCCGGTGCAAAACACAGGAGGCTTTCGCCCTGATACCGGGTGGATAGAAGGAGGGCTGGAAGGAAGGACGAAGGAAAAAGGAAGTGCTTGACAGGCAAAGCGGGACAAAAAAGATAAAACCATGAATTCGAAATACATAGTTTTTACCGTCGCCACGGCGCTGATCATCGTGGGAATCTATCAGATATTCTCGGTTGGGAAATTCAACTACCCGGAATACAATCTGAAGGAAGGACAGGTGTCCGAAGCGGAGATCATCGCGCCCTTCGATTTTCCGGTTTTGAAGCCGGCAACCGAACTGGCGGCGGAACAGGAAAAGGCGATCGGCGAGATCCGCAAGCCTTACAAGCTTTCTGAGGATGCCCTGTTCGACGCCTTTAGCGCTTTGGACACGGTTTATCAGGCTTTGTGTGCCGTTGATCCCCCCGCCAGTCCTGATGCCTTAGCCGCTGAACTGAAACGACTTGGCTATGAAGTCAGCCCGGACGCATTGCACTTTGCCCAGCGAAGTTCACAGCGGGACAAGGTTTACGAAGCCCTGCGCCAGGAGCTTTCCGCCCTCTATCAGAAAGGGCTGTTCACCAGTCTGGATAGGGACAGCGTGCTTGTTTCCCGCAACAACGAACTGGTGATGGTGCCAGTATCCGAATTCACCCCGCTTACCCAGGCGGCGGAAAAGCTGGCAGCGGCGGTGCCCGAAGCCCGCAGCTTTGCCAGAGAACTTGCTCCCCAGCTGCTGAAAGCCAATCTGGTGATCGATGAGGATAAGCTTAGCGACCTCAGCCAGACCCGGATGGGCACCATTCCCCAAAGCGAGGGCATGGTTCTGCAAAATGAAGTGATCGTGCGCAAGAACGCACGTGTTACCACCGACGAGATCAGAAAACTGGAATCGCTGCAGGAAGCCATGAAGGACAAAAACGCCCGTAAGTCTCCTCTGCAGGAAACCCTGCTGACCCTGGGACTGCTTTTCTATATCCTGATCCTGGTGGGACTGGCAAATCACTATTACGGCGTACAGAGCAGCGAGGAAAAACTGCCGGTGACGGACTTTCTGCCGGTAAATCTGGGCTTGATAATTCTGGTGTTGCTGACCGTGATCAACAACCAGATTTTAGGCTACAGCAATCTGGTGATCCCCTTTGCCATGCTGGCTGTGGCTGCGGGTATCCTGGTGAATTTTGAATTCGGCTTGCTTTATGGGATAATCGAAATGCTGATCATCAGTCCCTTTTTGAACTGGGAAACCTTTTCCCCAATCATTCTTCTGCTCGCCACGCTGATCTGTCTGGTTGTGTTGCGCCGTCAGAAAGCCTGGCACGAATATCTGATGGTCTGGCTGTATCTGGTGGCAGCTTCCGTGGCGGTGGTTCTGGGGATCGGGATCTATAAGAACGACTCTCTGCTTAGCCTGATCCGCTCCCTGGGTTTCAGCCTGGTCTCGGCGTCCCTCAGCATGGGTGGAGTAATGATCATCGTGCCCTATTATGAGCGCAAATGGAACCGCGCTACCAAACAAACCCTGCTGGAACTGCTGGACTTCAATCATCCCCTGCTGAAAAAACTGGCTACGGAAGCGGTGGGAACCTATCATCACAGCCTGATCGTGGGCAATCTGACCGAACGCGCTGCTGAAGCCATCGGCGCAAATCCTTTGCTTGCCAGAGTGGGGAGCTATTATCACGACATCGGTAAAGTGGTGAATACCCAGATTTTTACCGAAAACAATGAAGATTCTCCGGAAATACACGACAACCTCGATCCGCAGGAAAGCGCTCGCCTGATCCGCAATCATCTGGCGGAAGGCATCGAACTGGCACAGAAATATAAGATTCCACAGCCGGTGATCGACATTATCAGACAGCATCACGGCAATTCGCTGATCCGCTTTTTTTACGATAAAGCCCAGAAATCAGGAAACCCCGTGCCTCAGGATGAATATCGCTATCCAGGTCCTTTGCCGCAAAGCAAAGAGGCGGTGTTGGTGATGCTGGCGGATATCGTGGAATCCACCACCAAAGCCAAAACCATTGAGAACGAAGAAGATATTGCCCAGATCATCGATGCGGCGATCAACCGACTGATCAAGGAAAATCAGCTGGACGAAGCGCCCATCACCCTGAAAGACCTGATGATCGTGAAAGAATCCTTCATCCCCGTGCTGGAAAGCATTTACCGTAAACGTCTTGACTATCCGGAGCCGCAGAAAGATGAGTAAACTATTCCTCAATGGCAGCCCTCCCCTGCCCTCAGCCGAAGTGGAGCAGATCGCCGAACTGGTTCTGAGCGGGGAAATGCCGAAAGTGTTCTTTCACCTCAGTTTGAGCCTGGTGGACGACCAGGAAATGAAACGCTACAACAGGCTCTACCGCGGACTGAATGAACCCACGGACGTGCTGAGCTTTGTAACGGCGCAGGTTTCCAAAGATCATGATCTGGGAATTCCCAAGGAAAAGCTGGTCAATTGCAATTCCCAAGTGCTCTGCGATATTTTCATTGACATAAAACAACTTGACAGGCAGAGGGGAAAAAACAGTATGGAATCAGAATTCAGGCGGATTCTGGTGCATGGTTTGCTACATCTCGCAGGCTATGATCATATCCGCAATAGCGATGCAGAACTAATGAAAGAAAAAGAAGAAAACTATCTAAAACAACTTCAAGGTGATACCTAAGTGGACGATGGCAAAGCGTTTATAATACTCGTCCTGCTTGCGCTATCCGCTTTTTTCTCCGGCTCGGAAACAGCCCTTTTCTCGCTTTCCCGGATTTATCTGAAAAAACTGGAAAATGCCGATGGCAGCAGCGCAAAAAGGATCCTCAGCTTACTGAAAAAACCCCGGCAATTGCTGATCACGCTGCTGCTGGGAAATACCTTTGTAAATCTGGCTATATCTTCCTTCGGGGCTTTGATCGCCTTACATATCGCCAGGGAAAAAGGGATCAGCACATCCTGGGCGATCTCCCTGCAGATCATCCTTACCGCCCTGATCATTCTGTTCTTTGGGGAAATAATACCCAAATTGACGGCGCTCTCGGCGGCGGATGCGGTAAGCAAGGCTTTCAGCCTGCCACTGATGCTGTTTCGCATACTGTTCTATCCCTTTGTGTTCGTGCTGGAAAAATTCAGCAATCTGATCTCCAGTAAACAGATCCAGGACAAACATCTGAGCAGCCAGTTCACGCATGAGGAATTCCACAATCTGATCCAGTCCGAAAGCAGCAGCCGGGGTTTGGAAGAACACGAAAAACGCATGCTGGTGGGTCTGTTCCGCTTCAAGGACGCCGAGATCAAAGAGATCTACGTGCCCCGCGTGAAAATCACCGCCATCGAGGAAAACCAGAGCGTGGAAGAGCTGAAGGAGATCATTGTTTCCAGCGGCTATTCCCGCATTCCGGTATATAAGGAAAGCATCGACGACATCGTGGGGATCATCTACGTAAAAGACCTGCTGCTGTATCCGGAGAAAAAGACCGTTAAACAACTGATGCGACCGGTGTGGTTCGTTACCGAAAACATGAAGATCCAAAGCCTGCTGAATCAATTCAAACAAAAGAAACTGCAGGTGGCGGTGGTAGTGGACGAATATGGCGGAACCAGCGGAATAATCTCCCTGGAAGACATTCTGGAAGAGATCGTAGGCGAGATCAGGGACGAATATGACAAGGACGAAACTCCCGATCTGATCAAGACTGACGATAGCAACTACACCTTAAGCGGCAACTACAGCGTTCGGCAGTTCAATCAGGAATTTGCCACGGAGATCCCGGTGGAGGATTATGACAATCTGGCGGAGTTTCTGCTGGCGCACTTCAATCATGTTCCCCGGGTGGGCGAATCCCTGCTCTACGAGGACAATATCCTGTTCAAAGTGCTGGACAGCGATGAAAAAAGCATCAAGAAAATTCAGCTGATCCTGAAACAGGGAGAAGAGCACTGAAGCGAATTGTCCTGGTTGCGCTGATGCTGTGCGGAGTGCTGTGGGCTTCCCAAGCGGAATATTACCTGAAAGCTTTGGGGATGAAAGTAGCTTATCTGAAAATCAACATCAATGACCGCAACCAAACCATGGATATTCACACCCATTCACTGTTTACCAGCAGCATTTTTCCGCAGCTCGACAATACCTACAGCATCACGTTTGACAATGAATACCGACCATTGAACCTGAAACGGGATATCCACCAGAAAAACCTGGACGATGTGGTGACGACCGATTATGACCGGACGAAACTGACTGCGAGGCTCTGCCGGCAGTCCGAACCTAAAAGCCGCAGCTATCCTATAGGGAAAGACACCCGTGAGGTATTCACATTTCTGGCGTTTCTGGCAAAAGGCAATCCCCGGGACGGTTCCTACGAGATCGACGGTAACGGCAGCAAATGGAAAGCCGTGGTTGCGAGAAAGGGATCGGAAACGGTGAAAACCATTCTGGGCAAGCAGCCGGCACAGCGATATGAGATCAGGTTTGCCAGTCCGGATCAGCAGAAAGCCCCCTACATCGACATGGCGACGAATAATATCCTGAATCAGAACAGCAGAATCTCTGTGTGGGTGGACGCCAAACAACGAATGATCAAGGCTGTGGTGAAAGCCCGTGGCATCAGCACGAACTGGGAATTGATCGGATATAAGGCATGAAATTCCTGAAAAGCCTCTACCCCGTTTTGATCTGGCAGATCGTGATCTGGACGCTGTCGTCTCTGCCTTCCCGCAGCATTCCTTCGTTCAAAATAATCGGCATGGACAAGCTGGCGCACATGTTCGTCTATTTCATACTGGGCATTCTGCTCAATTTCTGGCTGCGCTCCAGGAAATTCCGTCTTACCGAAGTTGTATTCATCTATGCGCTGCTTATCCTTCTGGCGGCGGCGGATGAATATCATCAGTATTACATTCCCGGCAGGTCGGTGATGGTATATGATCTGATGGCGAATGTGATTGGGCTGTTGAGTGCTTTTACTTTCTATTTTGCCCGCTCCGGACTACGAAAGGCGCAGTGATCAAGACTGCAGTTCAACCATAAATATACAGATAATATGATCAAAGTAAGCCGTCTGAACGAATCCCTGGGAGGAAAAAGCATTCTCTCGGAGATCAGTTTTAGCCTGGAACCGAAGCAAAATCTGGTTATCCTGGGCAGAAGCGGGAGCGGCAAAACCGTGCTGATCAAGACTCTCCTGGGCATCTATCCCCCTGACAGCGGTGAGATATACATTCAGGGAATTGATCTGCTGAAGGGAGACAAAGAGCAGCGGGACAAGCTGCACCGGCAGTTTGCCATGGTCTTTCAGAATGCCGCTTTGCTCGATTCGTTCACGGTGCGCCAGAATGTGGCTCTGCCTCTCTATGAAAGAGGCGAAACGGACAGCGCCATGATCCAGGAAAAGGTGGTGCAGTCGCTGAAACTAGTGGGATTGGAGCATACCGCTGACTATCTGCCGTCTCAACTGAGCGGAGGGATGCGCAAACGGATCGGGATCGCCAGAGCTCTGGTTTATGAACCGGATTACATAGTTTTTGACGAACCGGTGTCCGGGCTGGATCCCATCACCGCCCGTGAAATTCAGTATTATATTGCGCAGATCGCCGATTCCAGCCGCGCCACTTTGATCACCATCACTCACGAAATGCGGGGGCTGGATCGGATTTGCGACCTGGTGCTGTTCCTCGATCAGGGTAAGCAGGTGTTTTTCGGCAAACTGGATGAGCTATACAGCTCGGACAACGAATTCATCAGGCAATATCTGGAATGAACAACACGCTGGAGAACAGGCTGTTATGGCTGGCGTTCTACACTGCTGCAGCTGCATCGCTGAACATCGTGGAAAACCTGCTGATGAGGCTGTTACCGCTGCCATTCATCAGAATCGGCTTGTCCAACGTGGTTATCCTCTATCTGATCTACAAAAACAAGGTGTGGGACGCTTTCATTGTAAATATCGGCAAATCCTTGTTAAGCGGTTTGTTTACCTTCACTTTGCTGTCGCCTTCCACTTTGATGTCCCTGTCCGGAGGGCTGGCTGCCCTGATCGTTATGTATCTGGCAAAAAACCTGCGACTGGGATTCAGCATTATCGGGATCAGCATCTGCGGCGCTATCGCACACAATATCACGCAGTTAGCAATCGCCAGAGCCGTGATAATTAAAAGCGATCAAGTTTTTGTGTTGACACCATTACTGCTTGTGATTGGCTTGCTTAATGGCTGCCTTACAGCATTCATAACTTTATATGTTGATAAAAGGATTACCCTTCCGGAACTTATAGTAAAATGAGAAAATACGATCGTGAAAGACTATCCAGAATAACCCAGTATGCAGGTATCGGGATTTGCATCCTGATCGGCATCTTCGTGGGAGCTATGTGGTTTTACCGTGATAGCCTTCCCCCCACCAGCGAACTGCGCAATTTCACCTTGCGATCCGGCTCGGAAGTATACGACCGGCATGGCAAGATGGTCTATCTGTTTGCCTTCGAAAAACGCAAGCTGGTTTCGCTGAAAGAGCTTCCCCCCTATCTGATCGACGCTTTACTGGTAACTGAGGACAAGCATTTCTACCATCACTTCGGAGTGGACATCATCGGCAATATCCGAGCCATCGTGGTGGATATTGTCCGTCTGGATTTTTCCCAGGGTGCCAGCACCATTACCCAGCAGATGGCGCGCAACATGTTTCTCAGCCTGGATAAACGGGTTTCCCGCAAGATGAAGGAGCTGATCCTGGCTTTTCGCATCGAACGGGAATTTACCAAGGATGAGATTCTGGAGATCTATTTCAATAAGATCTTTTGGGGCGGGCAGATCCACGGAGTGGAAACCGCTTCGCTGTATTACTTTGGTAAGCATGCCCGCGATCTGTCCCTCGCCGAATCTGCTTCGCTGATCGGAATGATCCAGCGACCCAATTATTATAGTCCGGTGAAGCATCCAGACCGGTTGATCGAACGGCGCAACATGATCCTGCGCAGAATGTTCAAAGCGCACAAGATCACCGAGGATGAATACGAAACTGCCATCGCCAGTCCCGTTTCCAGCGGAACTGCTTCCATGCGCCAATTTGCTTCGGACTATTTTATCGAGCACATCAGGCTTTATCTGGAACGCAAATATGGCACGGAAAGGCTGTTTGAGGGCGGACTGAGGATCTACACCACTTTGGATCAGGATTTGTCCGTATATGCCGATTCGGTTCTGAACGACTATCTGACTAACGTGGAGCGCGGCTACAGCAGCGGAGTCCGCTACAGCAACGTTATGGACAACAGCGTGGATATCAACACCCGTTATCTGCAGGGTGGACTGGTATTGATGGAAAACGACACCGGCAACGTTCTGGCAATGATCGGCGGTCGCAATTTCCAGCATAGCAAATTCAACCGCATGACCCAAGCCAAGCGTCAGCCGGGCAGCTCGATAAAGCCTATTTATTACACTGCTGCGGTGGAAAAAGGCTACACGCCGTCCACTGTGATCAAGGATGCGCCGGTCAGGCTGAAAGGCAGCGACGGCAAAGACTGGGCGCCGCAGAATTTCAGCCGCAAATTTTATGGCTTTACCCGTATGCGGACGGCGATCACCCATTCCTACAACGTTTGGGCGGTAAAAACCGTGATGGATATCGGGCTGGAAGCCGTGAACGACGCTTTCCGAAGGTTTGGGATCAATGCCCGCGCCCAAGACCTTTCCGCAGCTCTGGGGGCTTATGAAGTAACCCCGATCAATCTTATCTCGGCATATACCACCTTCCCCAATGGCGGTTTCCGGACTACGCCGATTTTTATCACCCGGGTGGAAGACCTGAAAGGCAAGGTTCTGGAACGTGCCAGCTATCAAAAGATTAAGGTTACCACACCCGAAGTGGCTTTTATCATGACTTCTCTTTTGCAGTCCGTGGTCGCATCGGGAACGGGTGCTGCCGCCAAGCAAAACTACTACTGGCAGGCTGCGGGTAAAACCGGAACTTCCAGTGATCACCGTGACGCCTGGTTCATCGGTTTCAACAAGGAATATACCCTCGGCATCTGGAACGGCTTTGACAACAATGCTGAGATCTCTGCCAGCGCCATCTGTGCGCCGATCTGGGGCAGGATCATGACCAAAGCCATCAAACTTGACAATAAAGGGCGCATTCCGCGTTCCGACGATCCCCGCTACAGTTTTTCCATGCCTTCGGGGATCGTGAAACGAACCATCAATCCCAGTTCCGGCTTCGTTTCTTCCAGCGGGATCGAGGAATATTTCATCGAGAGCAATGTCCCGCCTGCGGTGGAAGACACTTTGCGCTTCAATTTCTATCCCACCCGCTGGGGTTACCGGGACGAACTGGAGAATCAGTAGGCTTGGTGATCACTCTGCTATACTACCTCCTGATCGCCCTGATCTCGACAGGCTTTGTTACCTACGTGTCCTTCTGCGTCCGTTTCTGGAGAGGATACCGGAACTACAAACCCGTTTACAGCTTTAAAAAGCGAACGGTCAGCGTGATCATCGTGGCGCGCAACGAAGCCCGCAATTTGAATGACCTGTTTCTGGGCTTGATGAATCAGGACTATCCACGTGAGCTGTTCGAAGTTATTCTGGCTGACGACGATTCCGAGGATGAAACCTCAGAGATCGCCGATAAATACTTAACAGCTGGACTGAACCTCAAATATCTTAAAGTTACCGGCAGGGATGCGGTTATCTCGCCGAAAAAGCATGCTTTGGAAATAGCCATCCAGCAGTCGCAGGGTGAGATAATCCTCACTACGGACGCCGACTGCCTGTTGCCCCAAACCTGGATCAGTTCAATGATCTCGCACTTTAGCGAGGATGTTTCCATGGTGGCGGGCTACTCCCGCACGCTGATACCCGATTGGGACAAGGCAAGCCTGCTGCACAAATATGAGCACATCGATTTTGCCTTTACCTACATGGTTTTAGGCGGAGGCTATACCCTGGGCAAAAGCTGGGCGTGCATCGGTCAGAACCTTGCCTACACCCGTCAAGCCTTCGAGTCTGTGGGCGGATTCACCAAAATCCAGCATCTCATTTCCGGGGACGATGTAAACCTGATGCAGCTGATGCGGCGCCAGGGACTGAAGATCATCTTCAATTTCGACTCCTCCGGCTGGGTGCATACCCGGGCAGTGAAGTCCTGGAAACAGCTGGTGAATCAGCGCAGCCGCTGGGCATCGAACATGAAGTATCAACTGAAGTTCAATCCGGAGTTTTTCTTTATTTTGCTTTCCATGGCATTCATGTATTGGGGCGGCTTGATCATGCTTCTATTCAATGTCTGGCTGGGTTTGCTGATCTTTGCCGTCAGAGTGTTGATCGAAAACATCTTTTTGGGTTACACCCGCTCCCGGTTTGGCGTATCGGCAAAGATGATGCTGTTTTATCCCATCTGGCTGGTAATTCAGACCTTCTTCCTGGTTTTCACCATGGTTCTGGGTCAGTTCAATATCTTTGTATGGCACGGAAAACGACCCTACAAAAGGAATTTCAATCATGCAACCGATAATCTTTGACGATGCCTTTTCCGCTTCGTTTTACCCTCTTTCCTTAACCCGTCCCGTTTTTGAGCTGCGTTGCGGCATCCTGAAACTGCGTCAACGCCTGGAAAACTGCTTTGAGGACGCCGATAATACCTGCGTCTGGATGGAAGATAACCTGGTAAAGCTGTATCAGGAAAGACATCCGGACTGGGAGATAAACTCATCCTCCCCAGCTGATGCCATCTATGTGAATTCCAGACTCCAGATATCCGAAGCAAGCCTTGCCGCGCTTAAAAAGCTGACTCCCGAAAGCTGTCTGTGCACTGAAGACTCGCTGGTCGCCGCCAGAACGGAAAAGGATTTTCAGACTTTGGCAAATTCCCTGCCTGCAAGCATTGAGCTATCATTACGCTATCATTACGGACAAAGTGCGCAATCACTGCGTAGTGATACCGGAAAAACTGCAGGCAAGCCAAGCGCAAAGCCTGCCGCCCAAACCAAAGCGCAACATGACTTAAAAAAACTGACTGTTAAGAAAACCAATTTGCCCCTTTACGCTTGTTTATCCGACCTTATCCACGATAATGCCCGGATGCTGGAGTGGGACTTTCAGCATTACTTCTACGATCAGGACAATTTCTTCGAGACTGAGCCGGGAGTGACGGTGCTACATCCCTACAATGTGTGGCTGGGAGAAGGAGTTAGCCTGGCTCCGGGAGTGGTGATCGATGCCGCCGCTGGACCTGTGGTGATCGATGAAGGCGCTCAGGTGATGGCGAATGCCGTGCTCTGCGGTCCGCTTTACCTCGGTAAGCACAGCCTGATCAAGATCGGAGCGAAAATCTATGGCGGAACCTCCATCGGCAAAGTCTGTAAAATAGGCGGCGAAGTGGAAGGGACTATTTTCCAGGGCTATGCAAATAAACAGCATGACGGCTTTCTGGGGCATGCCTATATCGGAGAATGGGTGAATCTGGGAGCCGATACCAATAACAGCGATCTGAAAAACACCTACAAGAACGTAGCCTATTATTCCTATCAAACCCGCTCTAAACTCGATTCCGGCTCCATGTTCCTCGGTTGCGTGATCGGCGACCACAGTAAAACCGGCATCAACTGCAGCATCAACACCGGTGCAGTGATCGGCACGGGATGCAATCTGTGGGGACGTGCTTTGATCAGCGATTTCGTGCCTGATTTTTCCTGGGGTGAAGCGGATAAACTGGATCGTTATCGGTTCGAAGCTTTCTGCGCTACCGCCAGGCTGGTCAAACAGCGCCGAAAACTGGACTTAACCGTTACAGAAAAAGCTATTTACAATCATATATTCAATCTGGAGAACTAATGCAAGATTACATAGAAGTGGAATTCCGCACCGGACGCCTGGGCTATTACCTGAACAATCCGGAGCTGAACATCCAGCCCGAAGACCTGATCATCGTGGAGGTGGAACGTGGGGATGACATCGCCCAGGTGGTTCACCTCAGCGTTGGCGAGGAAGGCTTGGAAACCAAGACCTCTAGCTCGCTGAACTACAAGATCAAGCGGCTGGCAAATGCCGATGATCTGGAAAAGCTGAACAACATCGGCTTTGAGGAAGAAAAAGCCGCCAAAACCTTTCAGATGATCCTGGAACGCTATCCTTTCGAGATGAAGCTGATCGAAACCGTTTATCAGTTCGACGGCAACAAGCTCACCTTCTTTTTCACAGCGGAAGGCAGAATAGATTTTCGCACCTTTGTCCGCGAACTGGCAACCCTGTTCAAAACCCGGATCGAGCTGCATCAAACCACTGGCAGAGACGAAGCCCGCCGTTTGGGCGGTTTTGGCATGTGCGGAAATCAGTATTGCTGCGGGAGTTTTTTGAAGCACTTCAACCAGGTGACCATAAAAATGGCGAAAGACCAGAATCTGGCGGGAAATTTGTCCAAGATTTCCGGTCCCTGCGGACGACTGCTTTGCTGTCTGAATTTCGAAGAGGATTTTTATGTGGAGGAAGCGAAGGACTTTCCGCTGATCGGAACCTGCGTGAAATATGAAAACAACCGCATGATCGTATTCCGGATCGACGTATTCACCAAACGCATCTATTTGTCCAGTGAGGACGGCGCTATCGTCGATCTGGATCAGGATCTGTATTCCAAACTGGAAGTGCTTAGCATACCCGAACTTGAGCCATGTTGATCCCCCTCTATTCCCTGCTGCCCGAACCTTTGGCTGAGTTTGCCGGAAGCCAGTTTCCCGCTTACCGGATCCAGCAGCTTTTTCAATGGCTTTATCGGCATTTTCGTAACGATCCGGACGGCATGTATAACCTGCCAGGGGATTTCAGGCAGTATTTGAAAGACAACTTTTCCTTTTCCCTTCCCGCAATAGACAGCAAACTGGTTGCGCCTGACGGTTCCACCAAATACCGGTTGAAACTGGAGGACGGTGCACGAGTGGAAAGCGTGCTAATCCCGGAAGGCAAAAAGCGTACTCTCTGCATTTCCTCGCAGGTGGGCTGCGGGCGAAAATGCACCTTCTGCAGCACCGGTAAAATGGGCTTGATCCGCAATCTGGAGATTCATGAGATCGTGGGTCAGATCGTGGTTGCATCCCGCGAACTATATGCCCTGGATGGTCAGGACGCACATCTAACCAATCTGGTTTTAATGGGAATGGGCGAACCTTTTGACAATAGGGAAGCGGTTTTTGACACGCTCAGACTGATCCAGCATCCCCAGACCCTGGCTATCAGTCCCCGCCGCACCACGGTTTCCACCTGCGGTGTTATCCCCGGCATCATTGCCATGGCGGATAGCGGTATCAAAGCCAAACTGGCGGTGTCGCTGAACGCAGCCATCGATGCCAAACGTAGATCCCTGATGCCGATCAACCGGGCTTATCCGCTAACCGAACTGAAACAGGCTTTGCTTTACTTCCGGCGTAAAAGCAAATTCCGGATTACTTTGGAATATGTGCTGATTCCCGGAGTTAACATGGCTGAGGAAGACCTCAGGGCTCTGCGGAAGTTCGTCGGCGACCTATCCTGCAAGATCAATTTCATACCCTACAATCCCGGTCAGGACAGCCCCTATCAGGTTCCCAGCCCACGCCAGATCGAGGAGTTTATGGTAAAAGCACAATCCCTGCCCCAAGCCGTTACCCTGCGCAGAAGCAGGGGTGCTGAGGTTTTCGGAGCCTGCGGTCAATTGGGTTACAAACCAACCAAGGAGACAAAGAAATGAATAATATTGCCGAGATTGCCATCCGTCTGTTTGGCGAAAATCCGCCTTGCCGTTGTGGTGGCGCACATCAGGTTTGTCTGCATTGTGAAGTCTGCCGGGCGGATAAACCAGACCAGCTTTACGATCAGAATAGAGGCATCGCCTCAGTGATCGATGCCACAGTGCTCAAAGCCACAGCTACGGAAACCGATGTAAAAGAGCTATGCACCGTAGCCAATCAGTATCACACCGCCTCTGTATGCATCAATTCGCACTTTATCCCTTTAATACAGTCTCTGCTTACCGGAGTGAAAAGCTGCACTGTGATCAACTTCCCTCTGGGGGCAGGTTCGGCGGAAACAATCGCCCAAGAAGCCGAAGCCGTGCTGAACGCAGGGGTGGACGAAGTGGATATGGTGCAGAACCTTAGTGCGCTGCTGAGTGGTGACCTCAGTTCAGCCCTAAAGAGTGTAAATCAGGCTGCAAAGCTTTGCCATGCCCGTCAGGCTACTCTGAAGGTGATCGTGGAAACCTGTTATCTGACTGATGAGCAATTGATTATTAGTTGCCTGATCGCTAAAAAGGCAGGTGCGCATTTTGTAAAAACCTCCACCGGCTTCGGAACCGGCGGCGCAACTCCGGAACATATTGCTCTGATGCGTTTGGTAGTGGGACCCAAACTGGGAGTGAAAGCTTCCGGCGGGGTAAAGACCAAAGAACAGGCTCTCAAGCTGCTTGCCTCCGGAGCCAGCCGGATCGGCGCTTCCAGTGTAACATCTCTACTCTGACAGGGCACCTTATGAAGGTTCACATCGCCGGCTTCAATATCGAAAAAAGTCTGATCGACAGCCTGGATAACCCTGCCGCCACCCCGTAAGTGCTGTCCGCCGCCTAGGCCCGCATCAGCCGCAGCAGCAAAGGCATCGCCGAATTGCGTCAGGAAGCCCTGAGTGAGATCGACAAAGCCCGCAAATCCAATACCAGCATTATCTTCGAAATGGGACACAGCTCTGTGGCGGAGCATGCGGTGTTCAATCTCGACCTGATCGGGATTTCCAGAGCTTTAACTGAATTGGTGCAGCGTAGCCGGATCGCTTCCTACACGGAGAAATCCCAGCGCTATGTTACTTTCGGCAAGGACTATGTGGTTCCCGCTGAGCTTGACAACCGTCCCAAGCTGAAAAAACCCTATAAACAGCTGATGAACGAACTTTTTGCGGAGTATGAGGCAAGCTATAACGCTCTCTGCGAGCTTTACGCCAAAACCAAGCCGGCAATGAAAGTCCGGGATCGGGAAGCCCTCGCCAAAGAAGACGCCCGCTATATCTTGCCTCTTTCCACCCAGACCCAGATGGGCATTACGATCAACGCCCGCAGTCTGGAAAATCTCCTGCGTCGTTTGGCAAAGTCTCCCCTCCTGGAAGCTGCGGAACTTAAAGAACTTATTTACAGCCAGGTTTCCTATATCGCTCCGTCGTTGATCCGCTATACCGAGGACGATGGCTACAGTGGGATGATCGATCTGGAAAAGGTCGGTTTCACGGGGTTTTTACAGCAGGAACTGCCCTGGGTGGAAGAACTCGACCTGGAAAACAAACTGAAAGTGCTCAGCAGTCCCGCCAATCCGGACGACAGCATTCTGGCGGCGATCATCTATCAGCAGGGGGAACTGAACTGGAATGAAACCAGGGAAACTGTGTCCCGCCTGCCACGGCTGATCAAACAGCAACTTTGGAACCAGGTTTTTCACAAGCTGAAAGCCTGGCACAAATTGCCCCGGGCTTTTGAAACGGTGGATTTCAGCTTTGAACTGACCCTTTCGGAAAGCTGTTGGGCGCAGTTTAAGCGGCATCGCTATTGCACCATCCTGCGTAAAGGCGGTTCTTCCATCATCCCCAAACTGCCCGACAGCATCAAAACCATTAAACGCACTAATGAATGGCAGGAACTGATCCGAAAGGCAAACCGTCTGGGTTTGAGTCTGCCGCCCAAGCTTAATCAGCTTAATCCATATTACAGGTTAAATGCATCCACCTTAACCGTTTACGCCAGAATGAATCTAAGGGAGATCTATCATTTTATTCGCCTGCGCAGCGATGAACATGCCCAATGGGAGATCAGGGAGCTTTCAGACCTGATGGCAACCCAGATCAAGAAAATTGCCCCCCAGTCTGCTGCTTTGCTGTGCGGGAAAAGCGAATTCCCACAGTAACAAAGTAGAGTAAACCACAGATTTCCAAGGTCAGTGTACCCTTTGATACGCTGAGCCTATCGTGATCAGATAAAGCCCAGTG
>Ga0172371_10004915_pt1 | contig 19971 bp, 19 predicted proteins | sample Lak12m_FD_114543 | JGI IMG/M metagenome (GOLD analysis project Ga0172371, IMG submission 114543) | Freshwater microbial communities from Kabuno Bay, South-Kivu, Congo - kab_022012_12m | ecosystem: Environmental > Aquatic > Freshwater > Lake | place: Democratic Republic of the Congo: South-Kivu... | reverse complement strand
CGGGGGGTGTAGGAGGAGTTTCTATGGGTGGGGGTGGCAAAGGATCCCCCGATGAAGGAATGGAGGAAACAAAGTCAGAGGGTGGTGTGGGTAACGGAAATTGATTGGCCATAATATAAATGCGACTCAATTCTGTCATCCTGAACTTGTCCCGATTTTATCGAGGATCCTCGGTATGTCCGGGGTTTCAGGATCGATGCTGAAATGAATTCAGCATGACAGATGCGAGATTCGATACTCATAAGTATACAAGAAAATGGAGCTTGAGCTAAGATAAGTAGATGATGAGGTTTCTTCATGAGATAGCAAGGGCGATTGGGTGGTTTGTCTTTGGATTGTTAGTTTTTGGCTTTGTGGTTGGGGGTGCCTATCATCTAGCCTATCGGGGAAAAATACTGCCTAGGGTAAAGATTTCGGGGGTAGACGTAAGTAATTTGAATGAAAAAGAGGCGGAGTTTTATCTAAAACAATTGTTTTCGAAAAAGCCAAACAGAACGGCGGTGGTTTTTGATGGCAAAACAATATTGAGCATAGAAAGGATAGATTTATCTTATGATTTTGCCTGGGCGGCGAAATTAGCGATGAGTGTAGGAAGGGGTGGTAACCCACTGACAATGGCGACGGAGAGAATAAAAATGTTTTGGAGTCCGGTTGAGGTTAAGATGCCAATTAAATATAGTGAGGACGATTTTGAGGGTATGATTACGAGAGTTGTGGAGGATGTAAACCAGGAAGGTGAGGCTTCTGCCCTTTCAATTAGTTTAGACAAGAAGACTCCAGTGATTGTTTTTAAACAAGGAAAGAACGGAAAAATAGTAGATGAGGAACGATTGAGAAATGATATAGCAGCGGCTTTGGCTCGAGCTGGGGAACAAAAGGTAGTGGTGGAGGTAAAAACAAAAACAAATGAGGTCTCAGACAGTGAAGCAAAAACGGCATTGGCGGTGGCTAATTACTGGCTGGACAAAAAGCTGCGCTTATATTTTCGTGACTACAACTTGAATCTTTCGATAAACGAGATATTACCCCTTATACATCTAGGAGATAAGGGTGGTGATAGTGATTATGGGGTCATTGTCAGTAGATTAGTTGAAGGAGTTGAATCAAAGCCAAAAGATGCCATCTTTCAATTTGAAGACGGGAAGGTTAAAGCATTTGAGCCAGAAAAAGATGGGGTTGAAATTAGAAAAGATGAATTATTGTCAAAATTAAGAGAAACGATTGAATTTGCGGTGAAAACAGACCTAGAGATACCAGTGACGATTACTAAGCCAAAAGTTACGGTGGAAGAAATAAATGATTTAGGAATAAAAGAGTTAATAGCGGTCGGGACCTCCCTATTTCACAACTCGATCCCAAATCGTATTCACAACCTGACATTGGCGTCAAATAAACTGAATGGGGTGGTGGTAGCACCGGGAGAAACTTTTTCGATGAATGCGGCTTTAGGCGAAGTTTCGAGGGCGACTGGATATAAAGAAGCTTATGTAATATCTGCGGGTAGAACAGTATTGGGAGATGGAGGGGGTGTCTGCCAGACAAGTACGACAATGTTTAGGACAGCACTTAACGCGGGACTACCCATAGTGGAAAGAAAATCGCATGCATATCGAGTTCATTATTATGAGGATGACTTAGGACCTGGATATGATTCGACGATTTTTGGTCCGACGGTGGATCTTAAATTTATTAACGATACCCCGGCACACATCTTAATTCAAACTAAGGTTGATCCAAAAAACTTTAGCCTTCGATATGAATTCTATGGAACCAAAGATGATCGGGTGGTTAACCTCTCAAAGGCGAGGTTCTTGTCACAATCGCCAGCTTTGGGCACAACATATCAAGATGATCCAACATTACCCATGGGAACACTAAGACAGGTAGATTGGAGTGCACCTGGAGCCAAAGTTTCTTTTGATTACAAGGTAACTCGTGGAGGAGAAACTTTACAAGATAAAACCTTCGTGAGCACCTATCAACCTTGGGCGGCAGTTTACTTGCGAGGAACAGGAACAAATTGACAATGGACAAGTGACAATTGAGAATTGGGGGATGAGAATACTAGCGATAGAAAGCACATGCGATGAGACGGGGGCGTGTATTGCAGAGAGTTTTCAGGGTGGAGTAAAAATAATTGCTGAGACAAAGGCGACGAGTGCTGAAATTACTTCAAAATATGGTGGAATTGTGCCAGAAGTAGTTGCTCGAGAGCAAGTGACAGCGATAATACCAGTAGTAACAGAGGTAATGGACAAGGGACAATTGAGAATTGACAAGATAGATGCAGTTGCGGTGAGCTATGGACCAGGACTGGTGGGTAGTTTACTAATCGGGATTGAAACAGCCAAAACACTTGCTTGGGCGTGGGACAAACCTTTACTAAAGGTGAATCATATGGTGGGACATGTTTTTGCAAATTGGATTGTCGATGAATTGACAAGGGACAAGGGACAATTGAAAATTCCGGAGATGCCGGCAGTAGGGTTAGTGGTATCGGGAGGACACACGGATTTGGTCTTGATGAAATCATTGTCTGACTGGCAATGGATTGGGGGAACTCGTGATGACGCGGCTGGCGAGGCCTTTGATAAGGCGGCACGAGCCATGGGACTGCCCTATCCAGGAGGACCGGCCGTAGCGAAATTAGCGGCGGAACACACAGAGAACAGGGATCAGGGACCAGAGAGGATAAAACTGCCGAGACCGATGATTCATGAAGCTGGTTTGTCCATGAGTTTTTCTGGTCTTAAAACGGCAGTTATTCAAGAAATTGAGAAGGGAGAATTGAAAATGGACAAAAGAGAAGATCAGGCAGCACTTGCACACGAGTTTAATAACGCGGTGGTGGAAGTGTTAGTTAATAAGACGATGAAGGCGGTGGAAGCATACCAACCAAAGTCAGTTATTCTTGCTGGTGGGGTTGCGGCCAACCAGTTGCTCAGAGAGCAACTGGAATTTTCAATTTTAAATTCTAAATTTCCAAGTAAGGTATTTATTCCTGATTTAAGATACTGCACAGATAATGCGGCAATGATTGCCGCGGCGGCAATTATGAGACCAGTTGAGACAGAAACCTTGTTTTTACGCCCCGCCCCCTCTCTGGAAGTAGTTTAGGGTAAAATTGGGGGACAGGAGAAGAATATGGAGAAAAATTACGATCATAAGCTGTATGAAGAGAAGTTGTATAAGGCTTGGGAGGACAGTGGGGTTTTTACACCTAAAGTAGATAAAACTAAAAAACCTTTCACGATTATTATGCCCCCGCCTAACGCTAATGATCCACTACACGTGGGGCATGCGATGTTTGTGACAATTGAAGATATTTTGATCCGTTATCATCGGATGCTTGAGGATTCAACATTGTGGTTACCAGGAACGGATCACGCTGGGATAGAAACTCAATTTGTTTTTGAGAAGAAATTAGCTAAAGAGGGTAAAAGTAGATTCGATTTTGACCGAGAAACACTTTATTCAATGATTGCCGAGTATGTAAATGATAACTCTGGCGTGTCGGTGAAACAAATGAAGAGGTTGGGAGCCAGTGCTGACTGGAGTAGGTTCAAATTTACCTTAGACAAAGAGATTGTCGACAAGGCAACGGATACTTTTATAAAACTTTATGAGGATGGTTTAGTTTACAAAGGTGTTAGATTGGTCAATTACTGCACCAAATGTGGCACTGGATATTCCGAATTAGAAGTTGAACACGAGGAGCGCGAGGACAAACTTTATTACATAAATTACGGTCCTTTAACTGTAGCTACCACTCGCCCTGAAACGATGTTAGGAGATGTGGCGGTAGCAGTTAATCCCAAGGATGCTCGTTACAAAAAGTTAATCGGTCAAGAGATTGATTTACCTTTAACTAATAGGAAGATCAAGATAATCGCGGATGAATTGGTAGATCAAGAATACGGTACTGGAGCGGTTAAAGTAACTCCCTCCCATGATAATGCCGACTGGGAAATGGCCGAGCGACAGGGATGGGATGTAATGAAAATGGCTAAAGAACATCAAATAATTGGACAGAATGGAAAAATGACGGAGTTTGCGGGTAAATATGCTGGATTGTCGGTGGCGGTAGCACGAGAAAATGTTTTAGCTGATTTAGGAGACACGTTGGTTGAAACGAAACCATTGGTTCACAATGTGGGTACTTGCTATAGATGTCATCGGGTGATTGAACCCCTACCCATGAGCCAGTTTTTTATTAAAGTGCGAGGAATGGCTGACAGAGCAATTGAGGCATTGGATAAGGGTGAAGTAAAAATTCATGGAACAGGTCGGGATAAGATTTTGCGACAGTGGTTAGTAAATCTTAAGGATTGGAATGTGAGTCGTCAGATAGTTTGGGGGATACGAATACCGGTGTGGTATCCGGTAATTGACAATGGAGAATTGAAAATTGACAATTTTAAAGTTAGTAAGACTAGTCCGGGGGAAGGTTGGGTGCAAGAGAGCGACACCTTTGATACCTGGTTCAGTTCGGGACAGTGGCCAGTAATTACTCTTGAAACGAATCAACCAGGAGACTTTGAATATTTTTACCCAACCAGTGTGATGGAGACAGCTTACGACATACTCCCCTTTTGGGTAATGAGAATGTTAATGTTGGGCATTTATATGACGGGTAAGGTACCGTTCAAAGAGGTTTATTTTCATGGACTAGTCAGAGATGAAAAGGGTCAGAAGATGAGTAAGAGTAAAGGTAACGTAATCAATCCGATTGATTTAGCAGATAAATATGGGGCAGATGCATTACGAATGGCTTTGGTAATGAGTACAACGGCTGGGCAGGATAGCAGTACGGGTGAAAGCAAAGTGAGAGGGATGCGTAATTTTGCGAATAAGATATGGAATGCGGGGAGATATGTTCGGCAAGGAGTTGGTGATGTCAGTACGGCCTCCGGCCTGTCTGCAAGGAGTCAGCAGGGGTCTGAAGATCAGATGGTCGGCAAGAGACTGGGTGAGATTGTCGTGGAGGTGACGAGGATGTTGGAGGAATTGAAAGTTGGGTTAGCGGCGGAGACGGTTCATAACGAGTTTTGGCACTGGTTTTGTGACGAGTTGATAGAAAAAAATAAGACAGGAGAAGTATCGGGGGAAGTACTTAAAGAAACACTTGAGACTTTTTTGAAGCTATTGCACCCTTTTGTACCATTTGTAACAGAGGCTGTTTGGACTGGTAAAGAAATGCTTATTGCACAAGCCTGGCCTGAATCTTTATGATGGAGGGGTGAGAAAGAAAGAGACATCACCATTGATGTTGGGGTTGTTACACGCATTACCTTCGGCTTTGATTTTAATCGCTGTAGGAATAGTGGTTTATGCGATTCAGAGAACAACAAATGAACAACACGTCTTGGGGGTGGAGACAAGTGTCGAGTTTGTTAAGACAGAGACCAGAGAGGACAGAATAAGATCACTGGAAAAAAGTTTCGAAAAGTCGGGTTCACTAGAAGTAAAAAGTCAACTAGACAGTCTTAGGTGATTCGGGAGAGGCTGGAGTAGCGGCACCACCCTCAGTTGAGACAACTTCTGGAGTGGCGGCAACTGGAGCGACAACGACTTCTTCTTTTTGTTGTTCGTTAGCGGAGACAATGACGGAGGTTTTATCATCAACCTTTAGCTCAATCTTAGAGAGATCTATAGTGAGATCGGAAAGTCTAATAACGTCACCAACGGCCTTAAGGACAGAGATATCGACCTCGAATTTTTCGGGAAGCTCAGTTGGTAGGGCTTCGACGCGAATTTCATTGATGGATTGAACGATGCTGGCACCAGATTCTTTGACAGCAGGAGACTCGCCTACTAAGACAATGGGGATATCGGCTTCTATCTTTTCCTTGAGGTCAACTTGGCGGAGGTCAACATGTAGTATGACATCAGTAACGGGATGAATCTGAACATCGCTAATCAAGACGGGTCTTTCGGTTGAATCGCCTTCGACACTAACATAAACAATTTGGGTTTCTCCAGCATGATCATAAATAGTCTCAAAGGTGGCAAGGTCAACGGATCCAGAAATGTTTTCAACCTTCTTGCCATAAAGGGAAACGGGAACAATACCGTTTTGGCGAAGGGTCTTGACCTTCTTGCCAAGCACGGTTCTTTTTTGTAGTTTAAGTGTAAGTTTTGAATTCATCATGGGTATTTTACCATGCCGCCTTAAATAGAACACCCAGTGCCTCTTTGGGCAGGATTTTGAACGATCCTGACAGAGCGTTTGGACTGGAATTTTGAAGCGGAACAGTAAGAAGTTTTGGTGTTAAGAATGGCGGATAACTTAGTTCAAATCTTAAACTATCGTTGGTGCCTGGTTGCTTTTGAAAGTAAACTGAGAAAGGTGTTTGCCCCTGATTACTGAATAGATTCTGATTGGAGACTAGAGATATTTTTAGGTTGTGATTTTGGTTGATGGTTTGAGGTAGGTAAAATTCATATTTCCTGACACTAGTTAGGCTTTCACTGACCTGAGACAAAGGAAATTCTCTATCATCAAGAAAAACAGATTTTAGATGAACTCGAGGAGATAAATAAAGTTGGTAGTAAGAATTATAGGTCTGATTTAAATTATTGGGGGCGGGGATGGGGTAGGTGTATTGATAATTTAATTCATAGGACACTTCTCCACTGCTATTTATATCTACCCGATGTTGTTGATCACGTTTTAAATATAGATTAAGCTTGTTAACGCTTAAATTATTTTCATTAAGATATATGAAGTCCTGTTTACAACCAAAAACATGAAGTTGAGGGTGACACGAAGATTCGCCTGGATTCTGTGACATTTCGACAGGAACGGAGGATTCTAAATTTTCTGATTGAAACCATAACGAAACATCTCTGTTTTCTATCTCCTTAGAAAAGGCACGCGCAAGAGGAATAAAGGGAATTTCACCCATCTTTAGTTTGGCAAAAAGATTCTCAGAAAGTAAAGTTAAGACGTCGTTTTGAGGATCAATGGTAAGGGAAGCCAACATAATTGGTAGGTTGTCGGCGGCGACGATTTGGCCATTGGAAAGGGTGATTGGTCCGAGATCTTTTAGGAGGGACTTGTAAAAGCTAGAGTTTAGGGCGAGAACTCCCTGAACCGGGAGGCTTTTGAAACGATTAAAAAACCAGCTAACTTGTGAGGCGGTTTCGGGAAAGGAGCCACTAAGATTGGCGTCCCTAAAGAACCAATTATTTTGACCTAGGGCGAGATTAATAATCTTTGGTGGTTCAACTCGCCCATCGATCAGTTTGTCTATGTTTAGGGCTGGCTCAACTTGATAGTCGGTGATTTTATTATTGGTAAGGGTCAGGCTGATAGTGGTATTGAGGTAGCCACCTGAGCCTCTAAGTTCATTGTCGTCTTGAACAATTATTAGTATTTTTGTTGGATCTTTTTTGAGAGAAATTTTTTGAAGTAAGTCAACTAATGAAACTCCAATATTAAGTTGTTTCTTGAGGATCTGAATTTGATTAATAAATTCGGGATTCTGGAGTTTCGTTTTTAAACCTAGTGGGAGTTTGGATTGAGAAGTTAAGAGTTGAATTTGAGACAGATTATCTAAGAGTGAATCGAGAGAAAGATTGATTGCATTTAAAAGCTGAGGATTGTTTGTGTCGGTCCGACCTATTAAATCTTGATAATAACGATTGCTTAATGAGTAGGAATCGTAGACACTGGTAAGAAAGTCGCTGGCATGGTCAAGTAATAAATAGAAGTTATTGAGATCCTTTATGGTATTAGGGACAAAAGTGGCACTTACTGGAATCAAAATTTGAAACCAAAAGTTGGCTGATTGGTGAAAGGTGTTGGCTAATTTTAGAGTATTTCGGGCCTTATCTATATCCGACTGACGAAAGTCTTGGTAGGATTTATAGAGAAAGTTAATGTTTAGGGTTAAAAAGAGAATAAAACCAAGAACGGGAAGCATTAAAACCACAAAAAAGCTGAATAAGAATGTTTTAAAAATTGAACCGACTCCCCTTTTGGCAGTCTGAATAACAGTCAGATCTTCCTCTAAAGTGACCTTGGGTTTTTTCTTTATTTTTTTGATCAGTAAGGAGAAAGGTTTTTCTTGATCCAGATGTTTAAGCGGGGCTTGAGCTGGGATACTAAAAAGTGATTCGTAAGGGCTTTTTTTTGGATCATCGGTATTACCTTGTATCAGTTTTTGACTTAACTTTTTAAAATCAGAAGTAAAAGTGTCTTTAGGTAGCCAGTTGAGCTTGGCTTGAGCTTCGATTAGGTCATTTTTGTTGCAAAATGAGGTTTTTTCTGATGAGGTTGTATTTAGATAGATTTCAACCCCTTGATCGGAAAGAGTGTTTCTAATTAAATAGGCAAGATCGAGATCTTTAATTTCATCACCGCCTAGGCAGAACAATTCTCCCTTGGTATTTCTTGAAAAAAGACTTTTTATTGAAGCCTTTATCAAATCGTTGAGACTTAATGGAAATATGGGGAAATCACCTTTGGAGGTGACCGAGATCTTTTTGTCTCTTATGGCCTGATAAAGATAGTCTTCAAAGTGACTGATAAATTGTGAATTACCTGGAGAGTATAAATCGAGAGCGATGACGGTTCGCATGTTTGATGAAGTCTCGTTTTGCTTAAGATTTATTTTTAAAAGTAGGGGGTCCAGAAGTTTTCTTGGGGTGAAACTGTCAACAAGTAGAATAACCAACACTTTTTGATTCTTGGAATTGGTACTAATCTCGGAGTCAAGGTTTTGTTGGTTTAAATTAGGATCAGTGGGGTCTATGACAACGATTTTATAGTTGGATTTTTCATCTTCTTTGGAAGATATTTTTATACCTTCAAGTTTTATTTCCTTCCGTAACAGAGCCACTAGATTTAAAGGTGTACCAAGAATAGCCAATCCGACATCGCCAGAAGAGTTCATTTAAGTTAAGTATATCTTTTTATTTTTTTAGATTCCCGCCTTCGCGAGAATGACAACACTACGTTCTAATGTTTTTTTAAGTGAGTTTTTTATAAAATCTTGGGCGTGAATTTCTAATTTTTGAAACGATATTTGTACTTACTTGGGACACGTGAAATCGTAGCCTTGGAGATAATTATATTTATCCACACCCCTCCGTCCTTTTGGAAAACTCAGGACTACGGTAGGTGCACGGCACGTTTACGGAAATAGGAAATTAGTTTAGGGAGTCGAGGGCGGAGTTGACTAGTTTATCAGCGAGTTTGTTTTCTTCGCGAAGAACATGTTTAATACGAAATTCAGTTCCCATATTTTTTAGTTCGGACTTTAGGGCATGGACTTGTAAGTTTAGTTCTTTTAGCTTGGAGTCTTTTATTTTGTACTGGCCAAGCAGTTGTTTAACGATTAACTCTGAATCTAAAACAAAGAGGACTTTCTTAGTTTTTATATTAAGTTCAACCAGCTTTTCTAGTGCTTTGATGACAGCGGTGTACTCGGCAACATTATTGGTGGTTTCGCCAATACTCTGACTGATTTCGAAGAGATTAAAACCATTACTATCACAAGTAACGCCAATGGCGGCAGGACCAGGATTACCACGGGAACCCCCATCAGTGTGAATTATGACTTCGTCGTATACCATAGCGGAATAATAATACAAAGGTGAGGATAAATGATAGTGTTGCCTGAGGAATGGTCCACCAATAGTGGTCGAGTGAGCCGGTGAGGAGAACAATAGAAAACACATTGCACATTTCTTTGGTCATCCCGAATTTATTTCGGGATCGATCCTGAACCAAGTTCAGGATGACAATTAAAATAGGGAGGAGGCCGACTTCGAGAAAAATGAGAACGGGGAGATTGTGGAGGGGTTGAAGAGTGAAAGAATTGATATTACTGGCGGGGTAGATATTAGGAAGTTTGGAAATAAAAGCTTTGGGTCCGATTCCAAGAAGGTAATCAAAAAGAGAAAACGAAGTAAGAGTATTTAGAATATGGTATCTAGTATCTAGGGAAGAAAAAGAAAGGTTTAAAGGATAAAGCTTAAAGGATAAAGGTAGGATTGAGAGAAGTAGAGAAATCAAGAAATTTTGGAGAAATGAGGTATTAAAAATAAATACTAGGAAATAAGTAAAAATGGCGGTTTTAGAGAAAGTTAGGAATAAAGAGAAAACAATAAGTTTTTTGAATATAGGGGAGAATCTTAACCTATCGGACAAAAGAATAATTAAGAGAAAAAAACCGGCTAGGGTATTGGCATGAGGAAAGAGGGAAAAAGGGCGGATCAATTGAAAGTTGAAGATTGAAGATTGAAAATTTAGGCGACCTAGATGGGCTGAAGTGGAATCGTAGTAACGCTCACCCAAAAAATAGAAGGGTCCTTGGATAGAGTGTTGGGAAAGAAATTGAGTAAAAGTGAGAAACACTATGATGAAAGTTATACAAAATAGAGGGAGTTTTGTTTTAAGTAGAAGGTTGGGGACAGAGAATAAATATTTTAAGAACAGAGAGTATTCGAAAATACGGAACCAGCCATAGAGAGAGGGGGGAGAAAACTTTGAATAGACTAAATTAATTATGCAAGCAAGATATATGGCTTTAGGTAATTTTAAGAAATTTTTACTTTTCGAGAGAATGAGGTTTATTAGAAGTAGTAGATCAAAGATATAAATGGTAGGGGATAGATAATCAACCTTGAAGCCGGCGACTTTTGAAAAGCTTGGCCAGAAATGAAATCCTATTTGAGTAGGTAAAAAAAAGATTAGTAGAAAAAATAAGACTTTTCGCACAAATATATTGTAGTCTCTATAAACCCCTTTAAATTCCCCCTTCGTAAGGGGGAAGGGTGTTGATTAGGTGGCGGGAAGAGCTTTGGGGATGACTACAAGCTGGCGAAGAGGTTCTTCTCCTTGAGATTGTGTAGTGACTTCGGGATGATTTTCAAGATGAAGATGAACAATGCGTCGCTCAAAAGAGGATAGGTTTCCCAAAACCACCTCTTGTTTCAAACTTAATGCTCTCTCGGCGGCACTTTCAGCCAGGTTTTTGAGGGCATCTTCGCGTCTTTCTTGATAGTCATTAATGTTTACTGAAACTCGGTGCCACTCTCCTAGACGCTGAGAGAGGACCAGAGAAAGTATCAACTGAAGAGAAGATAGCCCTTCACCATGATGACCAATAAAGATACCAGTTTGATCTTCGGGGAGGTTTATTTGAACAGAGACTGAAGATCCATCGGGGAAAGATACCGAGAATTGATCTTCGGATAGTCCCATGAGGGAGAAGATATTACTAACGATTTGACTGACTTTTGTTTGGTCCATATGGTTAATTGAAAATTGAGAATTGAAAATTGATAATTAAAGGATTCATGGGCGGGGTGATTTTATCAGATTAAAACGAGAATAGAGGTTTTTTAAGCCCCCTGGTCCGCTAACCATATATTGTTGGACGGCAGAGAAGATAGTAGTGATTACCCAGTAAAGGGCAAGTCCGGAGGCAAACTTTAGAGAGATAAAGACGGTCATGACTGGCATCAAGAAGACCATTTGTTGTTGCATGCTTTGGGCCATCTCGAGGGAGTCTTCTTCTTTTTGTTTTTCATCTTTCTTTTTTGGAGCATTGACGTGTTGTTCGGCACCAGTGGTCATCATGAGAGAGAAAATGAGTTGGGAAAGCCCAGCAACAACGGGAAGGATGTAATATGGATCGGGTTTACCCAGATCTAACCAAAGGAAGTTCAAATTTAGATTAGCAGAATTTTGGGGGTTAATAAAATGGATGAAAGATTGATACAAGGCAATCAAGACGATAAGCTGGGCAATTTGCGGCAAGCAACCAGCGGCGGGATTAATGTTGTTTTGTTTATAGAGTTCGAGCTGGGCGGCTTGAAGGGCGGTTTTGTCTTTATATTTTAACTTTAATTTGTCCATGGCTGGCTTCAGTTCCTGCATTTTTTTGGCTGAGCGAAGAGAGGGAATGGTCATAGGAACAAGAACACCCCTGATCAAGAGAGTTAAAAGAATAATGGCAAGTCCAAGATTTTGACCAGTAAGCTGGTAAAGAAACATTAAGAGCTGATTAATTGGGGAAGTCAATATATTTAACATAATTTTAAGTTTTTAATTTTAAATTAAGGTAGGGGGTCGTGGTAAGGGTGAGTGGACCAAGGATGACAACGAAGAATCCTTTTAATTCCCAGTAAACCTCCTGTGATGATACCATATTTAGCCACGGCAGAGCGAAAATAGACAGAACAGGTGGGTTTAAAACGACAGGAAAATGAAGTGCCAAAGGTAGATACACCCAGTAGGTGTGTCAAGGGGGAGAGAAATATTTTATATAGAAGAATTAGAAATTGCATTTAGAAGTGCTACTTGTAGGTCAACCTGTTCAAGTTGGAGAGATTTGAAAGAGGGAATAATAATCATTTGAAGATGGGGGTTTACGAGATTTAGGTTGTCTCTTGCTATTTGACTAAGTTTTCTTTTTAGAGCGTGACGATCGACAGAGAGTTTTAAAGTTTTTTTACTGATTAAAAAGGCAAACTTGGGGGAGGGAAGTTTTTGATCAATTAAATAAAGAAGGGTAAAGTATGGGGTCCTAAAAATTTTCCCTTTGGTTTCGATTTCTTTACGAGAATGACGAAGGGAAAGACGATTTTCAGCTTTGAGCATTTAAACGGTCAACTTTTTGCGTCCATGAAGTCGCCGGCGCTTAAGGACTTGGCGTCCAGAAGTGGTGGCGTTCCTGGCTCTAAACCCATGTTTACGGGCGCGTTTGAGTTTTTTTGGTTGGTAGGTTCTTTTGGTGGCCATAGTCTGTTATTTTATCATTAGAGTGGTTTTGTGTGCAAAAGTAGTTTTTTAATCATGAATTTCAAGATAAAAATAGTTTTTTTTCGGGTATATTGGGGGTTGATAAAATGTGGAAAACTTGTAAAACCTGGGTTATGCAAGTGGACAGGACAGTTTTATGGACGAGTGTTTGTGGTGAACTGGAGGTATCAATGTCTTCGGCGATTTTTCAGTGGTGGGTGAAGCCTTGTTTCATTAAAGAAATCTCTGAGATTGGTGATGATCGGGTGATTGTTCAACTGGCAACACCTTCGGCATATCATCTGAAGCAGTTTGATGAAAGATACTATGGACAAGTAAAACAAGCTCTGGAAAAACAATTGGGGAAGAAGTGCGAATTGGCGTTGGTGGTAGAACAGAGGGGTAATAAGGGACAAGGGCCAATTGAAAATGGACAAGTAGCAGAGAGGGAAAAATTTGGAGAGGGAACACTGTTCGCGACATCGGCGGTACCGACGGTGGTGGAAACAAAGGGAATGTTACAACGATATATTTTTGATACTTTTGTAGTTGGTGGATCGAATGCTTTAGCCTATGCGGCGGCAAAGGCAGTGGTGGAGTACCCAGGAAATCGACACAACCCACTATTTATTTACGGGGGGGTGGGGGTGGGAAAGACACATCTGATGCAGGCGGTGGGGCACGCTCTGGCGGCAAAGGGGGTTAAAAGGGTAGCGTATTTGACTAGTGAGCAATTTACAAACGATTTAGTTAATTCGCTTCGAATGAAGACGGTAGATTCATTTAAGAAAAAATATCGGGATGTGGGGGCTCTACTGATTGACGACGTTCAGTTTTTTGCGGGTAAGGAATCAACCCAGGAGGAGTTTTTTCATACCTTTAATCATCTATACATGAATGGGGTACAGATCGTCATGACCTCGGATAGGAAACCCCAAGAGATAGAAAGACTCGAAGAGAGGTTGGTAAGCCGTTTCTTGGGTGGTTTGACCGTAGATATTGGTTTACCAGATTACGAGATGAGAGTGGCAATATTACGCCAGAAATCGGCAGAGATGAGATCTCATGTTCCCAATGAGGCAATTAACATGATTGCATCCAATGTATTAACAAATGCAAGAGAGTTGGAGGGTACATTTGTTCGATTAATAAACGAGTCCTATGTAACTGGGGGGGTGATTACTCCCGAGTTATTGGAGAAAGTTTTAGGGGTGAAGACAAAACAAGAGAGTCGAAAACTACGACCAATTCAAATAATTAGTGTGGTGGCCAAACATTTCGAGATGAAAAATAAAGAGCTGGTGGGGACAAGTCGAAAAGCAGATTTGGTCTTAGCCAGACACATCGCAATTTATTTACTCCGGGCAGAACTAGGATTACAACTTACTAAGGTAGGGGAATTGTTTGGGGGAAGGGATCACACGACGATTATGCATGCAGCAGAAAAAATAACTTCTGAGATAGAAACTGATCCTAAAGTGCGCGAAAATGTGATGAAAATTAGACAGGCACTTTATTTGTAGAAAAGATGTGGAAGAGTGGGGATAAAGATAAAAATATATGGATAATTTTAAATTTTAAATTTTAAATTTTAAATTAAGGAAATAGTTATTAACAAAGATATTAACAATTAAAGACAGATGAAACCCGAATCTGAATTAGTATCTAGTAGCTAGTATTTAGTATCTAGGAAGAAAAAGATGGATGGATGGATTAAAAATTTGTAATAAACAAAATGATTAGGTTCGGGTCGTGGTCAGTGTTAACATATTCACAACCCTTATTACTATCGATTACTAAAAATAAATATATATGAAGGTAAGTCTACTAACAGAGAATTTGAAGAAGGGAATGGGGATAGTGATGCGGGCGGTGAGCAGTAAAGTGAGTTTGCCAGTGTTGTCGACAATTCTTATCAAGGCGGAAAAGGAGGGAATTACTTTAGAGGCGACGGACTTGGAAATTTCACTAAAGGTTAGAATTAGGGCCAAAGTTGAGGAAGCGGGGAGTATCTGTGTGCCAGCGAAGCTTTTTTCAGAATTAGTTTCGACTTTGTCTGCGGGAACAATTGAAATGATATTTGAGAAGGAAGCATTGATATTGAAGGGTGCCAAACTGAAAGCCCAAATCATGGGGCAATCATCAGCGGAATTTCCGGCACTTCCGGAAACTAGTGGTAAGGGTATCAGTTTAGATATTCACGAATACAAAGAAAAAATGGACAGGGTGGCAATATCAGCGGCGAGGGATGACACAAGGCCGGTATTATCGGGAGTTCTATGGCAGGTGGATGATGGGGTGATTAATTTGGTGGCGACTGATGGTTACCGTTTAGGATTGGATAAATTGACAAGAGTTAAAGATATTGATGAGTTGAAGGGGAAGAAGTTTATTTTGCCGGTAAGGGCGGTTTTAGAGCTTTCTAGAATAGCTGAGGGAGAAGGGGATGAGATGAAGGTGGAATTTGATGCAGAGAAACAACAAGTGATTTTTTCTTTGGTGGATACAGAGATGTCTAGTCGTTTAATTGCAGGGGAGTTTCCACCATTCCAGAAAGTAATTCCAACAGAAAAAAGATTGACGGTTAATGTCGACAAAATGGAGATGGTCGAGGCGGTGCGTCGAGCGGCCTTATTTGCCAGAGACAACTCAAATGTAGTTAAGTTGTTAGTGGAAGATGGAATTATGAAAGTGATTGCTGATAGTGATGCTTCTGGTAAAACAGAAACAGAAATAGAGGTGGGAATGGATGGAGAGGGTGTCAAAGCGGCTTTTAATGCAAAATATCTACTAGATTATCTGTCGGTGGTGTTGAATGAAAAGATCCTGATTGAAACGGAGGGGGAGTTAAAACCGGCGGTATTTCGAATTGAAGAAGACGATTTTGTGCATATTATTATGCCGTTTAGGGTGCAGAATTAAGGAAGAGTTTTGAGGTCTTTGATGTACTTAAAATGTTTTGAATCTTGGGTTTTTAGGATTAATTGGTGTTTGATGGCAGTTGCCGCTATGAGAGCATCTAAAAATTTAATGCCACGGGAAAGATATAAACAGGAAACAATTTTTGCTGCTAAATGGCTGACGGAGTAATCGATGTGAAGTGTCTCAAAACCTGATACTAAAGTGTTAATCTGATCTAGCTCTTTTTGGTTTCGACATCCCTGAATAAGCTCGATGACGGTGATAATGGAGATAGAAGGAGAATTCTTAATTAAAAACCCTGTGGCTTGATTATTCCCTCTTAAGTGGTCAATGAGAATATTGGTGTCAGCTAAATATTTGGCCATAGCGAGAACTTTGCCTTTTTATCTTCGACAAATCGGTTCTATCTTTCCAAATTCCGGCGGTACTTTGAATTCCTTGTCTAGGGTTTGAAGTGGTGGACAAACCAGTAATGATAGCCAAAGGTTTACCGTCTTTGGTGATGATAAGCTGTTTAGATTTAGAGAGCCGGTCAAAAACTTCACCAGCATTGCGACGGAAGTAGGTAAGAGGAATGGTCCTGCTGTTGAATTCGTTGATGTCAAAAGTAGCTAAATCCATGGCTTAATATTAGTATTAACAGTATACTTTGTCAAGCTGCTGGCTACATATTTAATTACACACCATGGTGCACTGTTGGGAGAAAAGTCGTATTGTGTCTCTTAAGGAGCAGAATTAGGGGACAATGTAGTGTTTAAATTTGGTGTTGTCGATGCCAATTTTTTCCATGTTCATAAGGGCAGCTTCAACAATATCTTGTTTTGTCGTTCCAGCTAAATTTGGATTCAAGATACGGATTCGGAATTGATTTTTCTCAAAATCGAAAATAACGCGATAGTCACTGGTTTCAAGGGGGAGAGACGGGTACCATGGGTATTTGGTAATTAGTTTGTCAAATTCTTGATTGTAGTTATAACTATCAGAAGCAGGTGTGTTTTGGGAATCAAGAGTTGGACTGGTACTGGGAGTTATCGATGGAGTGACTAAAGTAGTTGATATATCGGTTTGAGAAAGTCGATTTAAAGAGTTGATGTATAGATATCCAATAATCACAATAGAAAATCCGGCAATTTGAAGTTGTTTTTTGTATTTTTTTAGGAGTTGTTTAATCATGGATGTCCGAAACCGATAATTTTAATACCACCAAAGCTAGATTCAATCGTTCCTGCTGTTCGAACTGGAATATTGGCGGCTAAGGTAGACGAATTGGATTGTAAATAAACAATAGCATCTTCATTGACCGAATAAACAACTCCTACATGGTCGGCATAACCACCGACTCCACCGGCATTTACAAAAACAATATCCCCGGGAAGAATTTCGGTGTATTTAATAAAATCGGCAGAGATGAATTTTACACCAGATTTTTGACCTTCAGCCCCATAACTTCCACCAGGAAGAAAACCTAAAGACTCTGAAGTTAATTTGGTACACCAAAAAAGATTGTCGGCACTTTCTTGAATTGGTCCAGGATAAGTAGGATTAGGGTCTTGGGCAAATAAAACACTGTTAAAGGGATAATCTGGATGGAAGTTGCAATATCCCCAGAAGCCCTTTTTGAGTTTTGAAGCGAGTTGATAGGCTTTTCGAGCAATGGGGCTGGTGGCAGTATTGGCAGGTAAATTTCCATTGCAATCACCACCGATAGTGTAACTGGCGTCGGCAAGGCCTGTGGATGAACTCATAGATAGAGTAGTACTGGGACCGATGTGGGCGATGCTGGCGATGATGGGGGCCATAAGAAAAGCACTGACATAAATCATAAAAGTGACGGCAACACCAACCAAGAGAGCGAATACGGCTCCCATTGAAACACTCCAGATGGATCGGGTGGCCAAGGGAATTCCCACACCCACAAGTTGACTGAACATAAACAGAGCGCCAATGGATGTTTCTTTTATATCTTTGGCTTTTGATTGAACAAAGCTTAAAGCCATACCACCAAGAAGAACTGCGGCTTGGACAATTAAAGAAACAATAGCCGCAGGAATACCAACGCCAGTGGCGGCGAGCCCAATATCGATTCCCAGGGCGGCACCAACTTGGGTGGCCAGAGTTATTAAGCCTTTTTTTAAGCCTTCAGAAAGTAATGTGGTGGCGATTCTTTTGACACCTTCTTGACCGATTTTTTCAGCGACGACTTTACCAATCTCTTTAGCGGCTTTTTCGGCAACTTTTTTACCAATCCAGGATTTTGCAGAGTCAAGGGGGTGAAGGACAATATTGGTGAACTTAGTAACACTTTCCGGCAGAAAACCATTAATGGTGTTGGTAAGGCTATAAAGATTCTTAGAGAGACCAGTTAAAGGTTGAAAGAGCTCTTTACCTAGAGGTGAACTGTGAATAGTTTCTGTTTGTGACTGAAGATGGACAAGAAATTCTTCGTTGTGCTGAACAAATTGGCCGAGGGCGGAGTTTTTGTGGGCATTGGCGTGAACTAAGACACGAAGAAAAGTGTCATGATCCATGTGGCCATAGAATTTGGCGGCTTGGGGTGAAATCTTGGGATGAGAGGGATCGTTTTGAAGATGTGCTTTGGCAGCTAGTGCAGTGGTAGTAACGATCGAGCGAACCTGATTAGGTAGAGCACCAGCGGCGAGATGGACAAGCTGATCGATTTTTTCTTCGGTTAAAAGATCGTGTCTTTTATCTTTTTCAAAAGTAGGGAGATTGGCTTGAATTTTTCGTTGAATTGAGAGTTGGTTGGCGAGGGCCTTGTCTACTAAATCGGTGGTGGAGAATACAGTCTCTATTTGAGGGATAATTTTTTCAATTTCTTTTTTGGTATCAACATCTTGAAGAGTGGAGCCAGAGCGACTTTCGACAACCTTGACGGCGATGGCAATTTCTTTGGCAGAGCGGATATCAACTACCCCAGTTGAAAAAAGAAGAGAAAGATCTTGAGAAATCAGTTTTTGATTTTCTTCATCAAGATTGGGATGGGTCTGGATGACAACATTATCGGCTAGATCATTTATGGCTTCTGAGGCTTTTTCGTAAGTCTGAGATTTGGGACTGACAATTTCAACAAGAGTTTTTTCAGTTTCAGCAAGAGATCTTTTGGCAAGGATTTCTGGAGCAGTTTTGTCGTGTTCTCTAACAGCTTTCTCGGCAATAATGGCGGCGCGACGAGAGTAGGCGAGCCGGGTAATCTCGTAAGCCTTTTGAACCCTCTTGACCATTTCATAGACGGATTCTTTGGTGTTGGTGGAGGAAAGACTTTTGAGTTCTTTAAAATTTAGATATTCAGAAAGGATTTCGGGTGTGGGGAGGGTACTTTGAAGTTTTTCAAACTCAACAAAGGTGTTGGCGGTTTCATCGAGAACATTTTCCAGCTGTTTGGATTTGGAGAGAGTTTGAAGGTGAAGATAGGTGTCGTAGTTACCACCCCAATCCAAAAAAGTTCCAAGCAGTGTGAGTTGGATTTTTTGTTCAGGGGTTAAAACTTCCCACGGCTTGTTTAAATCTAAACTCTTAGCAAAGTTGAGAAGGTCAAAAAATTGTTTGGATCCGGAATCCATGAACCTATTTTAGCAGTGATCAGAGAGCAGTGGGCAGTGATCAGAGAGCAGAGAGCAGTGATCAGAGAGCAGAGAGCAGTGATCAGAGAGCAGAGAGCAGTGATCAGTGATCAGAGGACAGAGTTCAGAGAGAAGATGATGGAATTTGAGAAATCTTTGATTTTAGAGCTTTCTTGTAAGAATAAAGAAGTTTACTTACTTCCTCACACAGAAAGAACAGTTCTTTGAAGGTATTTGAATCTATATATTTTAAATCAAGTGATATTTCCAAGCACACTTTAACCTCATTAATTGAACCGTAAGAGATGTTTAAAAAATTCAAATATTCTTTTGTAGAGTTTCTAGATTCACCTTCGACGATATTTAATATTACAGAGACAGCAGCTCGTCTTAATTGTGAAGTCAGTCCACTTATTTCTGATCTAGGAAACGAAGATGAACATTTATAGATTTTGTTAACCAAGATTCTGGACTTTTGATATGCAGTTAAATCTTTATATATTCTCTGTTCTCTGATCCTTGTTCTCTGTGCTCTGATTCGCCGCTTTTCTAGCTATTACGTCGGCGGGTTTAGTGCTGGCCAAAGCGTGTTCATCAGGGGAGGAAACAACGCGTAAGGCAACATGATTGGGACCAGCAAAGAAAAGACCTTCACCAATGCCGGCAGAGAGTAACATGTGGCGTTCACCTTGAGAAAGATAAAAAGTGTCG
>Ga0172371_10004914_pt1 | contig 19972 bp, 18 predicted proteins | sample Lak12m_FD_114543 | JGI IMG/M metagenome (GOLD analysis project Ga0172371, IMG submission 114543) | Freshwater microbial communities from Kabuno Bay, South-Kivu, Congo - kab_022012_12m | ecosystem: Environmental > Aquatic > Freshwater > Lake | place: Democratic Republic of the Congo: South-Kivu... | reverse complement strand
GCTCTTCGTGCCCAGGGCCGCCGATGTCTCGCTCGTTGGAATGCCGGCTCTGCTGGCGAGTACCGCGGCAGCAACCCTCACCTCCAGGCATTCCGCCCGGTTGCTGCTCACGTCAGGTCCCGCAGCCAAGGCCGCACTTGCAGCAGCCGCCAGGCGCGCAGCCCCCGAGGAACGAACGCGCTCGTCCGTGGCCGGAAACACAACCTTGCCTTCGAGTCCGACCATGGCCATAAGCTTCTCCTTGGGGAAGCGCGGAAGGTGGACCTCCAGTGGCTGGCCCAAAGCCCCGATAGCCCGGGCGCCGATCAGGTCAAGGAAACATGACCCTGTCCACAAGGCCGGGTGGACCGGGAGGTTGTGGTGAGGCGGTTGCTTCACCGTGTAGCCCACCAGCCGCTCCAGATGCGGGCGGTCTTCCACCTCCCCGATGTGCGAGCCCCGTTTGAGCGGAACAACAAAGTGCTTCCCCAACGCCACCCCCAGTGCCTGAGCCAAGCGCCCTGCCCGCTCTCGACTGCAGCAGATAACCAGGTGCACATGCTCGTCCACGATGCAGAACAGCAGCATCTCAGCCCCCGCTGCCTCGGCCAGCGTTCGCACAGCAGCGCGAAGCTGAGCCTCAGTACGGTAAAGGGTCCGGCGCCCCTCAGATTCGAGAATCACGTGCCACAGGTCGCCCATCGGCGCCTCCTATTTGAATGCGATCCCGTGATGCCACGAAGCCGTCCCCTTTCTGGGACGAGCACCGCCACTCTCCGGTTGCCTGGCCGCTGTGGTTCTCCGACAATGTGCTCTCCGTCGCTCTTGGCACTTGTCGCGCACGGACTCCAATGGTGTTCGATCACCTTGCCAGAGCGTGCGCTATTCGCGCACGGACTCCAATGGTGTTCGATCACTCCTGGGAAGCTGTCGCCATGAGGGATCCGATCGGGTCGGGATCGGACCTTTCCGCAAAATGGCGACATCGATCGAGCTGTTCCGTGTGCGAGGAGCACCTGCCACCTCCACCTAAGCTTCGCTCCCAGTTATCGAACGGAATCGGAAATGTGGTCAGAAAAACCGACACGCCGGTCGAGGAGTAGGTCCTGGCGGCGGACGGGAACGTGGAGTTCCGGAGATGTGGACGGAGGAACCGACACGCCGGTTGAGGTATCAAGAATGCGCGGGCGGTCGACCGGCGACCTGGGCAATGGAGCGTTGTCGCCTCGTTCGCGAAAACCGTTGCCTTGGAACGGGCTTGTGCATACTATCGGCCCTGTTGTTTGTGCTTGATGCAGCGTTCGGAGGAAGCAGATGGTGAAGATACGGCGCCCCGGCGAAGAAGGCGACCTGGGCGAGATAAGCCCGCAGGAATTCGAGCAGATGTTGACCCGCAGCCCGAAGCTGGAGCGGGTAAGCCCAGGCGAAATCGTCTCTGGGAAGGTCGTCTCGATCGGGCGGGAGTTCGTGTTCATCGACATCGGCGCCAAGAGCGAGGGGATGATCGCGACCGAACAGTTCCGCAACGAGCAGGGCGAGATCGAGGTCAAGGAAGGCGACGTGGTCGAAGCCACGGTCCTCACCGTCAGGGGCGGCGTCCAGCTCTCCAGGTCGCTCAAGAAGTCGCAGCAGACCTCTGACGTGCTCATGGACGCGTACGACAACATGGTCCCCATCGAGGGGCGAGTGAAGGAAGTCCGCAAGGGCGGCTTCGGCGTGGAGGTGGGAGGCGGCCAGATGGCGTTTTGCCCCATCTCGCAGATCGACATCAAGTACGTCGAGAAGCCCGAGGACTACCTGGAGCAGGTCTTCAACTTCCGCATCATCGAGCTTGCGCCCGAGCAGAACAACATCGTGATCTCCCGCCGCGCCATCCTGGAGGAGGAACAGCAGGCGAAAGCCCGTGAGACCCGCGAGCACCTCATCCCCGGTGCGCTGTTCGACGGCGTGGTCCGCAAGGTGATGCCGTTTGGCGCGTTCGTGGACGTGGGAGGCGTGGACGGGCTCGTGCACGTGTCCGAAATAGCGTGGGACCGGGTCGAAGACCCCAACACGGTCTTGCAGGCCGGGCAGCAGGTCCGGGTGAAAGTGATGAAGTTCGAGCTTGCGACCAACAAGCTGTCGCTGTCGATCCGGGAAGCCGGTGCGGACCCGTGGGACGACGTGGAGCACCGTTTCCCCGCGGGCCAGTCGGTGTCGGGAACGGTCACCCGCGTGGAGCCGTACGGAGCGTTCGTCCGCATCGCGTCAGGCATTGAAGGCCTGGTGCACGTATCGGACATGACGTGGGCAGGCCGCGTCCGGCACGCGGGCGACGTGGTGAAGGTCGGCGATGCGGTCACGGTCGCGGTCCTCAACATCGACCGCGAGAAGAAGCGCATCTCGCTTGGCATAAAGCAGGTTCACGGCGACCCGTTCGACGGGGTCGAGCAGAAGTACAAGGTGGGGACCCAGGTGTCCGGGACCGTCCAGCGGATCGGAGCGGGGGGCGTCTTCATCGAGCTGGAAGAGGGGATTGTGGCGTTCCTGCCCGGAAGCCTCGCGGGCACGGCTCGGGGCGAGCCGCTCAGCTCAATCTACAAGATCGGCAAGCTCGTGAAGCTGTCCGTGAAAGAGGTCGACCGGGAGCGGCGCCGCATCACTCTGGAGTCCGGGGATACGTCGTCGTCCGAAGAGAAGGCCGAGTTCGAGTCCTACATGAAGTCACAGGGCGTCCAGAAGATGGGCTCGTTCGGCGAGCTGCTCCAGAAAGCGCTCAAAGACAAGAAGTAGCAGACGCCACGGGGGCGCCTCGATTGTAGCCAGGGGCGGAGCTCCTGGGCCTGCGGATGTGCCGTCTCGAAGCCTACGGGTAGATGTGCGTTCCGGTCTTGCCGTGGACCGCGTCGAGGAGGAGGTCGGGCGACGTGATGATCACGTGGGCGCCGCCCTTCTCGATGAAGTTGACCGCGGCCTCGATCTTGGGAAGCATCGAGCCGGCCTTGAAGTGCCCTTCCTTCATGTGCTTCCTGGCTTCCGCCACGGTGATCTTGTCCAGCGCCTTCTGGTCCGGCTTGCCGTAGTTCAGGTATGCCTTGTCGACCGCGGTGGAGATGATCAGGTCCGACGCATCGAGGTTGTTGGCAAGCAGTGCGCTTGCCCGGTCCTTGTCGATGACTGCGGCCGTGCCGATGAGCTGGCCGTCCTTCTCGATGACCGGGATGCCGCCGCCGCCGACTGCGATGACTGCGACGCCCGCGGAGATGAGGGCCTTGATCGAGTCCAGCTCCACGACGCGCAGCGGGTTGGGGGAAGCAACGACCCGACGCCAGCCACGGCCGGCGTCTTCCTTGACCGCCCAGCCCTTCTCGTCACGGTACTTCGTGGCTTCGGCCTCGGTGTAGAACGGGCCGATGGGCTTTGAGGGCTCCTTGAACGACGGGTCCGCATAGTCCACGACGACCTGCGTGACGACCGTCGCTACCGCCTTGGAGACTTTGCGGCGTGCAAGCTCGTTCTGGAGGTTCTGCTGGAGGTGGTACCCGATCGCTCCCTGGGTATCCGCACCGCAGGAGTCCAGCGGTACTTCGTGCAGCTTGGTCTTCGCGAAGTCGGAGCGGAGCAGGATGAAGCCTACCTGCGGGCCGTTCCCGTGCGTGACCACGACGCTCCATCCTTCCTGGAGCAGGTCCACGATGTGGACGCACGTGTCGTGCGCGGCCTGGTACTGGTCCTCGACCGACTGGTGCTTGTTGTCCTTGATGAGCGAGTTGCCGCCGATCGCGATGACGGCCAGCTTCTTCTGTGCCATCTGGTGCCCCCTGCCTACTTCATCGTGGCGGCCATGACCGCCTTCTGTACGTGGAGCCTGTTCTCCGCAACGTCCACGCAGATCGAGCGCTTGCCCGAAGCGACCTCGTCGGAGACCTCGTGGCCGCGATCGATCGGCATGGGGTGGACGAAGAGGCCGTTGTTGGTAAGCTTCATCTTCGCCTCGTCGCAGATCCACTGCGGGAACTTGAGCGCCTTCTCGATCTCGAGCGGCTTCTGGAAGGTGCCGTCAACGTATGCGTTCGGGCTCATCCAGTTGCGGGAGTAAACGACGGTCGCACCGTTGTAGCCCTGGACGGGGTCGTTGGTGATGGTGAGCTTCTGGCCGTTCTCCTCGCTGTTCTTGCGGGCCCAGCCGACAACTTCGGGATCGAGGTCGTAGCCTTCCGGCGCCGCGATCGTCAGCTCCATTCCGAGCCTGGTCGCGATGAGCGCGAATTCCTGCACCGAGCACCAGGAGCGGGCAAGCGCTCCGTGTCCCCAAGTAAGCAGCGCCTTCTTCCCTTTCAGGTTCTTGCCGACGTGGCGCCGCAGCCCCATCATGTCCGCAAGCCCCTGGAACGGGTGGAAGCGGTCGTCGGCCATGGACGAAACGGGCATGGTAGCCCACTTCGCGTATTCCTTGATCATCTTCCAGCCCTCGCCGTATGCGGGGACCTTGTCCTCGAGGATGCGGATGCCCATGCCCGCGGCGTAGCGGCTCATCACCTGAGCTGCGTCTTCGATCGTCTCGCCCGCGGATGTCTTGGTCTTGAGGCGCATACCTTCGGGGTTGAGGAACTGGGCGTGACCGCCGAGCTCGGTCGCTGCGCATTCGAACGACTGGCGGGTGCGGACCGACGGGTTGTAGAAGAACATGAAGAACGTGCGGTTCTTGAGAACGTCGAAGTACTTGCCCGTCCAGCGTTCCTTCTGCATGTCTTCGGCCAGCTCGAGGGCAGCGACGAGCTGCTCCCTGGTCCAGTCCTGGGTGCACAACAGGTCTTTGCCGGCCAGCATCTCTCTGCATTTTCCGAGCATCTGCTCCTCCTTTCAAAAAGGCTTGTGGGATTCTCTCCTTTTCGCCTGCGGTGTCAAGTCCGGAGCGCATTCGGCTTGCATTGGGCAGGTTGGGGCCATAAGATGAGCGCCGTTTCCTGCCCCGAGGAGGGCCGCTTGCTGCGTCGTGTCCTCTGCTTGCTGGTCGGTGTATCGGTGGCGGTCGCGCTGTGCGCCGGCGGCGCTTTCCCAGTGCGTGCCGCTGACGGCCCGGTGACCCCGGACGACATCAAGAAACTGGGAGAGATCCTTAAGGAAGGCACAGGCTACAAGGCCCGGGCCCAGGCAGCCCGGGCGCTGGGGATGCTTCGATCCGCTGACGGGATTCCCTTCTTGCTGCGAGGGCTGGAGAAGGACCCGGACCAGCTCGTGCGTGGCGCGTGCGCGTGGGCGCTGGGATCGATCAATCACCCGGGAGCGCTCGACGCTCTGGTAAAGGCGAAGACCTCTGACGTCAGCATGGTGAAGACCCAGGCAAACCGAGCGATCGATTACATCGTTGCTGCACTTCCCGGGAATCTCTCATCCGTACTGATGCACGTGTCGGTGGACGACCTCAAGGACAGCGCGACCAAGCAGGGCGACCTGACACCGTGGGTCCAGCAGTACTTCGTGGAGCGCCTGGTGCTCTGCCCGAACGTCGAGCTGGGGACGGAGATGGACATAGAGGAAGAAGGTGCCGAGCACCCAAGCCCCTCTCCACCCATGGGAGGGAGCGCCCCGAAAGCAATCCCCTCCCCCTCGACGGGGGAGGGCAGGGTGGGGGTGGCCCTCGCCGACAAAGCCTGTCCGCCCGTCCGCCTCGCGCTTGTCGGCGGCCTGGACGCCATGACCGTGCCGAAGGGCCGGGGCGCCGGCGACGTCGAGGTTTCGCTGCGCTATTCGCTTGTACTGCTGGCCCTTGACAAGAAGATGCTTGCGGGCAAACAGTACAAGGGCAAGGCGAAGTTTGTCGGCGGCGTCGCGCCCGACGACCCCTGGGCGGACGATCCGCTCCTGGAGGTGCAGAAACAAGCGGTAGGCTCTGCCGTCGCCCTCGGCTATGCTGACCTGGCGACGTACCTGGGCCTGCCGAAATAGTCCCCTCCCCCTCGACGGGGGAGGGCAAGGTGGGGGTGGTCCTAACCTGCACGGCATTCTTGGGAGGCAACCTTGGCCAGCTACAAGCGTAAAGTCGGCAATCTTCTAATCGACCGCAGATTCCAGCTCAAGTACACTGCGTTCGTCCTGCTGGTTTCCGTGGGCATCTTCTCGGTCCTGGGCTGGTTCTACATGCGGGAGCGGCGCACCTCGTCCGAGCTGATGGAGGTGAACCGGATCGTGCAAGCGGCCCGTGGAGCGGGCGGTGCGGCGGGTGTGCCCGGCGAGGGTCCCGACGCTGGCGGAGCGGCGGGGGTGCCGGCTGCCGGTGTGGGCGCCGACGATCCGGTTTCCGCGATGCTTGAGGCCAGGGAATCGCAGGAGTACTCGGAAGCCTTCGACAAGGATATTGAAGACGCTAACCGGGAGCGCGACCTTGCGGCGTTCTTCACGATGGCCGGGGTGGTGGTGCTGCTGGTGCTGCTCCTCGGGTGCGGCGGAATCTACATTACACACAAGGTGGCAGGTCCGTTGTTTGCGCTCCGCCGGTTCATGGATGCGGTGTCGAAGGGCGAGTGGTCCTCGGTCCGGACGTTCCGCAAAGGCGACGAATTCCAGGAATTGGCCGACACTTTCCGCACACTCGCTTCGGAAGTGCGCGGGCGCCACGAGGCAGAGCTGAAGCAGCTCGCAGAGGTTCGTGACGCCCTGGCCAAGGGAGACACGGCCGGGGCCGGAGCGAAGCTTACGGCCGTGATCGAGGCCAAGACCAACTACGTGAAGTTGTAGGAGATGAGCGCTCCCCCCGTACGCATCGGCCTCGTCGGTTTCGGCCGCTGGGGCCGAAACCACGCCAGGACGCTGGACTCCCTGGGCCTGCTTGCCGGCATCTGCGATGCCGACGCCGAAGCCCGCGCCGCTGCTTCCCAAGCCTACCCCGCAGTCCCGGTGGTAGAACGGCCGGAGGAGCTGATCCGGCTACTGCCCCCCCTCCCCCCCGGTTCCCCCGCGGGGGGGGAACCAAGTGCCGAGCGCCAAAGCCCCGGGTGCCGAGCGCTCGGGCTCCAGTGGGAAGGGAACGGGGTCCGATCAAGTCGCCTCCCCCCTGGTGGGGGAGGGCAGGGTGGGGGGGCTCTCCCCGGCACGGCCGCCGTCGTCCTTGCCTCCTCTGCGACCACCCATGCGGCCCTTGCCCGCGCCTTCCTGGACGCCGGGATCCACGTGCTGGTTGAAAAACCTCTGGCACTCACGGTCGAAGAAGGCAAAGTGCTGGTCGCACTTGCTCAGGAGCGGCACCTGGTTCTCCAGGTCGGGCACATTCTCGAGTACCACCCTGCGCGGGCGGAGATTTCCACCGTGCTCGCCTCCGGCGAGCTGGGCGACCTCCTGTGCGCAAGGATGGTCCGCACGAGCCTGGGCACGATCCGCGACGTGGAGGACGTGCTGTTCAGCTTTGCGCCGCACGACATAGCGTTTGCCTTGTCGCTCGCCGGCCGGGAACCGGAGACCGTCACCGCATCGGGGTTCGATCTCTTTGCCCGGGGAATCGCGGACACCGCCGTGATCGTGCTGGAATTCCCTGAGCGTTTCTCCGTAACGATCCACGTATCGTGGCTTGAGCCCCGGAAGGAGCACCGGTCGATCCTGGTGGGCACGAAGGGAATGTTGGAATGGAGCGACACCGGGGCCGAGAAGCTCGTAAGGGTGTACGGGTGCCTGGTCGAAGGCGGCAGGGGGGCCAATCCAGCTACTCCCTCCTCCCCCCTCGCTTCGCTCGGGGTACTCCCCCTGGGGGGGGGGAGACGAGACGGGGAAGCAGGAACAGCAGATCCTGCCCGTGCGCCCGTGGCACCCGCAATCCGGCTGGTTGCGACCCGCGAAGTCCCTGTTCCCGCGGGCGAGCCGTTGCGGCTGGAGTTGCTGGACTTTGCTGACTGTATCCGCACGGGGCGCACGCCCCGGGCTTCTGGAGCACAGGGACTCTCTGTGCTTGCTGTTCTGCAGGCAGCGGAGGAGAGCATGCGGGAAGGAAGGACGGTGAGGACGAGGTGAAGAAATGGGAGAGGGAAACAAAGTCGGGCAGGGGCGCGTGACGTCCATGGCAGGAGTGACGATCCACGAGAGTGCGTACGTTGACGAGGGGGCGGAAGCAGGCCCTGGCACGAAGATCTGGCACTTCTCGCACGTGATGTCCGGGGCCAGGATCGGGCGCAACGTCGTGATCAGCCAGAACTGCTACATAGGCGCCAGGGCGACTGTAGGTGACGGCGTCCGCATCCAGAACAACGTATCGGTCTACGACGACGTCGAGCTGGAGCAGGACGTGTTCGTCGGGCCGTCTGCGGTCTTCACCAACGTGCGCCATCCGCGGGCGTTCGTCTCCCGGAAGAACGAGTACGGCAAGACGCTGGTGAAGAAGGGGGCATCGCTGGGTGCGAACTGTACGATCGTGTGCGGCGTGACGATCGGCGAGTACGCGTTCGTCGCGGCGGGTGCGGTGGTCACGTCGGACGTCCCCCCGCATGCGATCGTGGGCGGCGTCCCTGCGAAGGTGATCGGGTTTGCCTGCACGTGCGGCGAACGCCTGGACAAGCCTGAAGGCCGCAAGGTCAAGTGCGCCAGGTGTGGCGAGAGCTTCGAGTAACAAGTCCATTGCGCTCCTGCGTTCCTGATGAACTACTACCCCGGCCTGTTTCGGTCCATCAAGTTGACACCATTGCCAGCACTGCCTACAATGATAGCACAGGAGGTGGACGATGGCAGCGATAAACGTCCGGGATCTGCCTGAGCACGTGCATAGGTGCCTGCGCATCCGTGCTGCACGGGCAGGGCGAAGCATGGAAGCCGAGGTCAGGGCCATCCTGGCGGAAGTGTGTTCCGCAGACGCCCGGCCGTCTGCCGCTTCCGAAGTGCAGGAGTGGGTGGCCCGGCTCTATAAAGGGAAGCCACCGCACGGGGCCGTGGACGAGCTCATCCGGTCCAGACGCAGGGAGGCAAGGAAGGAATGATCGCGCTTGATGCGTCCGCACTCCTCGCGTTCCTGATGCAGGAGGAAGGTGACACCGCGGTGGCGGAGGCGCTGGCCGATTCATGCATGTCCGCGGTGAATTTGTCCGAAGTACTCGCACGGTTTGCGCGTGACGGCCACGATCTTGCAGAGGTAGCGGACAAGCTCTCCGCTCTTCCCATCCAGATTGTACCGTTCGGCCGGGAGCATGCGGCCATTGCGGCGTCGCTCGTGCCAGCGACAAAGAAGCTCGGTCTCTCGCTCGGCGACCGGGCGTGCCTGGCCCTTGCCCTGTCCCGCGAGATCCCTGCGTTTACCGCGGACCGGACGTGGGGCAAGCTGTCGGTTGGGGTGGAGATTCGAGTGGTGCGGTGAGTTGCCCCGGACCGCGATCGCAGGCTGAACCGGGCGTTGTCTTCACCATTGACATGTACGCATCATCACTGCTATATATGGATATGGGTATGGATATGGAGGTGGCCGATGGGACGGCTGGCGAAGAAGACGACGATCCTGTTCGAGCCCGAGGAGTTCGAGCGGCTCAAGAGGGCAGCAGGTCTGAGGCGGTGCTCGGTGGGAGAGTTGATCAGAACGACGCTCATGGAGAAACGGCTGTTATCCCGGGCCGAGAGCCGCCTGGACGCGGTAGCTGGCCTCGCGAAGCTGTCGATACCTGCCGGGACATGGGAGGAGCTCGAGGCCGAGACAATTCAAGGAGCCACTGAATGAGGCCCCGCTTCCTGATCGATGCCAACGTCCCGATGTACGCGGCGGGCAAGGCCGGTCCTTTGAAGGACCAGAGCCTGAAGTTCCTGGTGCGCGCAGCTTCCGGAGAGGTGGAGGCTGCAACCGACGCGGAGGTACTCCAGGAGATCCTGCACCGCTACTTGAGGGTTGCGGGCAGGGAAGAGGCATTCTCGGTCTTCGACCTGTTTCGCCGCATCGTCCCGGAGGTACTGCCCGTCGAGGCAACGGACATCGACGACGCCAGGGCGCTGCTGGAGGAGTATTCTACCCTGACCTCCCGTGATGCCATCCATGCGGCCGTTGCCCGTCGGCACGGGCTCACGATCGTATCGTACGACCGGCACTTCGACTCGCTGTCGTTCGTCTCCCGCAAGGAGCCTGCCGAGATCGCATGAAGGGATTGCTTGTCAAGGCAAGCCGGGGGACGCGTCGACATGGCCTCCATCGGGCAGCGGTGGGCGGTCTGCGACAGTGGGACATGTCCCACGCCGCTGCGGTGGGCCGCATGACAAGCGCACCTGAGGTCTGCCTGCCCGAGCCAGATTGTTCGGCCATTGCGTGCCCACCCGCATGGAAGGCGGCCGTGCGGTCCATAGTGGGACAGCGGAACATGTCCCATTGTAGCCTCTGCACCGCTTCGGGAGCGTCGATAGTTGGGCCGGCGAGGCGAAGACTAGCGGATCGGTGCCAGGGCAAGGGAGGACGGCTCATGGAGCGTTTCCAAGCCGCGAGTGAGATCTTTCGCTGCTCGGCGGACGGCCATTTCCATGGGCGGGACGCGGTTGGCCTGCCTGCTCAGGGTGACGTTGCCGAGTAAGGTGACCGAGGTTGGCACGGAAAGTGCATGTGCAGCGCAATAGGGACGTAAGAGGTTGGGGCCAGAATGGCGGCAATCACCAGAAGGACACGGTGGAGGGGCAAGAGGGGAACGGACGTCCTGGTGACCGGTTGCCTCATAGCCAAGGACGAGGAGCCGCACATAGGCCGGTGCCTAAGCAGTCTGGAGGGGCTGGCCGACGAGGTCGTGGTCGTGGACACTGGGTCGACGGATCGGACGATTGAAATCGCGAAGTCGTTCGGCGCTCGGGTGGTGGTGTCTCCGTGGCGCAACGACTTCTCTTACCATCGCAATGAGTCCTTGACCCTGGCGAAAGGCCGCTGGCTGATCGCTATGGATGCTGACCACGAGGTCGTAGATACTGACAAGAACGAAACCCGCAAGCGCCTGGTGGAGTCTGACGGCGAGCTCCCGAAGGTATTGATGGTCAGGGAGACTGTGAAATACGGCGGCGGCGTGTCGTTCGACATGTTCTCCCCCCGCATTTTCCGGGCGGCGGCCGGGTTCCGGTATGTTTACCGCGTGCACGAGCAACTCAGGGTGGGCAACTGCAAGGCCATGCTAAGCAATGTGAAGCTCGTCCACCATGGCTACATTGACAACCTGGGGCTAGGCGGCAAGGAAAGGCGCAACCTCAGCCTGGCCCAGCAGATGCCGGACGATGACCCCCATGCGTTGCACTGCCGCGTGCGTGCGGCGATCAGCCTGATGAAGTGGGATGAGGCGCTCAAAGCGGCCAAGGACCTGCTCGCACTGGCTCCTCGTGGGTTCGTGAAGATAGAAGGCTGTGTCCTGGGGGCAGCGTGTGCGTTCAATCTGAAGAAGAAGGACGACCTCGCGTTCTTCCTGTGCAAGGCCGAAGAGGTGGCGACCGACACGCCTGACGTGGCGTTTGTCAGACTGCTGAGTGCTGCCCAGGGCTATGCGGACGCGCTCAGCGAGGGGGACAGCGAGACCCCGGGCACCTATCTTCGCCCCTGGATGTTCCGTCACTCGAAGCGTCGTGCCGAGAGCGTGTTGGCTGCCCTGCTGGGCACCCCTGGCACAAACGGAAAGACAACCGGAGGAAGACTCTCCGGAGGGAGGAACGATGCCTAAACGTGTGATGCAAGGGTGGACGACGGTTTGGGGGAAGAACGACAAGCACGCGGGACTGTTCCAGAGCGAGGACGACATGACGGAGACCGCGGGGCACACGAGCGGGATCATACAGACTCAGTTGATCCTGTGCTCGTCGTGCTGCCTGGTACTGGAGGGCACCGACCTCCTGGACGCGGACTGGATCACGTTGAAGGAATGGACCCAAGCTATCGACGGCGATGTAGAGCGTGTAAGCCTGTCACGGAATGCCCCCCGCGGCTCCCCCGAGCGCTTGTACAATTTCCTTCGCTGGAAGATCCACGCGACGGCTGCGGAATGGGAGACGACGTTCCGCATGGTAGCAACGCTCAAGTAAGGAGAGACATCTGATGAAAATCAAGTCCGACTACATTCCTGGGTCGATTGCCATGAAGAACCCGTTCGGCGCAGGCACAGTCATACGATACTCGGAAGCAGGGGGGAAGAAGAAAGCGACCCGCGTCATCAAGATGCGCCCGATAATTACGCTGTGCGGTCAGAGTGATGATGAAGTCGTCCCCCCGCGCGAGGAATGGCAGAACACTGCTGGGATGAAGTCCGTGGCGGTGTTCGTAGAGGTGCTGGGATGTTCTGGGGCATCCTTGTTCCTGGAGTCGGCGGGAGGAGCGGAGGGGCCGTGGTCCCAGCTCGTGACTTTCACAGAGGCGACGGTCACGTCCATTCTTCTTACGGGCGAAGGAGGAAGCGGCGCAGGGGGGCTACAGGCGTTGTTGCGCTGGCGCATCGACGGCATCTCTGCCGGCTGGAAGACCTGCTTCTGGATGGAGGCGACGCCAGAGGAGCCTGAGGGGGCGATTCCCTGGACCGGCAACAAGGCACAGGGAGAGGGCGGCTGACGTCCTCCGGAGCAAGGTGCGGAACGGGTGCTCTCGAACGAAGGAGGAGCCATGAGCAAGAGATTCCTGCTGCAGTCGATAATGTTCATGAAGAGCGCAACGCCCTCGAACACGGAAGCGCTGGTGCAGCCCGAAGAGGGCCAATTGGACACCGGCGACGCTGAACATGCGGTCATCGAGGCGGTAGCGTTGACGTGCGTAGGGTGCACGGTAAGCGTGGAAACGGCGCTATCGGCAGAGCAGACAACGTGGACCAACATCCTGGACATCACACTGGCGGGAACGACGCTTCTGTACTTGGACGCTCTGGGCTCTGCGTCCAATAGGCTGAACCGACTCCTCCGCTGGAAGATCGCGCGGGCTGCCGCGACTCCGTGGGCGACCTGCTTCAAGCTGAGCGTGACGATGAAGTAGGGCTGCAGCAATTGAGTGGCATTGCGCCCAGGGTTGGAAACTACTCCGCGGTGATGACCAATGCAGGATCTGCGGCTCCAGGTGGGAATACTTCGGCTCCAGGAAGTACTCACTCGTCCATTCATCGTGGGATTCAACCAGAGTTGGATGACCGGGAATCGCGTCGTAATCCAGCCGGGCCCTGACTTCACCGTCACGGACACCGGTGCTCCCGGGACGGTCACTCGGCTTGTGCTGGATTTGTTGGGTCCCCCGACCGTGACATTCAAGGACAAGATGACCTTGGGGTTCCCGAATGAGGTCGGTTCCCTTGAGAGTAGTTACGATTGGGAGTACGCCGATTGCGTCGCCGTCTCCGTCAAGGTCGATGTGGTTGATGCGGTGATTCGGGTGGAAGCGGGCAATTGGCCGGGGGTGAATGCCGGTCCAGGCGGCAATTCTCCGTCGACCGCAGAGGTGAGTACCGGACCGTGCGGCGAAGCTGAGTTGGTGATGCAGCTCAAGTTAGAAATGGCGTCTGGCCTCCTTCCCGCCATCGCAGGTGTTACGCTGGTGATGGCGCGCATGCCGGGTGTTGACTCCGCCCCCACGGAATGGCTGGATTATGTCTTTTCGTCCGTGCCAAACGCGGTCAGAAAGGGTTCCAACCATTGGCTGCCTGGGACTGTGATTGAGGCGTCAGTGATGGAGCACCTGGCCGCGCTGATGCGCGGATTCATGCTGAATGTCGTGGTCCAGGAGTTCGAAAACGAGCTCGACGGAATCGCACCCAACTTGCACGCTCTGCTGCAACTGGAAGTCGGCGGGGCCATAGGGAACAACGGACCGTCCCTCGGGACGTGCTTCGCTGTCTCCCCTCCGTTCCCATGCGAACGATTCCTTATTGCCGACACCACCCCGGACGGGTTCAACATTGCGCTAGCGCTTGATCCCGCCCATCGTGGGGTCTGGTGCGGGCTGGTAGCGCTGGCGTCGATCGTGGATCCCCAGCTCGGACCGGTGTTTGACTGGATTGACACGGCGGCCCGATACGGGGACTCACTGGACCGGAGTGGCAGCATGGCGGCGTTCCCTGGGACCGGCCCTCTTTTGCCGCCGATTGCTTGGGTTCCTCCGGTCAACGGGCAACGGCCTCAAAGATTGATGCGGGCCATGCTTGCTCCGGTCGCCGCAGACTTCGGCATGGAATCTGCAGAGCCCAGCCTGTACATGCATCTGACCAGCGTATACGGCTACCTGATGCAGAACCTACAGGCGCTCTTGCCGTTGATCCAGGACGCCATGGAGGGCATCGCCGCTGCGTGTCAAGATCTGCTCCAAGCGGCCGGTGCAGACGCAAACCTCCCGGATTTCAACGCCGTCAACGACGCCAGCGATCTGATGGCCAGGCCCGCTGCTGACATCGGTGCTGCCGTTGCCGCGGCCCTCACTGAGTTGGCGGGAACCGAGGAAGCGCCGTTCTGCTTCCCGACTGCACCTGACTTCGAGTCTGACGAGGGGATGCCCTTCGGTGAACGCCAAGCGCATTTCGCGTTTGGCATATCCAAGAGGACACTGGTTGGTCTGTGGATGGCTGTCACTCTGCACAGCCTTCGGGAGTCGGATTGGGAAGACTTTGAGGAACCGCTGTCTCCGCGCGGGTTCGATGTTTACCAGAACCTTCAGGAGTATCGGCAGGCAGCAATTTCGTGGCTGAAACAGAAGTGCGAGGAATTAGAGGAGCAAGTAGGATCGCTTGGCCCAACGTCATATGCCTACGGTCTCTTGATGGGGAGATTACAGGGCTGCAAGAAGGCACTGGATCTCCTGGAAGCCTCGCCATCCGATGAGGCTTTCGTCGCAGCCGAGGAAGCGGCACGCATGTTGGGCCACACGGGCCTTTGGAATCCGGTGCCGGGTTCACAGGGGCCGATAGTGACGACGGCCCCCTGTTGCTGGATCGCCAACGAGGGCGGGGTGGCATCGCTGCTTGACGCGATCTTTAAGACGGAATGGAATTGGACCGAACTGTTCGGGGGCGTTCTTGGCATCCCCCTGTTTTGGGGAACGGGGGAGACCTCGCTGGCGAGCGCGACATGGTTCGCCACCACCGTCGGAGTCTCCTGCGTCATTGTCTTTTGGAACAAATCAACTTCTGAGCTCCTGGGATTGGTCGATGTCGACACGGAGTGGTCTCGATCCGAATTGCGGATAGGCTTCAGTTTCGCCCGCGACGGCGACCGTGTCACCATCCTGAGTGCCACAAACGTGGATGACGTACAATTCGAGTTCAGCTTCTTCGGGGGGGCATACGAGCTAACCAAACCGCTTCCCGGTGACCCGGGAGGCGTAGCTCCAGCGAACACTGCGGACTTGCCCCTGTTGGAGATGATGTCCGGTACCCCGGCCATGGACACGAGGTTCGTCGCTACCGAACCCAGTGCCAATGTACAGAGGATGGTCTTCCCATACTTCTACGTCTTGCCGATGAATGATCCCCAACCGACGGGAGCCACCTACCAGATTCCATTCGGGATCCATGTCGGAGTGAACTTGGCCAGCAATGGTTCGTCGATCACGACAACTCCCCCCGAGCGTGGGTTTGTGCTCTTTGCTCGGTCCCCGGAAGCCGCTCCCGATGGGCCGTCAACGGAAGTAGCGTTCTCTCCAGGGGCCGATACGCTTTGCGACGTAACTGGCCAGCCGGCTGGCTGGCGACCGATCAACACTGTGGCGCTGGCGGCATTGTCGGCACACAAGTTGTGGTGTGTGCCAAGGGGCGCCCAGTTGATCATTCCTGTGTTGGAAGTACCGCCCCCAGGCCAGCAGTTTCCCTGGGGCTTCGTCGCGAGATTCGGCGTTGATGATGTCGCGTTCGTCATGATCACTTTCGGCGCAGATGGCATGACTTGCAGAGTCTTTCGGCACAGCGGCTACATCGAGGCAGGTGCACCCTGGATTTCCGATGTCCCGAGGTTGAACCTCTCCGTCCAAAATCTTGGTCCCTTTGTTGTCCCCCCGAAGTCCAGCTCAACCAGCCAACCTGACCCGATCTTGGAGAAGATGTCCAAGATGTACGGGTCTACGACGGTGATGTTCGATCTCGCCGTAGTGACTGCGGCGCCCGAGGGATTCGTGCCCGGCGGGGACGTCGAATGGTTGGTCGTCGGCGTGCCACTGGCCGATCTACTCCTCCCCGGCAACAGTGCGAACCAGCCGTGTCCAACCCTCGTGCAGGGCAATAATGCGATCCTCTTGGGCAACTCGCCAGGAACTGGACTGGGATTGCGTGTTGATGCACGGTGGGTCTCTGACGATGGAACCTACTACTACAGTTGGACTTATGTTGGTTTGGCTGGGCAGAAGAAGAATAAGGGATCAATGTCTGGAGCGGGCAGAGAACTCGACTCCGGAGTCGGCCATCAGAAATTCGCAGATTGGCTGAAACACCTGATCGACCTAGACGAGAGCCATTTCATCAAGCCACCGGACTTGATGCGCATGATGTTGGACCGGTGCGATGGCGCGTTCTGGAAGAGGGTCGCAAGCGGGACGATTCGTCCTGCGAAGTTGCCCAACACAACGGGGGTGACCCTGGCAAGTCTGGCACCCAAGCGGGTGCTTGGTCTCAAGCCGAATCCGTCTGAGATAAACGCGTTGCTCCTCAAGCTGGCAAAGCCGGGCAAGGGGGCTTTGGGCACCAAGGGAAGAAACAAGAAAGTGACAGACGTTGACTAACAGCGTCTTGCTGGGCATTATCCTCCTGTCAGGGTGGAAGGGGACGCATGGGGGGGCGGGAGAAAGCGAGAACGGCGGGCGCAGTCGGGACGGGCCTGCTCCTTCTTGGCTGCAATTTTCCAGATTTCTTGGATTGCATGTTCTGTCAGGATGCAGTGCCTGACTCGCCTACGCATGACGTCCACTTCTGCCAACCAGCGTGCGGATGGAATACCTACCCTGCTGGCTTTCTGGGAATTCGTTGCTGTGCAGATTCCGTTCCGTGAGGCGCCATGGTTCAGTCCTTTGCCTATCGATTGCATCTAGCTTGGGTTCTGTCCCTGATTCCGATCGCGTCAGTAGGCTGCGGCAGTGGCGCGAACGGCAGTGGAGGTGCCGGTAACCATAGATCGGTTGTGGATGCTCGCGCGGCTACCGAGACAACAGCAGAACGCTACGGTCAGAATCCCGATGTCCCGCCGGACATGGGGGATGCAGTGATTGCACAAAGCGACGTGCCATCTCCTGGGGTGGATTCACACGCCGACGCGGTCCATCCTGAAATTCTGGCAAGCGATCTTGAACACCAGACGGGAGCAGACGTGCGAGACGAACCCGGGGCAGGCGACGCGGCTGATGGGAAAGTATGTCAGCCGGACTGCAAGAACAAGCACTGCGGCCCCGACGCTTGTGGTGGAGTCTGCGGGGCGTGCGAGGATGCCTTGGAGTCGTGCGTGGACGGAGCCTGTTTGCCCAACTCCGCCTGCGGGTGCAATTATGTGGAGTGCGGCTCGGACGGCTGCGGGAACGACTGCGGCGTGTGCCCGGCCGAAATGGTATGTGCTTCGGGGATGTGCCTGCCGCCAGCGGCCGAGTGCCAGGACGGCAACGAAATCGACTGGGACGGGTGCACACAAGGGCACGCCAGTGAACTTCTCATCAGCCCCGTGCCGGGCGACTGTCATGACGGGGGTGCACTCGTCGCAGTAGGCAGTAGCTACCGCGTTTTCTGGCTCGTCCGCACCGGAGGAGAGAAGGAGGGGGACCGGAACATAGAGTCCATGACCTTGGACGCAGACGGCAACCCCACCAGCCAGAAATCGACCATCGTTGAAGCCATACACGAAGACGCCAGTGGCGCAGCCCCGGCGGGATTGGTGGATGCGACTCGCCTGGACGACGGCCACATACTACTGGCCTACCGAGGAACCGACGACGGGGCCAAGTTCTCATCAACGCACCTGGTGTGGTTCCAAGCAGATGGAACAATTCCGACCAACGAGGTCAACGTGATGCTGATTTGGCAAGAGCAGACCGAGCCATCAGTTGCAGCGGTTCCAGGTGGCGGCTTCGGCCTTGCTTGGTCTGGCAACGGCCAGACTCAGAATTCCAAGGCTGGCACATACTACATCTTCTTTGACGAGAGCTCGGTACCCATGGCCTCGGTGGCCCTCGTCTCATACGACAAGTTCGGCAGCACCTGCGGCCCGCACCGCCCCGACCTTGCAGTTTCCCCGAAAGACGGATCTACCCTCGCAGCATGGGTAACGCCAAGTCCTCCATTCTGTCCGCCCTCCGTTCTTTCTGGTGCCGATTTCCCTCGCATAGAAAGCCGAGGTATTAAGATCGGAGGAGAAAGCACGTATCCGCCCACTCAGATCAATGTAAGCGGGTTGGCGCCCAACGCCGATGTCGCTCTGGCACCATTTTCGGACGATGCGTTCGTTGCGGTCTGGACGAGCGAGACCGACTCGCCAGTCAATCCAGAGTGGGGAATTGCGGCCCGCATCGTCGGTGTAGACAGCCAGCCTGTCGGCGACGAGTTCCAGGTGTCGTCAACGAAGGACCCTGGACTCTATTCACGCGTGCGCGCATCATCGGTCACAGGGGCGTCCTGGGCCGCTGCGTGGAACTTCCGCACATGGGAGGCAAGCCCTCCTAACGATCAGGACGACGTGTACGTCCGAGTCAGCAGCGTCGCCCCTGGGCCGGAAATCGCGGCGTCACGGGCAAATGTATTCGTGCCGGGGCCGCAGAAGATCGTCGGCCTCGCCGCCGGCCCAGTGAGTGGCACTTACCTGGCCGCATGGTGCAGCTGCGGCAATGCCCCTAACGGTGGTTGCGGGATCTTCTCGCGCAGAATCAAGGGCGGCCCGTTGTAGATTGCTTCCACAACAGCCGCCTGTGGTTGCAGAGCATTGTGTGATGTTGGCGCAATGGAGGACCACATGAGATATCGTTTCTTGTCGGCCGTTTTCGTGGCCATGTCGGTGAGTTGGTCCTGTGGCAGCACCGAGCCCGGCACATCCATCGTGTCAGACGCAGATAATGGATCCGGTCGGGAGGAAGTCCTGGACCGCGCCGGTGAGACTTGCACCCCAGCCTGCGATGGGAAGGAGTGCGGGCCGGACGGGTGTGGGGGCCAGTGCGGAGTGTGCCGGGCCGCAACGGAGCAATGCGACGAAGCGGGGAAGTGCATTGAGTTCCTGTGCGAGTCGGGCTCGTCGTACTGCAAAGGACAGCAAGTAGTCGTCTGTGCCGCGGATGGCTCCGCGGAACAGGTCGAGAAGACTTGCACGTCAGAGCAATACTGCGAGGACGCTGAATGTCATGAGCAGACCTGCCCGCCGGGAACGGTCTTCTGTGTCGGCGAATTGCTGGAGACCTGCGACGCCATCGGCAAGCAGGTCGTCGAAGAGGAGGACTGTGCAGCATATGGCAAGCACTGCTTTGCAGGTGAGTGCATTGACACAGTCTGCCTCCCTGGAGAGCTGTTCTGCAAAGACGACGCGACAAAGGCAGCCTGTTCGGCTGACGGGACGGAGTACACGCAGGCAGCCTGCCCGCTTGAGACATACTGCCAGAATGGCGACTGCTTCCCCTGGGCCTGCGTGCCGTCACAGCAGTTCTGCGACGGAAACGTCGCGAAGGTGTGCAATGGACAGGGCAGCGGGATGGCGTACGAGGAGGACTGCGGTGGCCAAGTGTGCGTTGCGGGACAGTGCCAGGAGCTGGCATGCCAGCCGGACACGCTCTTTTGCGTGGACGAGACAACTCTTGGCTCGTGCAGTGCGGACGGGCTGTCGTTCGAGTCGCAGGCGTGTCCGCCCGGCTCCCACTGCACCGCCGCAGCGTGCCAGCCATGGGTGTGCGATCCCGGAGAAGCGGTATGCAACGGCCAGCTTGCGACGACATGCAATCAGAGCGGCTCCGGCCCTGTCTTGGGCGGCACCGACTGCGCTGCTCTGGGGCAAGTCAAGAGCACTAGGAGCTTGTTGCGCATAGATTCCACCCAAAGGGTGGACCCCGTAGGCTGCCCCACGTGGGGGCGGCGCGGCCGGCGCCCAGCGCCGGCCGCGGTGGGGGCATCTCGTCCGGTTCGTTTTG
>Ga0172371_10004912_pt1 | contig 19975 bp, 29 predicted proteins | sample Lak12m_FD_114543 | JGI IMG/M metagenome (GOLD analysis project Ga0172371, IMG submission 114543) | Freshwater microbial communities from Kabuno Bay, South-Kivu, Congo - kab_022012_12m | ecosystem: Environmental > Aquatic > Freshwater > Lake | place: Democratic Republic of the Congo: South-Kivu... | reverse complement strand
GTGGTTGAGGCAAAGGTTCATTCTCGGTATTAGATTTTAACTGAGATGAAGGTTTGCCTTCAATAATAGTACCATTTTGTATGATGGTTGTTTTCAATCCAGATTGTCCTTGAGTGATTCCTGAATTAACCTGAACATTAGATGATAATAAACTTGACGATTTACCTTGAGTTACACCACCTGCCAAGTTTTGATCAGCTAATTGTGATGATGCGCTCCCTTGTTCCAAATTGCCACCTTCAGTTTGAGATGCTAATCTGCTTGAAGCAGTTTCTCTTACAATACCGTCACCGCTAGTTTGTGAACCTAAATTCTGTGATGCACCTATTCTTTGTAATCTTTCAGACTCAATTTTTCCTTGTGAAACTGCGTTTGGATCGACACTTGACAAGCCACTTCCTCCGTCTACTCTTTCTTTAAATCCTTGATCAACTTTGGCTGCAGTTGAATATTGTTCTGTTCCATAAAGAGATTTGTTTGTATTTGACTCTTTTGGGCCTGTCATATTAGTTGCTAAAGAGTAATCCTTGATTTTTTCCCAAACTCCGCGATCTGATAATGCTATGTTTGCCGCTTCGGCCAGCATTTTAGATGTTGGATCAGTTGCAGTTGATTTAGAAAGATTCAACAGAACTTGTCGAAAACTACCATCAGTAATTTTTTCACTTAATCTTTCAGAAGGCATTACATATTCATTAGCTACAGTCGTCATTGATTTACGAATTAATCCAAGAACATCAATAATATTCTTCGATTGAATTGCGTCTTGTATTTCGGTGAATGAAGAGCCTAATCCCGGAATTGGAGTTGTTTTGGCTTTGTCAACTACTGTTTTAACTTTATTCTTAACAAATGATTTTCCAAAACTTAAAGCATTGCCTGTCCACGTTTCTGGCTGATCATTCTTAATTGGCAAGCCTTTTTCTTCTCCTGATCGATCATCATACCAAGTTTGTTTTTCCGGATTTGTAGCTTCCGAAAATGTTTTAGGTGATTCAATAGGATAAACGCTTTCTGAATCATCTTCAGTGCCATACACTTTATCTGCTCCAGGGGTTTTTATATGTGCTTCTCCAAACATATTTTTTGTGTTTGCCATTTGATTATAAGGAGTGCCAGATTTGTGCGCATTTAATTCTCCCCTTTCTCGGTTTTGTGCAATAAGTAAAGACGCAGGATAAAGATATCGATTGTTAGCATCAGAATATGTTGATGGCGGATCTGTAACCGGTTCCATAGTAGGAATTACAGCTCCAGGAATTCCAGTTGGAATAAATTTCCCTGATGGGCGCATTCCACCATATCCTGCTCTATTTCTTCCATTTAATTTTCTATCACTTAAGAACATATGTTGGAAAACAGGATAGGTTTGTAATTCTTTAATGTTCCCTATTTTAACTCCAAATTTAACAGCACCTTGAACTGGCTCACCAGCTACGTTTAATCCTGTTAGGTGATCAAAGTTAATGTCGGTTATATCAAACTCACACATTTCACAATTTATTTCCCATGTAGGCAAAACATTATCCATAGCATTTAAAAGTAACTCTGGCTGTGCTTCCACATTACTTACTTGAGGTTGTCTTGCTTGTTGAATTCTTCCTGCTTCACCTATTAATTGATTAGGATTAAGCGTTGAAGAAACAGGAAGAGCAGGAGCGCCAGCCTGAAATGGAGATCCACCATAAGCATTAATATCTCCAGGTAAATGAAATACTCTAAATTCAGATAAATAAATTTTTAATCCAAAATATCTCATCATATCTGGAAGAACCCATCTTTGATAAACATCATCCCATACAATTTTTCTATAAAGGTTTAATAGATAGCTCATTCTTAAATCTAATCCTTCGAGACAGGTTATTGTAAGTTTTTTATCACTTGCTATTCTTTGGCCTTTAGTTGGATCAATTTTTAATAATTCTGATACACCATCAATTTGTTGAAAATAATACGGGAAGTTATTTTGTAAGTAATCAAATTTCTCTATGAATTCTTGTAACATTGCTGCTCTTGTTGATTCATTAGAGTTAACTAAATATTGAATAGAGGAATAAGAAATAAGATCTTGAACAGCTTGTTTTGAATCCTTTTCATACATCATGTTAAATAAAGGCTGCGGCATAACATTATAATTAGATTTCATATTAGCCATATTATATGCTTTATCATTATAATTTCCGCTCGCGGCGTTATCTCCAAAAACAAGTTTAAATGAAAAATATGTAGGTTCATCAAAACGTTTTGAAAAACTAAATCGTTCTGCAACTTTGCCACCATAAAATTCATCAACTCCTCTAAACTGTTTGTATATTGTAGCCATAATTATTATTTTTTTATTTCAGTATCAGGTGTTTTAACGGGATCAACTGGCATCGGTGCAGGCCATTCTCTTCTTGTTAAAATAAACTCTTGAGAAAAATTACTTGCAATTGATGATTTATTTTTACTTGACCAGCTTAAAGTAAATCCTTTAACTAAATACCATCCACTATAAAATCTGTCCAACATATCTCCGTAATTAGAATCTGGATTGATTTTCATATTTTCAACTGCATCAGTTTTAATAAGCAAAACAGGCATTTTATCTCCACGAATTACGTTAAGGTTGTTTCCATTAACTTCGATATGCAAATTTAATTTTTCTAATTCTTTGTTGTTTACTAAATTTTGCACTCTTGCTAATTGATAGTTTTTATGATGATTTCCATCCCATTCTAAATTATCTGAATTTGGATTACTAATTGTATATTGAACTCCTAACCACGGAAATTTTTGATATAATTTAGGATAACTATAATTAGCTCGTTTTAAGTCTTTGTTGTTTTCATCTGGAACATATGCTGCTCTACCTCTTAAAAGAATAGTCTTATTTACTTTATTTTCATCATAAATAGGATCAACATCTATCGCCCAATATTTTTGTTTGGATGAATCTTCATAAAGATTCTTATTGTGCTCAAACATTTCACAGGTCATCCTCGTTCCTATTTCAAATGTAATAGTTGATGATTGGTTAAATGGTCTCCATGTTGTTATGTAAAAAGGCGTTGTTCTAAAACTTTGATAGTTAGAGAATACTTTAATTGTTAAAGTTGCTTTTTCTGGAGAAGATTCAGCACCATAATTCCAGTTTTTATCGATATTAGATACTAATGCAGCAAGATCCGATTCTGTCTCAGCAGATAGCATCTGTTTGTTTACATTTACGAAATTCAAATTGTAATAAACATCTATCCAGCAATCAAAAAATGATTTTTCGTCTCGATAAGATCTACGTATCACGTTATTAACATAAATATCTCCCGCGATATTAGCTTTTAACCAAATCTGTTTATCGTTTGTATTATCTTCGTTTGTAGCAAATCCTAATCTGTATTTTTTGGCGAAATCTTTTAATGCGTCAAATGATGTTCCTTCAAATGAAAAATCATTTTTCTGACTTCTAAGGCCTGGGATAAATAATTCTCCGTAAAATGTCATTTGAACAGGAGATTTTTGACTCGTTAAATTAGATAATGTATGAACAGCAGTAATTACATAATCATTACGAATCATTTTTAACACATCATTCTTATTACGTATTGCTATTGAAATAATATCTCCGTCTTTTGGCATTTCCTTTGAAAGAAAAACCTGATCTAACATGATGATACTTACAGATATTGTAGGCAAAAAATCTGTGCAATCAATTTTTACGTTTGTTAATTGATCTCTATTGAAAATGTAATCATTTATTTTAACAAGAGGAATTTCAACAGAAAGAGTATCTTCAGTTTTCTGAGTTTTTCCTTCTTTAACACCAGGAAGAGAGAGCTCATCCAATTCAATAGTTTTTTCGAATACGGTTCTTATTCTATTGACTGGGCCCTTTGTTTCTGTTGGTTTTGAAGAAACTTTTGTTGACGTTGGTGTCAATGGTACTGTCATTATACTTTCTTACTTTTTATTACTGTTGTTAGAAATTCTGATTGTGTCATTCCATTTTGTAAACAAGTATCTACGCCTGAACCAAAATAAACTCTACCATTACGATAAGTTATTTGAGGCTCTCCCTCTTTTGCTATATTTGGTGGTAACGCACCTTCTGGAGCATTAACGATTTGTCTATTTTGAAAATCATTATTTGCTTTAGGAATTTTTGTAGGATCGATATATTTGTAACTATCTCTAAGTTTTTTGCCTCCATCTGCAGGCGAACCCACTTGCGGAGAAATAATTGCTTTTGCTGAGTCAAGATTAGGTATTAAAATCAAATCACCTTCTTGAATCGTAAATGGATTCGATATCCCATTATATTTTAAGATAATTTCTGCGTATAATGAGTTGTTGTAAACTGCGGCGGAAATTAAATCCGGTCTCATAGCAAATTCCTTCGGAACTTTGTATATTGTATACGTAATATAATTTTTAACATCAAGTTTAAACATAGACGAAGTTAAATCTCTAACTTGTATTTTGTCAGGACGTGTAAAAATTGGCTTTGAATCAATACTATTTACAAACATATTAATTGTTATTTTTATAATTGTGCTCTTTGAGCAATCCAATCTGCTGATCTATATGCAGTTCTAAATATTTCAGTAGTTGCTACTTGAACATTTGAGTTTTCAGATATTCCGATATTGAATGCTCCTCGATTCCATACACTAACTGCACCGTGCATCTGGTTTTGAGAACCTTGAATTTGTGATGCAGGAATATAACCACTATCTAATCCTTCATGATATAAAATACCCATTCTTCTATTAGGCATTGTTCCAACTTGTGTGTTTTCTTGAGTATATTGATCAATTCCGGTTTGGCCATCTGCGGTTCCAAGGAATGATTCAGGAAGTGTGTAAATTCTGCCCATACCGCGATTGAATATTGATTCTATAGCATCTCTATCTCTTGCCATTGCGTGTTTCAATTTAACGGTGATCTTCATTTCTGTTGGAAAATCATCCGGGCCAAGTTCTTCATTAAATTCAACATCAATGCCTTCACAAATTAAGTTTCCTATCATTGCAATTGGGTTTAAAGGATTTCCAATTGTAACGTGCCATTCACCAACTGGTTCTCCTGTTAATATAGCTTTAAGACCTCTTAAATAAGGTATTTGCCCGGCAGTTTTCTTTGCAATTTCGTTATTGACAATGTTTCCTGTAGCACTTCCTGGAGAAAGCAAACTCGTTATCGATCCAAACAAGGATCCTTTGTCACCACTTAACAATTGATCAATAAAACCTTTTGCACTTTCTAAGATATTTGAGGCTGCAGCATTTCCTGTTCCTTTTTCTCCAGAGAATTGTTTGATTGCAGTTAATCCCCAACCAATAGGGTCACCACGATACCATTTTTCGATACCTTCATCACCTCCAATAAAAGGATATTTTGCTGGATTTGCCATAAATCTATGAGCGCCTCCAAAGAATACTGCACTTGCAGATCCAATGATTAAAAAATTTGACATAATATCGAGTAAAACAGCCTTTGGGTTAATTCCGCCAACCGGTCTTGCAACATATTCAAATACAAGATTTAATCCTCCCCATTCAAATGCTAATCCCGGTTTACGTTTCTTAACACTATCTATTCTGTTAATTGGGCCCTGGATTCTATTTTCGTAAGGTCCTTCACTATATGGATCTGGTGGTAATTGTCCAGAGTTCATAATTAATTCTCTATCAAAGTGTCCACCCGCCACGTTTAACATTTCAGCAAAGTTTGCTAAACCTGAATAAAGAGCACCGGCACCGGACTTGTTGTCAGGAACCGAATCGGTTTGAACTTCCCAAATACTTGCCTGGGCATCATCCCATAAAACTCCGGTTGTAAATTTAAGAATATTATTTAAACTATTTCCAGTTTCTGAACCAAAAAATGTAACAGCTGACGCCATCGGTGGAAATGGAGTTGCTTCTGTCATTGTTGAACCTTGATCTGGTTTTTGACTCGCTGTATCACTTTTTGAAGTTCCGGGATCTGTTCCTCCATGCATTCCTGGAAATTTTAAGTTATCTAAAATAGGTGCTGCATATCTTCTAAGAGTTATCAGCCTGTTATTTGGAATTTTATTCCAATATTTTGAGAATACAAAATCAGTAAATGCATACGGAGTTCTTCCGTAAGGGTCGCCATTACCCCAAGATATTAATGCTGAAGTAGTTGGAGTACTTGCAAAATTATAAGGTTGTTCCGGTGATGAATCAACTTCATACCATTTTCTTTTATTTTTTTGATTGACTAATTTTGATCCTCCGTCAGAACCATAAAGTCTTATTAACGCATAATTATTTTGTAAAGCTGGAACTCCTTTGTAAAAATTATCGGCCAGCATTTGTTGATATTGAGTTTCTCTAGCTTTTCTAGCTTTTTCTTTTAGTTCAGAATCTTTAATATCTTCAACAGCCTTTTTTCCAATTAAATAACCAGATGTTGCAACTTCAGCAAATTCAGTTGAAAAAGGAACAATATTTTGCGCATATAATTGCTTGTTATTCATTTGTATCTCAATACGATCTAATCTTCTATCAAATGGGGTTGGCCCAACATTTTGACTAAAATCTGCGTTTTCTGTGTCTTTTTGAGTTTGATTTGCTGCGGCTTGTTGTTTAAGTCGAGTTGCCTCTTTAGCTGCACAATTTCTTAATATGGCGTCATATTGTTTATTTACCCATACGTAGTTAGCGGCATCTCGTACGTTATTAATGTTATTTTCATCAAAACGTTCTAAAACTCGTTTGCCAGCGTCATTAAGATTCGCAGCAGCTTTTAATTGCTTATATTTTGCAATTACTTGTGATTTTATACAAGGCTTTTCATTAGCAAGTTTTTCAAAATCTGCCCAATTATATGATCGATTAATATACTCAAGATATATGTCTTCCCAAGTTTTTTCAGCCATTTTAATACTTTTTATTTATATATTCAAATAAAAAAGCCTGACCACTTAGATCAGGCTTAAATATGTTAGAATTTCGATTTTATTTTGCTTTCCACTCGATATTTTGTAAATTTGAGATCTTTTGACACTCTATCAATCTTACTTTCTTTATTGATGGGAAGAATACAATTTCATCAAAAATAGGATATAAGTGTGTTAATTTTGGAACATTATAATCATCTAATAAAACAACTTCCGATATTGTATCAATTTCTGCTAATGTATCAAAAATATTTGGCAAAACATCTTCATTTACATCAGGATTTGAGTAAATGATACCTCGAATTCTTTTTGACTTTGCATAAGTCTTTATTAACTCAGTAATTTGATTGCTGATTATAAACGACCCATAATCATCAATAGTCGAGTAAGTATATCCGTATTGTTCCAGAATTTCTGGTATGTAAATTATCGAATATAACTTTAGATTGAGTAAGGATTTTTTAAGTCTTGGTACACCTTCTATGGTTACGTAGAACTTCATATAATTACTTTTCCGTCAAATGTTTGTGTTTACTTTCTTCTTGTCTTTTTACTTCTTCAAGTGCTTCATCAATTGATTTTCCTGTTCTTTCGGCTAAAGTCATAGCTTTTTTGTACAATTTTTGAGCTGCAACATTAGCATCAAATTCTTCACGAGTTATAAATCCTTTATTAACATTATCTTCATGCATTTTCTTACCAGCGATAATGTTTTCGCGAATCAATTCAAATCGTTTTTTTCTTGGAAGTTTTCTTTGATATTCCATGATGCCTAAACGTTTTGCCGTTGCTCTTTTTTCTCTTCTGTTCATATTTCTAAGGTTTAAAGTAAATACTATTTTTTAATTGTTCTACCTCGATGCCATCCTACATTTATCCATTCATTGATATCATCGATATTTATTTTTTTATTAATTATGTTGTTTGTTATCCAAAATTGAGTTCCTTTTCTTTTTTGAGCGCTTTTACTCATTTGTTTTTTTGATTCTACAGAATAAATCGTCTTGTGTCCTATTCTTGATGTTATTAGTGCTTGCTTATGTGATTCAGATAAATTCTTGCCCCACATGTGATGTTTTTCTTTTTTCTTTGAACCATTTATTTGAAATGTTTCGCTTGTTTTTCTTTTTGCTTCTTCCGAACGTTTAGTTCCTAATTTTTTAAGGCGCATTTTTTCTTTAGTTTCATCGGAGCATTTTCTATTTTTATTTGACAATCTTATTTTTTCCTTTGTTTCTTCAGACATACACCCATTTACGCCGTGTCCACCTTTAGGGCTCAGGTTATATCCGTTTGGAACTAAAGTATTGTATTTTTGAATATATTTCTCTTGAGCATTAAAAGATTCTTTTTTTGAAGTAAAAAATTCAAGAATTTCTCTTTTAAACTTTTTTCTTCCGTATATGTTAAATGCATTTATTAAATATGGTCTTCCACTCCCCAAATAATACTTATCTAAATTTTCATTATTTGTTGAATGATCACCTACGTATTGTTTACCGTTAATAGTATTAGTTGTTAAATAAACAAAATTATATTTCTTTTCCATATAGACGTGTTTATCTATATATTAATGATTTTTCTGTAAGCTATTAACGTAGAAATAGTTAAATAATCTTAAATAAGCTGCTAATAAAAGCGTGTCGTCTGATGTTATAACATGAGATGAATCAATCATCTTAAATTGAATCTTATCTTTATTCGCCTGAACTTCTTCTGTTTCAGGTATTTCTTTTTCTGTAAGGTCAACACAATATAAATCTATTGCTGAATCCGAGGTTAACGTATTGTATAAGCCTCCAAGATACATCCAGCCATCAGCATTTGTTTGATTCATTCCAATTGCTTCATAGAGAATTCTGTTTGCTGCTACAAGGTTTGTGCCATCGTCTTGATTGATATATCCATTTATGAGTGTGTAATCATATTCTTCAAATATGTAGTTGAAGTCTTTAACTACTCCTACTTTATCGAGCAAACCTCGAGTATCAATCGTATAAGGTAAAACAGTAACTTGGTGTTTTTTGGAAATAAGATAATAGTGTTCTTTTATTTCAACAACATCTTCGAATTTACCTTCTACAATGACTTTCTTTTCAATATTTTCACTATTCATTTTAAGCGTTTATTTTAGGCTCTATATTTTCATACATATCAGTTATCGCGGTTTTAAGAGCGTCCTTAATTTCGTTAACAGATATATTTTCTATTATATATTCAACAAATTTCTTGTCACCTCCCTCAAATGATTCTTTTGCAATATCATATAAGCTTTTTGAAGGCAACGAAATAGTCATTGTCATTGAAATATCTGAATCTTCTTTTTTAGCCTTTGACATTAAAATGAAAACCGGATCAGTTGAGTTTGTTTCAGCAGGAACTGGCTGAACAGCCTTAGGTTGTTCCGGGAGCTTTTGTAATCTTTCAGCTTCTTTTTCTTTATTAATGACTACCGGTGGAGGAGTATTTGTTATTGCAAATGATGAAGTTTTTCTTGTTGGTTTAGGAGGAATCAAATCGATGATTTTATTTTTAGGCCCGGTTTCTTTTATAATACCTCCTTGACCATTTAATTCTGCTTTAGCGATTTCATCCGCAGTAGGTATATCATAATACACTCCGGAATTCGCGTCTTTTCTGCGTTGAGGTTTTTCGGTTTCTCGTTCTTTAAATTGCCAACAATTTTTTGGGCTCTCAATTTCGGCCATCAATCGTCCAGTAAGATCGGTTTGATTTAATGGAGCGACAAGTAATTCGTTAACTCGTGAACCATCTTTAAATACAACATACCAATCTGAACCTTCGTTTACAACATCGTCAAATACCATTATTTCTCCTCTTCGTTCTCCGGCAATCCATTGGAAATAGCGGGTGTTTAATTCATTATTCATATTTTTTTGCGTTTTTGTTTCCTAGCATTGATTTACTAATTTTGTCTCTTATGTTTTTTGAACGAGCTCCAGTGTTTTTTCCTTTCATTTATTCCTTTTTCTTTAAATATGTTTCTTCAGACAATTTAATTCCTATTTTCATCTTTTTTAGTTTTTATTGTTACTGTTTTTATTTTCTTTATCTTAACTTCATACAATGATGAATTGGGAATACTGCTCGTAATATTCTCTTGACCAGCCTGTGACGAATCCTTCTTCTTTCCATGCGAGATAATCTTCTCTAAAACTTTCCAACGCCACATTTTTATTTTTGATATATAATTATATATCAATTTATTTAAATTGTTTTGTCATGAATAGTAAAGAAAAAATATATTATGTTTATATTATTACTAATTTAATTACAAATAAACAATATGTAGGTAGTCATATATGTTATAAAAATTGTTTAGATAATTATATGGGTTCTAGTAAATATCTTAATGAAGATTATAAGTTGTATGGAATAGAAAATTTTTCAAAACAAATTTTGAAAGATAATTATATCAATAAGATTGATTTGCTTAACGGAGAATCAGAATTTATTTTAAAATTTAATGCTTTATCACCAAATGGATATAATAGATTTTTACCAAATAAACGTTTAGGCTTTAGTATGACGGGTGTTCCAAAAAAAGCATGGAATAAAGGGTTAAAACTTACAGAAGACCAAAAGAAAAATATGAAAAAACCTAAGTCAAAAGAGCATGCTATAAAGGTAGGATTAACAAAAATTGGAAATAAAAATATGAAAGGTAAGCATCATACCGAGAGAACAAAAGAACTTATGCGCAAAGCCAAACTAGGAACTAAACATTCAAAAGAACATAATAATAATTTTTCTAAATCTAGAAAAGGAGTACCCATAACACCCACACAAAAAATTTTATGCTTATATTGTAATAAAACTATAGACAAACGTAATTTTTCAAGATGGCATGGAGAAAAATGTAAGTCTAAATAATAATAAAATTTTTAAATTGACATTCATATTCTCTTGACCAGTCTGTGGCGAATCCTTCTTTTTGCCATGTGAGATAATCTTCGCGAAAAGCAATCAGCGCATTTTCAAAGTGCTTTTTATAATCTCCTCCACTTAAAAAGTCCATCCTCAAGACAGGAATGACAAATGTATGTAACGTTCCTTTAACTCTCCAAAAATATGATGGAATTCCGCTGAAATTTTGAATATCATTTGCTACTCCGTATTCAACATGCAAAGGTGATATCCATCCTTGTGGATTAATTTCCATTGATTTAATATTTTCAATTCCCGAAAAATCAAAATTATGTGGCATTTTATCATCCTTTATTAGGAGTTTCTAAATAAGGTTGCTCTCTATTACCGTTGTCTTCGTCTTTTCCGTTTCCAAAACGTGGCGCAACTTTTCTAATACCCATTAATGCTGCAGCGGCAAATGCTAATTCAATAATTTTTTCCATTACTGGAATAACTTCGGGTATTTGTAAAAACCATCCTACCATTGCTGCTGTAAATGCAGCTGCTGCAATTAATCCTAAAATAACACCAACAAATCCACTTCCGCTAGTCTTTCCGTTTGTGTTCGTAAAAGTTTCGGAAAATCTAAATTTTTTTGCGTCAAAAGTGCTCATAATGATACATTATTTTATTTATATATCATTACGAGCTTATTTGATTCTCAAAGAACATTTTAATTATTTTATTACATCGACTATTCCTACGAGGTTAATTCCAAGTATTTCATAATCTTCTACTCCGAGGTGTTTGGCCATTTTGGCTTCCACATCAGTAGGAGACATTCCAAAAACAATGTAATTCTCTTTCTTAAATTTGATGTTTCCTTTTTTGTCTTCATACTGAATTTTAATTGTTGCGCGATAATACTGATTCATAGTTTTAATTTTATAATGTTATTTTTTTAGCGATTACTTCATCGGGAAGCATATCGCCTATGTTTAATTCTGATGGAATTTTTCCACATTTTTTGCATACTAATACTTCAAGAGGATAAGTTTCTTCTATTCCTCGAGGAGAGACAAGTGCTGAAATTTTCTTAAGGATAATTCCTTCTTCAAATATCATTCCTCCGCAATCACATGTAACTGTTTTGAAACTTTTCATCATCTCAGGAGTAATTTTAACCTGAGGAGCTTGTGGTCTTGGTGCAGGGGGTGTAAACGCTGACATATTATTCTTCTACTTTAAATCGTTTTTGCATTTCATACATTACTTTAACGTATGATTTTCCTTCTGTGTCAGGTTCGTATAACTTGACAACTTTAACTGGTATGCCTAAAGCAAATGCCATTCCTAAATCAAAGTGGCTTCCTTTGGAATTTACATCCCAAAAAATATCCACTCTTTCAGACTGAACCATAGAGTTATAATGACCTTCACATATATGCCATCCTGTTGGATCTTCCTGATCAACAGCATATTTTGGATTATGCACTACATGGCCTTCAGCTTCTAATTGACGAACATAATCATCAATTTCTGCTTGCTGTTCTGGCGTTACGTCTCTTACTGGACAAATTAAATGTATTCTCATATTATTCGTTATTTAACTGTAATATTTCTATCATATCCATATCTGGGAGAGTCTTTTGAGCTCATTTCGCGATCTCGGTAAACTGAAGTAAATGTTCCTAATGGACCTTCAATTTCAAGATAACTTATGTACCACTTTTCAGGATCGTGATTAAATTTTTCAAGATCACCTTTTTCGTTGATCTTGATGTAATATCCCTTTGTGATATACATGTTCCATTTGACACTGAGAATTTCTTCTCTTGTTATATGAATCATATCCTTAAGAAAGTATGATTTTAGTCTTTCCTCAAATATGTTATCTTTTACAAATAACGGAGATTCTATCTGCGCGGCAGCCATAGGATCCATTATTTTAAGAACATACAATTTATTAAGCTTTCTTAAGTCTTTAATCGTTATGTTCTTGTGTGTCCAATCGATATTAGTTCGTGTCATATTATTTGGTGTTATTGCCATTATCTTTTGTTGGAGCATTTCCCAATTCCTTATCAAGATCTTCTTCCGATAAATTGAAGTTATCTAATGAGGTTTTTTCACTGAATCCGCGTGAATTCATTGAATAATAAGCTGCAGCCTTTATTGTTTTACTCATATCTGCGACAGAGTAATTTACAGCATTTGCATATCCCATTTTTCCGGCTTCTGCCCAAGCATCTTGATTAGCACCCATGAAAATAAATTCCCATTTATCAACGTCTTGACGTTTAGTTGTTTTTTCTTTAATCTGATTAAGTTTGTATTCAACAGATGAATTTTCTTCGCCATCAGTAATGATTAAGAAAATAACCTTTCCGGGTTTTTCTTCTTCAGATGCAGCATCAAATCTTTTGCCTACTTCATCAATAGCTCTTCCGACTGCATCAAGTAATGCTGTACAACCGCCCGGTGAATAAGTAGTTTTATCAAGTGGTTTAGCTGAACGAACATCAACTCCATTATGAACTATTTCATATTTGGTGTCGAATTTAACAAGAGTTAATCTTGCCTCACCTGGCATTTTTTGGTGTGTTTCGAGGAATACATTAAATCCTCCAATTGTGTCATTTGTAACATTTTCCATTGATCCTGATTCATCGAGGATAACAACGAGTTCGCATAAGTCCTTTTTCATAGTGTTTAATTATTTTATTTTATATTAACGTGTTCTTCAAGAGTTTCATCAGTGTCTTTTAAAGAATATGATTCTTCTTTGACAACTTTCCACCTACAACGAATACTATATTCTACGTAATCTGTATCTGATGCACTCAGAGATCCAGTTTGTACAATATTCGGAATCATTCTAATACTCTCTATTGGCCGATATTTGGATTTGACCTAACAAGATCAATCCACATATCTTGTATGTTTTTTTAGTTATCATTTTTTAACTACTTTTTCTAAGCACCAGTTTAAAACATCATTATCAGTTTTATCTATTTTTATATTGCCGTTTCTTCCTATGGGCAAAAATACACGATTATATTTGTCTTCATATGTTCCGGTTTTTTTTATTATAGAAGTATTTAATAATGGTAATGCATTGGGAATAAAATCATGTTTAAGCATTTCTTTTACTAAATCATATTCAGTAGAATATAGATGCATTGAATGAGAAATATGAGTGTATGTTCCCATTTCTAATTTTTTATAATATTTTTTAAGATGTAAATATGCTTGTTGATGTAGTATATTAAAAAAGGCATAATCAGTCATAAAGCCATATATGACATCATTACTTCTCATTGCTAATGTCATATAAAGTTTATCGTTTCTAATATGCAATAAAGCAACTAAAGTACAAACTTGATCTTTATTTCCATCAAACTGATGACGAGGTTTATTAAAGTGCATAATTGCTTGTCGACTGTCTTTATCTTTAATTAAAGATTGTATTGCCCATTCATACTGCCCGTAATGATCCTCATTTTCTTCTTCAAAAATTAAATAGCCATAAGCTGAATTTACGGTTCCATCCGCATTATGTAATTTTTTCCATGTAGCGCCAGCCTTTGCAAAATTTGTTTCAATCCAATCGGGTTTATTAGTTCCTGAGAAGTACCAAATTAACTCGCCGGCTATGTATTTTTCTGGTGAAGAACGAACTTCATTTTTATAAAGATTCATGTTTGGCTCTTCAATTTCTATTACGCAATTAAGAATTTCTTTAATTTCTTTTCCCCGCGGTTTACTAATAAATTCGGGATTATTATATAAATCATTTAATATTGATTTAAATGCTGCACTTACGTATCTTTCTCGATATATTTTCATTATATATTATGTTTAGTATTCTATTGAAAAAATATTAAAAGTTTTCAAGAATATATAATAAAAGCAGTAATTCTTATCTAGTAAATAAGAAAACCGAAGAGGGATCAACGGCTGTCCTGCTTTAAATATTTATTCTTAAAATAATAGAGGGAATCATGAAAAAAATTCATTATGTTTATTTAACAACAAATTTAGTTAATGGAAAACAGTATGTAGGAGATCACACAATTAAATCTCAAGGAAAATATTATTTAGGGAGTGGAACTATATTAAAGCAGGCAATTAAAAAATATGGAGAAGAAAACTTTTTTAAAGAAATATTAAAATGGTTTACTACACGAGAAAAAGCTTATAAATCTCAACAAATATATATTTATAAGTTTAATACATTATCTCCAAATGGCTATAATATAAGCATTAAAGGCGGATATGGCCATAATAAATCAAAATTGGCAAAAGAAACTAAAGAAAAAATACGAAAGTTTCAATTAGGAAGAATCAAATCTGAACAGCATTGTAAAAATTTAAGTAAATCTCTTACGGGCAAAATTTCTCCACTTAAAGGAAAAAAACTAAAACCATTAAGTATAAAGGCAAAATTAAACATAAGTAAAGCGCAGACTGGCGTACGAATAGGAAATAAAAATCCTATGTTTGGAAAATCTTTTTATGATGTGTGGATCATAAAATATGGCAAAGAAACGGCAAATAAAAAATACGCAGAATGGCGTCAGAAACGAATTAATAGGAAACCATTATCTTTTTAATCGAGGCTTCGAGATGTATTCGGGTGCATTGTAGAGGTCATTTAGAATATCTTTAAATAGACCTGCGATGTGTTTTCCTCTATAAATTTTCATTTCTTATCTTTTAAGTTATCTACTAAGCAATCAATAGCAATACCTGCTTTAATAAAATCTTTTTGAGTATCATTTGAAATATTATGTTCCTTATTATATTTTTCAACTATAGGATAAAAATTACATTTTTTGCAAGTTTTTATACTTCCGGGCCAGCAATCTCTATGAATCCATGTTTCTTTTTCATCCCATATATCTGAACAACCAAAATTTTTTAAATTTTGATACTTTTCTTCATCTGCAGATCCTTTTATGCGTTGATTAGGATATGTAAGTTTATCGCCTATTTCACTTTCTATTTGTTCAATAGTAAGTTGTTTTTTCTTTTTTGTAAAAAATTTAATCATTTTTATTTATTGTGTAGTCTTCAATATCAAGAGTTTTGTATTTTTTTTCTAATATTTTAAGTCTTTTTTCACTTTTCATAATTTTTTCTGCAGGAGTAAATGGAATAAGAGGATTAATGTTATCAAATAATCCTTGAACTTCTTCAATATCTCTCATCATTTTTTGAGTTAAAATTTGTACAAATACAAGCCATTTTCCTGATTTATTTCGATAAATGAATGATGCATCACCTAAAATTTTATCTCCTCTTTTTTCAATACGAGTATAGGCACGTTGAGTTCGATACTCTAAGTGTTTAATTGCCTTTTCTTTCGTATTGAAGTATTTTTTCATTTATATTTGGGTTCTATGTAATAAAATTTTCCTGAAGGAGGAGATAATGGTTGAACTTCTATTTTTTTATTTGTTGTTTTGGGCTTAAGATAAATAAATTTTATGCCCAATATCTTTTCTAAATGTTTAAAAAATGATATAGGATATCTACCTCTAAACCCGTGAGTTATTGTAGTGCCAGGTACATGTATTGGGAGTTTTTTCATTTTCTTATTTTATCGTAATTCTCTAAAAATATCTAAAAAATATTCCTCTGCATATTCCTGAGAATACACTGGAACTTTAGGAGCATCTTTATTTTCAATCATAAGATAATCCCATTCTCTTTGAAGCGCCAAATTATCGATATTGGCTATTGATTCGGGAAGAGGCCATAAAAATCCAAAACGTTCTGATAATGTATTCATTAGCTTTCCTTCAATAATCTTGTATTGAGAGAATTCTCTTTTAATTGGTCGAGGGATATCAACTAAATACGCTTCACTACAATCATGCATCAATGCAGTTAGTTGTTCTTTTATTGATAGTCCTAAATCATGAGCGGTTTGATAGCAATAAATTGAGTGATTTGCTACACTATAGAATTGTCTTAAGTGACCGCTAAATCTACATTGATGAGATAATGCGTGTGCTATATCTTCGGCTATAAAAGTTTCAGGGTCGGGATCAAATACATTAACCCAATTTCCTGAGAAAGTACGAATTACTGGATCTTCATTCATTAACTCGTATTTTTTCTTATTTGCCACTAATGTGTATTGTTCTTTCATTCTATAAATTTTATGACTTCATTTAAAATATCTTCTTTGGTTCGAAATACACTTGGTCCAGAATATTCCAATTCTGTAATCTCTTTATCAACTTTAAGTAAAAGTTTTGGGCGTATAATACTGAATTCATGAGCTTCTTTAAAAAGATTAAGTTCTTTAGTTTTTTGTTCTAAAGTTTTTGAAAGTTCATGTCCATCGGATTCTCTTGAATTAAAAAATTCTGGACTAGCTGTTAATGTTATAAGATATGCGTTATGACTTATAAATCCTCTTTCATATTCAAGTAACATTTTCTTGAGAACTTCTGGCTTTCCTCCTCTAAACATTTGAGAATAAACATATTCTCCTAAATAAAATCTATCATATATAATAATATTGTCATGATACATATATTTTCTATTCATATTGAAATAATAAAAAATCATTTCTTTTTCCTGATTAAACACTTTCATTTGATATTTTAATGTGTCATCGGATGAAAGATTTTTCGGGGGTTTATCACAGTGGCGAATAGTTATATTCTTATAATCATAATATTTACATAAATTTTTAATAAGAGTTCCCTTGCCAAGCCTGTCTCCTCCGCAAATAATAAGTAATTTATTCATTTTTAATATGTTGTTGATGATATTTTTTAAGCCTTCACTTATTTTTTTCGATATTCTGTATCTTTGGGTCTTTTTTGTCCTTTTTGTGCATCGCTTTGCTTTTTTATTTGTTCTTTTGTATGAGGAATTCCTTTATTTGCAGGAGATTTTCCCGCATTCCAATAATGATATATTCCTTTTAATTTTATACTTCGTTTAGAAATAGTTTCATCGGATTGTTTTTTTCCTAATAATTTTATACGTATTTTTTGTTTTTGTTCTTCAGACATTTTTTTTCCTTTTGCACTTTCACTCATTCGTTTTTTTGTTTCTTTGGAAAGTTTTTTTCCTTTTCGTGCTCGACTTAACTTTTCTTTTGTTTCTTTAGAATGTGGAACACCTACTCTCCCATCCCCCCCTTTTGTCATGTTATAACCAAATTCGGGCAAATATGTTTTATCTTTTTCTATCCAAAATATTTCACGTTCGCATAATATTTTCTTAATTTCAATTTTATTTTCTTTTTCATATTCTTCAATAATATCCCACTTAAAATTTTCAGAACAATATTTACGAATAGCATTATAAAATAATCCCTTTTGCCCCTTTTTTGCGCATTTTATGTGTCCGGCCTTTCTACCTTCAAAATTTAAGCTATATCCATAATATTTTTTATTAGAAGGTGAAGTCGCGCAATAAATATATCCCTTAACCATAGTTTTATTATGTATATTTATGTAAAACTATTGCATTGTTATTAAAATGACATCTATACTTAAAATAATGATTTAGATTTTTTAGTTTCGATTTCTTTTGTGTTATCCTGCATATAAACAGATTTAGCTGACAATCTTCGATTGCCCTTTATAGTTTCTATTATTTCAGTTGTAATATCTTCGCATGTTTTAACTGGAACATTTTGAGATATTTTAACATATTCTTTTGGTGTTTCAAGTTCGTAATCATGGGGTAATCCCATAAGATGCATAAATTCTCTCATGTTTAAAAGCCTATCCTCTGTAGGATGAACTTGCTTTCCCATCATTTCTCCAATAACTGCATATGTGTAATCTTTATCAACTTCAAGAACTCGATAATTTATTCTTGCTCCTTTTCCCATAGCGGCTTTTTTCTTTATATGAGCAATGTTATCAGTAACAATTTTAGATGCATCGGGTAATTTCTTTTGCCATTCTTGAAAATCATCTAACAAATTAACGCGCATCAAATAATCATATGTCGTAAGGTGTGGTCGATAATCATTTAAGACTTTTCTCCAATCTTTTCCATACAATTTGTTAAGATACTTAAATATCTCAAATTTAGTGATATCCCATTCTGGAGTTACATATTCATTTTGTAATGACGCAGTTTTAGGAATATGCTTAAGATACTCAGTAATATGTGGAGCACGATTTTTATATGAATTTAATATGGGTGCGTGTTTTCCTTTATAAAATAAACCAAATGTGCGAGGTCTAAATTGAGGAATACCGTGCAATAGAGTATTTGTTTTGTAAAAAGTTATTGCGTATCCGAATTCTTGGCCTATTTCTATAAGGCGTTTTCTTACAGTATCCCCAGCACCAGTAAAAAGAGTTGGCGCGTTTTCCACTACATGTATAATCGGAGAAATATGTTTAAGAGAAAATGTTGTGCTTAAATACATCCAATCATTTACGGCGCAAGATCCGCGAGACCCCGCTTTTCTCTGCGCTGCTTGACTTAATCCTGAGCATGGAGGAATTCCGTGTGTAAATGCTATTTTATTTTGATATTCGGATTCTATAAAATTTATATCGATGTCTCCATCTATCTGATAATATGGTACCTTTACATTTTTACTTTCCAGATATCTAAGATAAAGTTTATCATTATTGTAAAAATTTTTAAATGAAAAAATTACTTTAGGAAAATTACCTGTTACATTTGTTGCTCCTATTGAAAATCCGCCAGCTAACGGAATTATTGCAACGTGTTCCATTGATTTGTTTTAAGATGATAAATTTTATTATTTTATGTAACAAACGAGATAAAGTTTTCATGAATATATAAATAAAGTAGTAATCTTTATTGACGTAAAGAAACCGAAGAGGGATCAACGGCTGTCCTACTTTGTATATTTATTCTTAAAATAATAGAGGGAATCATGAAAGAATTTAGAAAAACAGAAAATGGACTTTTCGTATGTGAAGAGTGTAATAAAACTTTTCACAGCATACGTAAATTATCTAGACATATTTCAGTTTTTCATGAAAATACACAAAAATATCATAATAAATGGATAAAAGAAGAAAATGATAATAAATGTAAAATAAAATTAAAACAAATTGCTACTATTGATAATGGTTTTGATTATATTATGATTGTTGATAAAGATTATACTTTATTTAATTATATTTAATTCACATGCGAAACGCTCCTTACGAGGATCCTCGTAAGGAGCGT
>Ga0172371_10004911_pt1 | contig 19976 bp, 18 predicted proteins | sample Lak12m_FD_114543 | JGI IMG/M metagenome (GOLD analysis project Ga0172371, IMG submission 114543) | Freshwater microbial communities from Kabuno Bay, South-Kivu, Congo - kab_022012_12m | ecosystem: Environmental > Aquatic > Freshwater > Lake | place: Democratic Republic of the Congo: South-Kivu... | reverse complement strand
CGCTGCGGCTGCAAATGATGCGCGGCCTGTATGGCATCGCGCGTACCCATGAAGAACCTTTCCAAACCCCCACCGCGCGGGAGTTTGCTCCGGCGCTGATCGTTGTTCACACCACAAATAGTTGGATCGAATATGGCCGGCTGATCGGTTTAGAGAATCCATTTTTGGATTCGCCGTTTATCTTCGTCATCTCGCGCGGGGCGGATACGGACGCGGCAGTCGCCGCGCATTTTCCGAATCGCGCCATCTACCATTATTACCCGGCTGACCAGCCCTATACCTTTTATACCGCGCCGCGCGGTTTGGAATAACCGTCCTGGTGAAACTTGTTTCGCCGCTAATCCCTCGTCTGGCAGGTCGGATCCTGTAAAACCGAGTTTTAAGTAACCTTAACGAAGATTTTATGGATTTATTTCTCTGCCAAGCTTATCCTATGCGAAACTAGTTTCGCCTCTATCTGCCGCTGTGTGAAACGAGTTTTGCCGGAATAGTCTGTAGCGCCAATATTTGGGTAGAGTGTGCCTGAAACCGCCTATCGCGTACTGATTGTAGATGACGACCAGCCCCAGGCCGACATGGTGGGTGAGTTTCTGCGCATCTCGGGGTTTGGGGAAGTCAGTTATGCCGGCGATATTCATAGCTTGTGGCAAATTGTCCAAAGCCGCGGCTTTTCAGCTTTTGATATTATCCTGTTAGATTATAAATTACCCGACGGTACCGGGTTGGACGTGCTGGAACAGATGGCGAAGCGCGGCCAGCAGCAGATTCCAGTGGTGATGGTGACCGGCCAGGGCAATGAGCGCGTGGCGGCCCAGGCGATCCAAAGCGGCGCTTCAAATTACTTGTTAAAGAGCGGCGACTATTTGATCACCCTGCCGGCTCTGATCAAAAAAGCTATTCATGCCCACCAACTCAAGCGCTCGATGCGGCAATCCCTGGAACAGGTGCGCTATCAGGCTGTCTTGCTCAACAATGTACATGATGCGGTCGTGGTTTGGGACCTTTCGGGAAAAATTACTTATTGGAACGCTGCTGCCACGGCCCTGTTTGGTTGGAGCGCCGAAGAGCGGCTGGGGCGGCCTGTTGCTCAAATCTATCTGCCGATTTTTACCCCTCCAATCGTTCTACCCACAGACGCCGAGGTAGAGACGTTGCATGCAATGTCTCCACAGGCGCCTCTGGTGCGTAAATTCGTCAACCAATCTGGACATACTATCTGGGTCAGTTCTCATATCACAATCCTGCGCGATGAAAAACAGACCGGACGATTGCTCGGGTATATGGATGTTTTGCATGATGTCACCCGCAACATCGAAGCCGAACAGGCGTTGCGCGAAAGCGAAGCGCGCTATCGCGCCATCGTGGAAGATTACCAGACCGAATTGATCTGCCGTTTCAAGGCGAATGGTACGCTCACCTTTGTGAATGAAGTATATTGCCGCTATTTTGATAAAACTCGCGCTGAGTTACTGGGCATGAATTTCCTGTATTTTGTACCTGAGGCCGAGCGTCCCAAATTAATCCAACATTTCATCACTTTTGGCCCTGAAAAACACGTTGGCGCGCTGGAACATCAGGTGAATGTGCCAAACCAGGGCTTACGTTGGATGCAACGCACCGACCGGGCGATTTTTGACGGGCGCGGGCGCATCTTTGAGTTTCAATCTGTCGGGCGTGATATCACCGACCGTAAAAAAATGGAGTTGGAGATCAAAGCCGTTCAGTCGCACCTGGTACAGGCTGCCCGCATGGCGACAATTGGCGAAGTGGCGGCTGGCGTGGCGCATCAGATCTATAATCCGCTGACTACCATCATCGCTGACGCCCAAATTTTGATGCGCTCATTGCCCAAGGATGGAGCGGGGCGCGATTCCGCTGAAGCCATCGAACAGGCTGGCTGGCGCTTACAACAGGTGGTGCAAAGACTGATGGAATTCTCGCGCCCGACGACGGAAGCCCTGGATAAGGTCTCGCTCAGCGAGACCATCCGCTCGGCAGTGTCTCTGATCAGTTCGAGCATCGAAAACGCCGGCCTCCGGCTGGAGGTCGAATTGGCCGAGAAGCTGCCAGCCATCCTGGGTAACCGCCGCCAATTGGAAAGCCTGTGGGTGAATTTGCTGCTGCTTGCCAGGGACGCCACAGAGAACGGTTTTGGTAAGTGGATCCGGATCGCCTCTCATCTGGAAGCGTCTGATGTCGCGGTCGTCGAAGTGTCGGATGACGGGCGGCTGATCCCCGCCGATAAGTTGGCGACTATCTTCGAGCCAGATTTTATTGGGACAAAAAGTGGGCGTGGTACTGGCATCGAATTCAGTATCTGCCGGGAAATTGTCCGTCAGCATGGTGGGCAAATCATCGCTGAAGTCTCTTACCCGACAGATGTCGCCGCCGAAACTGGCATCGGCGCTCAAACCAGTTTCGCCAGCGATACTGGTTTCGCCAGCGATACTGGTTTCGCCAGCGATACTAGTTTCGCCAGCGATACTAGTTTCGCCGCCCCTCGCACCACCTTACGCGTCAGTTTGCCTGGGGCGATTGAACTGCCTCAGACCAAGGACTTGACCGGAAAACCAAGACTTTCAGCCGCGACCGGGCTACCGGCGTTTGAGGAAATTCCAGGAATCAACCTTCCTGGGGAGAAATAGAGTATATGCAGCCCGCCAATATTCTTGTGATCGAAGATGATTACATCGTCGCCAGGACGATCGAGCGCAGCTTACGCGGCGATAGCTACCACATTACCCTGGCCAGCCGGGGCGAAAAGGGCGTGGTGATGGCCCGCCAAAACCCACCCGATCTGGTGATTTTGGATATCATCATGCCGGATATGGATGGCTATCAGGTCTGCCGCGCCATGCGCGCCGATCCCTTGTTAGCCGAAACGCCGATCCTGTTCTTGACCGCCAAAGTCAAGCCTCAAGATAAGATCGCCGGTTTCAAGGCCGGCGCAGATGACTATCTATGTAAGCCCTTTAATATAGACGAGCTGATCTTGCGCGTGCAGGCTATCTTGCGGCGTACAAAGCTGATAGCGCCGGATCAGGAGACGAATGCCGCGCATCCCAAACATGCCTTGCTAAACACGGACAACCTTCCGGTGCATTGCCTGGTGATCGGGAACTACGTCTTAGACCCACGCACTTTCGAGCTGAATACGCCTGTACGCGGAAAAATCCGCCTCACACCGCTCCAGTTTGACCTGCTCTACCACCTGATGACCCATCCCGGTGAGACCTTTTCGCCCTCCCGCCTGCTTGATGAGGTGTGGGATTTTCCTTCAGGCAAAGGTAGCCCGGACCTGGTGCGCGTGCATATCAAAACGCTGCGCGAACGAATTGAAAATGATCCCAGTTTGCCAACTTTTATACGCACTGTCCCAGGTCGGGGGTATACTGTTGGAGGCGTGCTAGAATAGTACATCAGAGCAGATTATGGAAGTGTTCAACCCGCTTCACTCTCACCCGCTAACCGATGACGCGCAGCTTGACCGTCTGCGCGCGATGGATTCCCCGACCACTGATGAGCGGTGTGCTATACCGCCGGTGGTAGCCACGCGCCACACGCTGAGCGCGCTGTTTGATTATCTACCGGCGGGTTTATATGTGATTGACCAGGAATATTGCCTGCTGGCTGTTAACAATAGCCGCGCTCAGCGCGCTGCCCAGCCGGTTGAGGCGCTGGTAGGCAATATCTGTTACCGGGCATTGTTCAACCGCGCAGAAGCCTGTCCGGAGTGCCGCGTGCGCACGACTTTTCAAGCTGGTCAGGCAACTCAACGGAATGAGCGTTGGCGCAGCAGCGCCGATAAAGCCGCCGAAGAAACCACCGACTGGGATATCAGCACTTACCCGATCCTGGATGACCTGGGGCGCGTCGTTCAGGCGATCATTTTTGAGCAGGATATTACCGAAAAACGCCGTCTGGAGGCGATCTTAACCCAGTCCGAAAAGCTGGCTGCGGTGGGTCAACTGGCGGCTGGCGTGGCGCACGAGATCAATAACCCCTTGACGGCGATCATCGCCAACGCGCAAATCTTGCACCGCGAGCTGCCGCAGGAATCGGACATGCAAGAATCGGTGGACCTGATCGCTCGCGCCGGCGCCCGCGCGGCTCAGGTGGTGCGCAACCTGCTCGATTTTGCCCGTAAGGAAGAATATCGGTTGGGTTTGACCGATGTGAATGAGACGCTGGAAAGGGCTTTGGAACTGGTACAGCATGACCTGGTGGCGCGTGGCGTCCACCTGGATTTCGCTCCAGACCCCAACCTGCCGCCCTTATTAGCTAGCGCCGACCACTTGCAGAGCGTCTGGCTCAATCTGCTGCTGAACGCGATCGACTCGTTAGATAAATCGCCCGGGCAAATTCGCATTGCTTCGCGCAAGCAGGGCGATGAAATTCACGTCCAGGTAATGGATAACGGGAAGGGCGTGCCGCCCGACCGCCTGACGCGCATCTTCGAGCCGTTCTATACCACCAAAGCGCCCGGTCGCGGCACCGGCCTGGGACTTTCAGTCAGCCACCGGATCGTCAAGCAACATGGCGGGCGCATCCAGGTGGAAAGCCAGGTCGGCGTCGGCAGCGCCTTTACCGTCATGATCCCCATTTCCTGAACCATTTTTACCCTATGCCTGCTGACCCTGCTGCTTTGACGCCCTTTTTCGCTCCGCGCGGCGTAGCCGTGATCGGCGCTTCGCACGACCCCACCAAGCTTGGCTACGGGTTGGCGCGTAACCTGGTGCAGTGCAATTACCAGGGCGCGGTTCATTTTGTGAACCCGCGCGGCGGCAGCCTGTTTGGACGCCCTGTTTATCCCACCATTCTGGACGCGCCCGACCCGCTCGACCTGGCGATCTTGCTCGTCCCGGCTGAATCTGTCCCATCAGCCTTACAGTCTTGCGCCAGTCGTGGATTGAAGGCCGCTATCATCGGCTCAGGCGGTTTCCGCGAAACCGGCGCGGCCGGCGCAGCTCTGGAGCAGGAATGTCTGCGCATTGCTCAGGAAGCCGGAATGCGCCTGATCGGTCCCAACTGCATTGGTTTGCTGGATACGCATCTGCCATTGGATGCTACTTTTCTGCCGCCGCCAGGCCCTCTGCCGGGCGAGGTGGCTTTCATTTCGCACTCTGGCGCCATTTGCGCCGCAGTCATTGATTGGGCGCGCGGCCATAGCTTTGGGCTTTCACGGCTGGTCAGCCTGGGCAACCAGGCGGATGTTAACGAGACCGATGTGTTGGCGGCGGTTTCCGCCGATCCTTTCACCCACGTACTGACCTTGTATCTGGAAGGCATCCGCGATGGGCGACGTTTTACAGCCGAGGCAAGGCGCATCACCCGCCACAAACCGATCATTGCCTTGAAAGTCGGGCGTTTTGCCAGCGGTCAGCGCGCGGTCGCCTCGCACACTGGCGCGTTGGCCGGTCAAGAAAGCGCCTATAACGCCGCCTTCCGTCGCGCTGGTGTGATCCGCGCTGAAACCAGCGAGGAAATGTTCGATTGGGCGCGCGCCCTGGCCTGGTGCCCGCCGCCTCAGGGACGCGGCGTTGCCGTGCTGACCAACGCCGGCGGCCCCGGCGTGACTGCCGCCGACGCGCTCGAGTCGGGTGGAATGTACCTGGCAGAGTTGGCGCCGCAGACGCAGGTTGCTCTACGAGCCAGTCTGCCCCCGGCCGCCAGCCTGCACAACCCGGTGGATATGCTGGCTTCCGCCTCCCCCGAACAATACGCCCACTGTCTGCGCATCCTGCTGGACGATCCTGGCGTGCATAGCGTGATGGTCATCGCCCCGCCGCCGCCCATGTACACCGCCGCGGCGGTCGCCAAGGCGATTATTCCAGTGATCCATACCGCCGGTAAGCCGGTTATTATCGCCCTGATGGGCGAGCGGTTGATTCAGGAGGCCGTCGAACACCTGCGCGCGGCTCATGCGCCAGAATATCGCTTTCCCGAGCGGGCGGCTTCGGCGCTCTCAGCGCTGGCGCAGCGCGCTGAATACCTTGCCAGCCTGGACCAGCCATCGGCGGAACTGGTTTCGCCCGCTGCCGGTCTCGACATAGACCCCGCGCCAGCCAGGCGGATTTTCCAGGAATATCTGGATGCGGAGGCGCAATCTGGTTTTCTGCCTGCCAGCCTGATCGAACGCCTGCTGGCCTGCTACGGCATCCAGGCGCCGCCGGCGCTGCTGGCGCGTACGCCAGAGCAGGCTGCTGAGCTTGCCCGGCAGGTCGGCTTTCCAGTGGCGTTGAAGGTCGCCTCTCCCGACATCTCGCATAAGTCCGACATCAACGGCGTTCTGCTCAATTTGTGGGATGAAACCGCCGCCGCTCACAGTTACACCCAACTGGTGGAAAGCGCCCGCGCTGCTCGCCCTCAGGCGCGCATCCTGGGCGTTAGCGTGCAGCGCATGCTCCCCCCCGGGCAGGATGTGATCATTGGCGCTGTCCAGGACGCCCAGTTTGGCCCATTGGTGATGTTCGGCGCCGGGGGCGTTGAAGTGGAGGCAATGAAAGACGTGGCCTTTTCACTGGCGCCGATGCAGCCGGCGGATGCCGAATATCTGTTGGAAAGCACCTGGGCCGGTCGCAAGCTAAAGGGTTACCGCAACTTGCCACCCGCCGACCGCGCCGCGGTTTTACAGATCCTCTTGCGTTTTGCCCGCTTTGCGGCTGACTTCCCCGAATTAGCCGAGATCGAGATCAATCCGCTGCGCGCGCTGGACGATGGTCAGGGTGCATATGCTCTGGATGTACGCGCTTGTTTAGCCTGAACAGGACAGACTGGCATGAACCAGCTTGAATTCAGTTACCACCCCGACTTGCTCAGCCGCTTCCCGGATATTTGCGGCGGCGTGATCCTGGCGCAAGGGCTGACCAATCGCCCCACCCCCCCCGATCTGTTGCAGGCATACCAGACTGAACAACGCGCCGTGTTGGCTAAGATTAGCGACATGCCTTTGAGCGAAATCCCCTCGCTGGCTGCCTGGCGGGCGGCATTCCGCGCCTTCGGCGTGGATCCGACCCGCTATCGCAGCGCCGCCGAATCCTTATTGCGCCGCCTGACCAAGAAAGGCGATATCCCCAGCATCAGCGCTCTGGTGGACCTGTGTAACCTGGTCAGCATCCGTTATGCCCTGCCGGTCGCCGCCTTCGATGCCCGCGCCCTCTCCGGAGCGGTGACGGTGCGCTTTGCCACGGGCGGCGAATCCTTCACCGCCCACGATTCCCCCGCCCCCGAACATCCCGAAGTCGGCGAGGTGATCTTTGCCGACCCGGCCGGGCTGGTGATCGCCCGGCGTTGGTGCTGGAAGCAGAGCCTCGAAAGCGCCGTTGCTCTGGACACCCGGTCCGCCATCCTGACCGTCGAAGCGCAACACCCCGGCGGTCAGCGTGAAATTCAATCGGCCTTGCAGGATTTATCGCTCTTGTTGGAGCGGTTTGTGGGTGGGACTTTTAAGACACTCCTGCTGCATACTGGATAGACCGGTCAGCGGTTTGTCCTTTCTTGAACATCCCGACTGTCATCTTTTGCGTCAATGCTTTGACAAAGATACCAACACTGACCACAGCCAGATTCTTGATCTCGCTCATGCCAGCGTCTCCAGATAGGGGCGGATGACACGCTCCACCCGGTCGATATGTGCATACCAGAGCAGCCCCTCGATCGTGCAACGCCTGTACCGCAACGCTTCTTTCAGCGCTTCCAGCGCGACGTCCAGGCCAATCTTATTCCGAAATTTGAAGCAGTCCGCGATCGTCTTCTCGAGGCAATAAATTTGGACAGTCACCCCCTCGATCCTATGCTCTTCTATTCCCATTGCATAAGGTTTTGGCGACAGCCAGAACAGCCGCAGCGGGGGATATTCCAGGCGCGGCTTTTCAGCCTGGTTGGGCAATGCCAGGTAAATTGCATGCGGAATCTGCGTGGTCAACTCGTGAAAATCCAGCGCCGAAATCAAGCACACCACCCCTTTGGGAACTCTCAGCGCCACATGCGCCAGGTCGATCTGGCTGCCGAATAGCGCCTCAGCCAGGCGATATACGCCCCGACTCTCCCGCCTCAGCACGCCAGCATCACGCATCGCATACAGCGTCCGCGGCGCGATGCCCTGTTCCATAGCCTGCTCTGTGCGCAGCAGCCCATTATGATCCAGAAATATTTTTCTGGCTTTTTCAAATGCTTTGCTATTGGTCATGTATAATATTAACTGTAATTCTGATTAATTACAGTTAATATTATACCATTTTATCTTGCCTGTAAAAGAGTTCCCGCCCTTAGAGTGTTCTTTCAGCGTTTTTATGTTCCTTCAGCGGTTCCCGGCTCTTATCGAAATGCCCGATCCAAAATGCTCAGCATCAGCGCTTCCATAAATAACCCTTTATCTATTTTCCTCCAAAAAGACCCCTTCCACCACCTCCACCAACTGCGCCAGCCCCTGGAACAATGGCTGGGTATTGATATATTCGTTCACCGTGTGCGCGCCGAATCCGGTGGATAGTCCCAGTGTGATCGCCGGCAGCCCGCGACTGAGCGGGATGTTGGCGTCGGTTGAGCCGATGGTCAGGGTGGGTTGCAAATCCTGGGCGAAAATGGCCTGGCGCGCCAGCCGTACCAGTGGATGCGAGGGGGGAATTTTGCCGGCCGGGCGCTGTCCGATCAATTCAAAAGAGACCTGCACGCCCGGTTTTTCGGCGGAAGCGACCAGCGTTTCCACCCGTCGCGTCAGGCTGGCAAGCGAGGCCGCGCCTTCCGAGCGCAGGTCCAATTCCAGGTGCGCGGAGGGCGCGATCGTATTCACACTTACCCCGCCGGCGATGACGCCCACATTCAGGCTGGAACGCGGGCGTGTGGATACAGATAAAGCCGTCAATTTCGTTATCAAGGCTGCCAGTTCGTGGATGGCCGAGGGGCTGCCATAGTCCACCCAGGAATGTCCGCCGGTTGTGCGCGCGGTGATGCGATACCGGCGTACCCCGAGCGCCCGGTGGTAAATCTGACCCAGCGCCATTCCTTCCAACACCAGGTAAGCCAACGGATTCGCGCCAAACCGGTCAACCACCGCCCGCATCCCGCGCAGGTCGCCCAGCCCTTCCTCGCCCACGTTGGCGACCAGCCACACATCGCCGGCCAGCGGCCCGTTGGCAGCCAGCCTGTGGCGTAGCGCCCAGTTCAGCCCAAACAGACCTGCCAGTCCCAATGAGTTATCCCCGATGCCGGGGCCGAAGATTCTATCGGCCTCGCGCCGGACTTGTAAATCGGTATCGAATGGAAAAACCGTATCCAGGTGCGCGGAAACTACCAGTGGCTGGCCGCTCCCATTCCCCTCCAGGCAGCCGTAAACATTGCCGGTTTCGTCGCGCGAAACCTGTCGCAATCCCTCTACCAGGAAGCGTTCATGGATAAAAGCCGCCCGCTGCGCCTCGCCGAACGGCGGCGCAGGGATTTGCTGGATGGTAACGGCCAGGTCGAGCACGCGTGCTACGAGAGAGGCTTCAATTTCCATGTTTTACACCTTTCGAATCAGTTGTCGCAACGAGTCTAAACGGGCTTCTTGCAATCCAGGCAGCGTCTCTAGCGCATAGGTGGGCAGGTTGCCTTCTACCACCAGCGAGGCCGAGATATTGCCATGTAAGACAGCCTGGAGCGGATCATAGGTGCGGCGGAAACCGGCCAGAAACCCGCCGCAAAACGCATCCCCCGCGCCGATCGGGTTCGCAAAACGCGCCGGGTAGGGCGGCACTTCCCACCGGCCGCGCGTGGCCGAGTCATACAGCAACTGGCCGCGCTCGCCGCATTTGATGACGATGATCTCACAGCCATAGGCGGATAGCGCTTCAGCCATTTCCCACAGATCGTTGGTGCGGCTCTGAAATAATGAGCGCAGTTCTTCTTCAGACGGCATAAAGGCTGTCAGGCCAGTCAGCAAGGCTGGCGCTTCTCCCCAATACGCCGGGTTCATGTAACCGGGAGAAGGATCTAACGTCACTGTGGTAAATTCGGCTTGCCGCAACAAGGCGGGTATCAGGCTGTGCGTCAGGTAGTCCATCGGGCACAGGTGAGCGGCGTTTGCGTCCATCAACGATTCTGGAATATCCACCTGGCGCAGCGAAATCGGCTGTAAGCGGGTACGGCTGTCTATCGCGGTTCCCTGCGGCGCCCGGTAGCCCAGCAATGGCTTGGGGAAAGGCAAGCCCAGGCGGGCAAAGTGCGCCACCGGGTCGTCGTGCTGGCGTGTGCTGCGGTTGATGATGGCTGTGAAAGTGCGCAGATCTATCGTCTCGGGCAAGGCTCGCACGCCATCCACGTTCAATCCGTGACGTTGGAAATTGTCCAGCCAATCTTGAGGGTAATCCTCTCCTACCCGCGCGACCAGGGCGGGCGGAGGCTGTGGTTCCCAGAGCGCCAGCCCGATTGCAGCATACAGCGCGCTGCCGCCGGGGATATCTAACAAGGCTTCGCCAGTGGGGAGCAGCACATAATCACGCGTTAATCGCCCCAAGACCAGATATTTAGGTGTAGCGCGTTCCATGCCTGAAATTATACGTCAGGAATGACAAAAACGGGGAACAGCGATTTCAAACCGCCAACGCCAGGAAGACATCTTCCAGGCTGGGTTCAACCGCCTCCAGGTGTACGCCGGTGACCCCGATCTGTTCTAAAGCGGCCTGGAAATCTTCCGCGCTCATCTGCGCCGGAGTGATCGCCCGCAGATGGTCGCTGACCAGGCCGGCGCGCAATACGCACGGGCAACCTTGCAGAGCATTTAAAGTCTGCAAGAGCGGCAACGAGCCAGGCTGCGCCGTGTTCTCTTGCAACAACACATCCCAGGCCAACCCGGGTAAGGCTGTGGCCTTCAGGGCGGAGGGTGTATCCAAAGCTAACAAACGCCCATCGCGCATGATCCCCACCCGTGTGCAATACTCTGCTTCGTCCATATAATGCGTGGTTACCAATGTTGTCACCCCTTGCTCAACCAACTGGTAGATCAAATCCCAGAAGGCGCGCCGGGCGCGCGGATCTACGCCGCTGGTCGGCTCATCCAGGAATAGCAGGCGCGGCTGGTGGACGATGGCGGTCGCCAGCGCCAGCCGTTGCCGCCAGCCAGTCGAAAGCCCGGCGACGCGCTGATTTTCTTGCCCGCGCAGGCCCACCAGGTTAATCACCTCATCAATCCTGTCCCGCTCACGGATGCCATACACGCCAGCGTAAAAGGCCAGGTTTTCGCGCACGGTCAGGTCGAAATAGAGTGAAAATTTCTGCGACATATAACCCACCCGGGCGCGCAGCGGCTCCGATTGGCTGACCACGTCGTAGCCTAATACGCTGGCCGCGCCATCTGAGGGGCGCAGCAATCCCAATAACATGCGGATGGTGGTCGTCTTGCCCGAACCATTCGGCCCCAGATAACCGATCACCTCGCCAGATTTGATCTTGAATGAGACATGGTCTACAGCCAAAAAATGACCGAAATAGCGGGTCAGGTTCTCTGCCTGGATGACGTATGAATCAACGCTTTGCGGATTCGGGGTATCTATGGCGGAACCGATTTCGTTGGCGGAACCGGCTCCGTTGGTGAAACTTGTTTCGTTGGCGAAACTTGTTTCGCCCATCATGACTGCGCCTCAGCCGAAATTTCTGGAAGCAGGCTCATAAAGACATCTTCTAGCTGCGGCGGAATCGATCTTAGCCGCTCCACGTGAATATGCTCGGTTGGGAGGTTGGTTCGCAAGCGTTCTATCGCTTGCTCAGTCTGGTCAGAGCGCAGGCGCAGGTGCAGCCGGTCGCCAAACATTTGCACGTCTTCCACATCCGGGTCAGCCTGCGCCAATCTTCGTAAGAGCGGTAAGGGCGCGCCGGTCAGTTCTAACACACGCCCATCCAATATGGAGCGGATTTGAGCCGGGGTTCCCTCGCGGATGATCTGCCCGTCGCTCATGAATCCAATCCGTGTGCAGCGCGCCGCCTCGTCCATATAAGGCGTACTGATCAAGACCGCAGTGCCATTCTCCTGTGGGTCGTTCCCATTCAACAAACTTTTTTCCCTCCGGCCATCTTGCGCCGCCAGCCGAATAATCAGTTGCCAGAAATCCTGGCGTGTGACCGGGTCTACCCCGGTCGTTGGTTCATCCAGCAGTAACACCTTGGGGCGGTGAACCAGAGCGGCTGCCAGTCCCAATTTTTGTTTCATGCCGCCCGAAAGGAAACCGGCCCGGCGGTTTGTAAATTCGCTCAAGCCTACAAAGTTGAGAATTTCCATACAGCGCGGTTGCCATTCCGCCGCCGGTAAGCCGCGCGCTTCGGCGAAAAAGCGGATGTTTTCCAGAACGGTCAGGTCTTCATAGAGAGAAAACCGCTGCGGCAGATACCCGATATGCAGACGCGCCTGCTCTGTCTGGCGTAGCAAATCTATGCCGCCAATGTGGACCGTCGTGGCCTGTTCTGGTCTCCCGGTGGGTTTTAATGCCCCGCACAGCAGGCGGATAGTGGTGGTCTTTCCAGCCCCATCCGGTCCGACCAGGCCATATATTTCGCCTGCCGCTACCTGCAGGTTGACATCCCGCACAGCCTGAATCGGGCCAAAATGCCGTTGCAAGTGATCAGCTTCGATTAGAGCCATCTCGCGCCTTTGGAGTGTCTTAAGATGCAGCGCGCTTTACGGACAGCCAAAGCACACATCGGCGGGCATGCCAGGTTTTAGCTCGCCCTGGGGGTTTTGGATGGTCAGCTCGACTGCGAAGACCGTTGTCCGTCGTCCCTCGGCGGTTTGCACGTTGCGTGGGGTAAATTCGGCCTGGTCGGCGATAAAAGCCACTTTCGCTTGGAAGGTGCGGCCGGGGAATGAATCGAGCGTCACGGTCGCCTGGTCGCCCAGCTTGATCTGCCCGTAGCGGTCTTCCGATACATAGACCGTGATCGTCAGGCGCTCCAACTGCGCCAGCGTCAGCGCCGCCGCGCCAGCCTGGATCACCTCGCCCGGCTCAATATCTCGGCTGAAGATTATCCCATCCGCCGGCGCGTAGATGACCAGCTTTTTGATCTGCGCTTGCGTCAGGTCGAGCTGGGCCTGCGCCTGGTCTACGGCGGTCTGCGCCTGCTCTAATTTTGCCTGCGCCTGTTCAATGCCTACTTTCGCCTGCTCTACCGCTGCCGCCGCCTGGTCGGGGGCTATTTTTATCGCCGCGATGCGCGCTTCCAGCCTGGCTACATCATCTGGATTTGGGCCGTCTTGCACTTTTGCCAGGTCTTGTTGGGCTTTATCCAGGCGGGCTTGCGCCAGCGCCAGGTTTGCTTCGTATTGCTGGCGGCGTACAGCCGCGTCATAGTCGCTCTGCGCCTCGTCCAGCGCCTCCTTCAGGTCGTCGCGGGTAGCGTTTCCGCTGGATTCGTTCCGGTAGGGATCAAATGCCTGCCGCGCCGCGTCCAACAGCTTCTTCATCTCGGATATCGCCTGGGCGGCGGTCATGTTTACCTGATTGCTCGACACGGTGAAATTGTCGAGCTGGTAGGTGGCATCGCGCACGGCGTCATTTGCCGCTGCCACAGCTCGCTCGGCTTCGCCGCGCACGACCTGGGCGTTTTCATTCAGGTTATCCAGCGCTTGTTGCGCTGTCAGCAGTTCTGCTTGAGCGTTGCTCTGCGCCGCCTGCAAACCGGTCTCGGCGGATTGAAGCGTCGCCTGCGCCGCGTCCATGCCGCGTTGGGCGACGGCCAGGTTAGCCTGCGCGGCTTCCAATCCGGCGGCGGCTAATTGGTGTTGCGCTTGCAACAAGACATCGTCCAGCCGCAAAAGTGGGTCTCCGGAGTGGACCGCAGCGCCTTTTTCTGCTAACACCTCCATCACCCGCCCGCTCATTTCTGAGGCGATGGCTACTTCAACCGCCTCCACAGTTCCCGAAGCCTGGATCGAGCCGCCTGCCAGGGCGTCGCCCTGGCTGAAATACCACACCAGACCTACTATGGATAGCGCCACAACCACGATAAAAGGGATCAGTACACGTTTATTCTTCGGCATATTACACCTCTGTCTTCGGGATTGCTGTCTTGCATTGTATTAATCCAATCGTTTCCGCACCCGCAATGAAGCGGCTGTCATCAACAAAGTGCCAAAAATTGCCAGCGCGACGATATTCGGCCACAAAGCTGCCGCGCCGATATCTTTCAGCATCAGCGAGCGGATGATGAATAGATAATAGCGCAGGGGGAAAAGCAGCGAAACCCACTGGAGCAGTTTCGGCATCGCCTCCAGCGGGAAAAAGAAACCTGACAGGAACAACGCCGGTAAGAGCGTCATCCATACCACCATCATTGCCTCTTGTTGCGTATTGGCTACTGTGGAAGCCAGCAGGCCCATCCCCAGACTGCTGAGCAGAAACAGGGCGGAAAGCGCCAGAATTAAGAGCAGGCTGCCGCGTATCGGCACACCAAACCACCAATGGCCGAGGGCTAGCACCTCTGCCATGTTCATAAACGCCAGAATCACATAGGGTAAGATTTTACCGACTACCAGTTCCCAGGGGCGGATCGGGGTGACGATCAATTGTTCGATGGTGCCGCGTTCGCGTTCACGCACCACTGCGGTGGCGGTCAGCATGGTGGTCAAGAAAAACAGGATCATGGCTATCACGCCTGGGATCATAAAGAACGCGCTGATCATATCCGGGTTGTACCAGATCTGTGTCAGCACCTCCATCGGCTGTTGCAATGCCGATGCGCGCCCCTGCCGCGCCAATCTCTCTGTGGTGATTTGGGTGGCATGCGCCTGTCCGATCAGCCGGGCGGCTGAAAGCGCTGTCCCGGCGACTGTCGGATCGCTGCCATCTAAGACGAATGCCACCGACGCCGATCCGCTGCCCTGCACCTTGTCGCTGTAATCTGGCGGGATGATCAAACCCACCCGCGCTTGGCCGCTATCAATCAGAGCTCGCATTTCGGATTCTGAATCAACGTCATAATCAATCCGAAAATAATCCGCTGATCGGTAAGCGCTTAATAACTCGCGCGCCGCTGCTCCACGATCCTGGTCGAAGACTGCCATGGACACATTGCGCACGTCATTGGTTGCTGCATAGCCGAGCAAGAACAACTGCATGATCGGGATAATCAGGATCAGAACCAGCGTGCGCGGATCACGCAAGATTTGGATGAACTCTTTGCGAATTAATGCCCTCAGCCTGGTATTGATCATCTTGCCTCTGCCTCCGTGTTGTCACGCAGCGCCCCGTATAAGAATATATTGACGAAATAATCCACCGCCGCCTCCCGGTATTCCACCGGCGACTGAGCCGCCAGAATGATTTCTGTTAAGTAATAGGCAAAGAACTGCCCCATATATACTCGCAAGAGCATTGGCGCGGGGATGGGGCGCAATCGGTCGCTATTCAGATCAATCAGATTCTGCAAAATCTGATTCAACTGCGGCATCAATTGGACAAAAAGCTTTTGGGTATGGACGCTCTTAAATTCCACCACCTCGATGAACATCAAATTCAAGAATTCCGGTTGGTCCTGGATGGCGGATAGCATCCGGTGGATCGTGTCGTTGGCAAATTGTTCGATCGTTTCGGTTTTCGTGGATAGAATGGCCGGCAGTACTTCGCGATAGGGGTGATATTGCAGAAATACGGCCTCGAAGACCTCTTCTTTGCTGGCAAAATGGTTATATAAGCCGCCCAAGGCGCTGTTGGCTTTGCCGGCAATCTGGCGCATCGAAGTGCCATGATAGCCCTGCTGGATGAACAGATCGTGCGCAGCCTTGATAATCGCGTTGCGCGTCAGCTCTCCCCGTTTTACATTTTGTTCAGCCATAATCAACAGACCCTTTCACTATGAACGAACGTTCGTTCATGGTATCTCATAAACCCCCTCCCTTGTCAAGCATAAATCCGCTCAACAATTCGCGGGCTAATCTCGGACGAAATGGGGCATCTGCTCTGGGATGACCAACGCCAGTTCGATAAATCCGGCGTATTGGCCGTTCTGGTACCAGGGTGTCTGGTAAATCAATTTCTTTTTACCGCGCTTTTGAATGGTATAGACGTTGGCTTGCTGTTGCGTCATCAGCGCCTCCAGCTTGAGGCGGGCTTTTTCCGGGTGACAGTCAAACAGGTTTGAGCCGATCAACTTTTCGCCGCCATCCTTGCGAAAAACCTCGCAGGCAGCCTGGTTCATTTCTAAAATGATCCCGGCCGGGTCGCAGACGGTGATCGCGCCGGGGAAATCCTTAATCCAGGTATGATTCGACATGTTATGCTCCGGTGAATAGCTCAATCGAAGATGAATTGTCCATCTTTCATCAGTAATTTGCCATCTACGGCGATGGTGCAGCGCGGCGGAATCACATCTACGTGATTCTGTGAGGCCCAATCCGCGCCGGTCATGTAGCCGTATGGATTGCCAAAAGCGATATGCACTCCGGGGATTTTTTCGTCTTGCAGAAAGACCCCGCACAGGTTGGCGACTGCGGTATTTGTGCCGATTGCAAATTCGCCCACCCGCCGCCCGTTTTCTGTCGCATCAAGATAGGCGATGAACTCGGCTTCCAACTCTTTATGGCTGCATTGAACGCGCCCGACGCGCCCGGCCGCGATTTCGATCCTCACCGGCTGCGGCAGAACGCCATATTTGACGGCAAAATAATCTCCAAGCTCGCCGGCTGCCACCACACCCTCCACCGTAGCCGGGCAGGTGAAGACCTCGCCCTCCGGCAGGTTGCCCCACTCGCCGGGCTGGTGATAGAGACCGCCTTGCGGGACCCATTTGAGTTTTTCGTCGAACCAGGCGGTAAAATCTGTTCCTCCCGAAGCGGTCACATGGATGGTCTTGGCGTGTCGGACCAGGTCAAAAACCTGCATGGTCAGCGCGTGCACCTGATGGTAATCGGCGCGCATCCCCTCGCGCATCACCTGGGCGGTCACGGTGGGCATGTGACCGTGCCGGACGTTTTGGCCGCGATACAGGGCAAAAAAACCGCCGCGCAGGGCGATCTCGCCTTCTTTCGAGCTGGCGGCAAAAAAAGTGACCGTCGGCGAAAAGGCATTAAAACAGTGGGCGAGTTCTTCCGGCAGTCGGGTCATCGGGCGTGCGCCGTATTCCTCCAGGCGTACACAGGTTGTTTCCGCGCCCATCGCTTTGGCTTCATGCTCCAAAGCTTGCCCGACAATCAGCGTCTCATCATCTGTCAGCACAAACACACGATCCGAGGCGGCGACTGCCATGCAAATCCTGACTGCGTTCCGCGCGCCTTCCAGCAATTCGGCATCGAAGTCCATCTTTTTCTCTCCTTGCCCGCAGCATACGCTTTTCAGGCAGGTTGCAACTCGCTTCACCAGCGGTAGTCAACTGACCGGGGGTATTATATACCCGCCGTAGCAGAGATTGGTGACGCTTTTACTGTTCGCCAGCTTTTTTATGCGTCACGGGCAACGCAGGTTGCTCATTGACGATCAGTTGAAATACATCTGCTCGCGCATAATGCCCGACGGCGTCGAAGTCGAATTTGCTGCGCGCAACTTCCGCCAGATCCAGGTCGGCATACAGGATCCCTTCCTGATCGAAAAGCGGGCCGGCCAACACCTCGCCCAACGGTGAGATGATGGCGCTCCCGCCGCGGCACATGACCTCCGGTTGATTTGCCAGGTCCTCGATCCCAATCAGGTCGGCAGGGTACATGGCTTTAGCGACGAACTGGTTGCAGCCCAACACAAAACAACGCCCTTCGCAGGCGATGTGGCGGATGGTGGCCTGCCAGACGTCGCGCGAATCGGCGGTCGGCGCCAGGTATAGCTCGACGCCCTTGCTATACAAGGCCATGCGCGCCAGCGGCATATAATTCTCCCAGCAGATCAGGCCGCCAACCCTGCCAAACTCGGTGTCAATGACGGTCAGCGTACTGCCATCGCCCTCGCCCCAAATCAAACGCTCGGCGGCGGTCGGTTTGAGCTTGCGATGCTTGCCGACCAGTCGCCCGTCCGCCGCGAAATACAGCGTGGTGCAATACAGCGTCCCGCGGCTGAACTGCTTATCGCGCTCGATCACGCCTACCGCCAGAAAGGCGCGCGCCTGGCGCGCCGCTTCGCCCATCGTTTCGGTAGCCGGGCCGGGTACGTCAACCGCATTGGCCCAATAGGTTTGCCAGGTCTGCCGGCCTTGCGCGGCGCGGCTGCCGACTACCACGCCGAAGGTCAGGCCGCGCGGGTAAGCCGGGATAAACGCCTCAGGAAACAAGATCAATTGCGCGCCTTGCGCGCTGGCTTCGGCGGTCAGGCGGCAAACTTTCTCGACGCTGGCCTCACGGTCAAACAATACCGGAGCGGCCTGTACAACCGCCGCTTTGACTTTGGGAAAACGATCGCCCATTTTTCTCCTTATGATGAATGAATTGCGCCTTGATACTCATCGTACCAGCGACTTTGCGTCATCCCGGCGCCTTCATAAAACGTAATGGCTCTTGGGTTGTCCGACTCGACCGCCAGACCGGCTGTGGCGAAACCGCGTCGCTTGAATTCGGCAAAAGCATGGCGCAGCAAGCTGCCGCCAAGCCCCTGTCGCCGCCAGTCGGCCAGCACGCCCAGTTGGCGCACCCAACCCATGTTGGTATCGGTAAACTCGAAGCACAGACAGGCGCCTACCAGTTGTCCGTCCGATTCAGCCAGGAACCAGATTTCGGGGATGAAGGTTTCTGGTCGCATCATGAAATTCTTCCATTCATCGAACGTGGACGGCGTCCGCCCAGGTCGCTCAAAGGTCTCCTGGATCAAATTGTAGACTGCGCGGTCGTCTTGGCCGGGTTGGATGGAACGGATGCTAACGCCAGACGGCCAGGCTGGCGGTTGAATCTCGTCCGTCAGGTCAGTCCGCATATTGAAGATGTATTTCACAACCCGGTAACCTGATCGCAGCAATAATTCGGTTTCAACCTGGTTAGCATGCGCGATGTAAATCATTGCCTTGGCGCTGGCCTCCATCTCGCCCTCGCGGGCAATCTCTGCACTGCGCGACTCGCACTGCTCCAGCAGCGTCTGGAACAGGGCCTCTTCTTTTTGGGATGGATCAACGTAGATGTGAAAGCACAGGTCGGCTCTCCAGGGGATTACCGCTGCGTAACCCACCATCTCGCCTTGCGCCGTGTACACCAACCAGGCGTCCCGTTCAAGATCAATATCTTTCCACTCGAACAGAAGGTCGTCCAGATCGGAATCGGCCTCGCCATAATCGCGGACGTCGCAGCGGTTCATCAGATCTATCACCAGCTTGGCATCATTCATGCCGGGCGGAAGAAAGGAAAATCCTTCGATTGAACTCATTGATTGTTCTCCTCAGATACGATAATATTGAGCTGCCGTTCATAACGTTGCTCGGTCAATTCAGCGCCCCAAATGCAATCGCCGAATAAGCAATTTTGAGCGTTCTCTCGGGTTGCGCCTCAATTTGACAGGACATCCAGGCGATTAAAGACCTGTCGGGTTTTAAAAACCCGACAGGTCTGGCGGACAAATCGAAGCGCGATATTCGTTTATTCGATCCTATTCGTTGACGGCTTGCCGGCATCTTGAGTTACCGAATGCTCTCAATTATAGCATAGCCCGCTTTTCCGCCGAGAACGTGGCCGTTCCAAATCTGGTAAAAAGGTGGTTAAATGGTTGTGGGGCATGTTGAACTCTAACAGAGGAGCTAATAGTTACCTGCGTTCGCAACATATTCGTATCTTCGATTTCGGTTACATTTTTACGAGGCTTAATAACTGATCGGTTGATAAAGCTTAATTTTGGCGATGAACCGAAAATCCCTGGTATTCAGCGTGTAAAGTTCCAAATCGTGAACCAGGGCGGTTGCAGCAATCAGGGCGTCAGGCAGACCTAACTTGTGGGTAAGCGCATAGGATTCCATCAACTCAAGAAAGACAGCCGATATAGAAATATCTAATGGGAGCTTGGGTAAAAAAGATAGATGTTGTTTGATTTTCTTGAGTTCGGTTTTATTGAGCG
>Ga0172371_10004909_pt1 | contig 19979 bp, 19 predicted proteins | sample Lak12m_FD_114543 | JGI IMG/M metagenome (GOLD analysis project Ga0172371, IMG submission 114543) | Freshwater microbial communities from Kabuno Bay, South-Kivu, Congo - kab_022012_12m | ecosystem: Environmental > Aquatic > Freshwater > Lake | place: Democratic Republic of the Congo: South-Kivu... | reverse complement strand
ATGGATAAGAAAATGAAAAAAATCTTCTCCATTAACAACAAACCTCGGTAACATCTTTTATGAGTCAACGTTACCTAAAATCTCTTCCCCTTCGGTAACATTTTTCAATGAGGCAACAGGCCCGAACAATTGCCTGATTTGCTGCTTGACATATCCGGGCTCGAAGGTATATAAGTTTTTGTTCTGTAAGAATGCCAAAAACGTCCCCATCGTCTAGAGGCCTAGGACACGGGCCTTTCACGCCTGTAACCGGGGTTCGACTCCCCGTGGGGACGCCAAAAAAAAGGGCTGGGTGATATGACTGGCCCTTTTTCCTTTGAATTCCTTTCCAGCCTCTGAAGCAAATGAGGAGCAAATTTGCCCACGATAAGCTCCATCAGGGGTGTTTTATATCGCCCTTTCCCCCGAAAACGGGTCCATCGGAGAGGCTGCATCAAGCATAGCGAGTGTCCCCTGAAAAAATCAGTCCCGGCAGGCAGCTGCTTTTTCAGCCCTTCAGAGCCCTGATCTGCTGTCATCGGCGGGTGTTCCATAGGCCAGAGGGCAGTTGGAATGCAGCTTCATGAACCCTGCCTGAATTGCTCCTTTGCCCATGCGACGCGCGACTCCGCGGACAGAAACCTATCGGACCAGGCATCATCCGTTTTGTCGAGACGCAGGCGCAGCCCGTTCTGATTTGCCATCTGGATCGCCAAGCCGGGACGCGCGTTCAACTCCAGGAGCACGGGTCCGACATCCCGATCCAGCACAAAATCGGCACCGAGATAACCGAGGCCCGTCATTTCTGTCGCCTTTGCAGCCATCGTCAGGAGCTTGTCCCAATGGGGCACCCGGATACCGCTCACAGGATAACCCGTATCCGGATGGGTATCGACGATGCGGGACCGATGGACAGCATTCAGAGTGGCGCCGGTACCCATATCGATGCCCGCCCCGATCGCACCCCGGTGGAGGTTGGCCTTTCCATCCGAGGCCTCCGTGGGCAACCTGACCATGGCCATGACGGGAACACCCTTGTAAACGATGATCCGTATGTCCGGCACACCCTGCTGAAAAGTGACGTTGTTGAAGACCGGGTCCGGATGAACGAGCGCTTCAATAATCGCCGCGTCTTCCCCCCCCTCCAGGGAGAAGATCCCGGAGAGAATGGACGCGATATGATAGTTGAAATCCTCCCTCGAAAGGATCTTTCCGCTCTGCGTCGAGAAGCCTTCCGCCGTCCTGCCCTTGATCAGTATGATGCCGCTGCCGCCGGAACCTCTGGCCGGCTTCACGACGAATTCGTGCAAATGCTCCAGAACCGCGGGGAGTTTGGCAATGCGGCCATGGTTTTCCACTACGGCGTACATCTCGGGAGTGGGGATGTCGAACTTCGCGGCAAGCCTCTTTGTCTGTACCTTGTCGTCCACCAGAGGGAAGGCGGAGCGGGCGTTATAGACCATGATGTATCGGGCGTTGCGAAAATTCATACCGAGCACGCCGCATTCGCGAAGCCTGCGGAAACTTTCAAGAATCATGGCAACTCCCCCAGTTTCTTGAAACGATACAGTTCGGAGAGGCGGTACCCTGTATAACGTCCGATGAGGATCTGCAGCGCTGCCACGGTCAGAATAAGCTCCGGATAGATGAAAAAGGTCAACTGCAGGGGCTCATAACTGATGATCCCGTAAGCGATGACCGATACCGCAATGCTTCCGACGGCGGTGCGGAGGGCTTCACCCACGCCGGACTCCTCGATGAGGATGAAAAACCTCTCTATGGTCATGGTGAGAATGACAAAAGGTATCAACCCCACCGCCATCAGTTCCCGCAGGCCTAGCTTATTGCCGACGACAGCGAGCAGGGTAAAGCAGGAGACGACCAGGGTCAGGATGACGGACAGACGGGGGATGAGCAGGAGGTGAAGCTTGTCCAAGAAAGACCGCGCCGCATAGCCGATCAGTAAAACGCCGGAGAAGATCAAGACACCGAACAGACCGCCGGTGTTCCGGAATGCAAGGGCGATCAGCATGGGCATGAATATGCCGAATGTCGGCAATCCCACGACATTGCGCAGTACAGAGATGATGAGCGCCCCTATCGGCACCAGCAGGAGGACACGGAAGGTTCCCTGAAACTCCTGAGGCAACTGGAGCAGAGACCAGCGGTCGAGAAAATGCGGGGACTTTGCGATACGCTCGTAAAAAAGCATCCACTGGCTCATAAGCTGCCTGGTGATCGTCCAGCGAATGTCGGACAACTTTCCTCCCGTTATATTGACGGCTGGCCATCCTCCCACGGCCAAAGGCAAAAGCGCCGGCGGCGACGAATAGAGCTCCTTTGTTTCAGGATTCAGATGGCGCCACCCTCCCTCCGTCCAAACCTCGATCCACTTCGTCGTCAGGATTTGCACTCCCTCGGTGAGACGAAGCCCCTCCACCGGCCTGGCCGGGAGGTTGGATGCCTTTAAGAGGGCAAGAGCGGCGTCCATCGGTTCCAGCCTTTGCTGGACAAGCCGCCATCGGCGGAGCAACTCACTGCGCTGTGGGGATTCCTCCGGCTGCCCGCGAAGTGTCGCAACAACCGCCCGCAATCGGAGAGCCGGCCCCAAGGCCAGCCAATTCAGGGCAACCCCTTCCGCCAGTGTCTGCTCCTCTCTGCTCAATGCCGCCGGGAAGGGGCTCTGCAGAGGGCTCTGATTCGGCACGCCGCGGCGGGGGTGTGTGTGGATGACGGCCCGATATTGGATTTCCTCAGGTTCGCCCACGCGTTCACCCGACCAGACGCCGAAGCGGTTCGGACCTCGTACAACGGTGTTGAATGTATAGCTGCCTGAAACGATGCGTTCCTCAACAAGCATATTCCCTGCATGATCGAGAGGGAGTGCCAGCCTGAGTGTGCTTTCGTTCTCGTTTGGGGCGAGATAGGCATGGATGACAAGCTGCCATACCTGCTCTTGGATTACCGGCAAAACCGGATATCCAAGCCATAGGACGCGATATAGCAGAAGAAGGCATGTCAAAAGAAAAAGCACGATGGCAGGCAATAAAACAGGACGTCTCATTTCGATAGAATCCCGGGGCAAGAAGGTTTAGCACAGTACGATTCATCGCATGCAACCGCAAAACCATGCATCAGGGTATTCCTTCCGATAAGGAGAGGGTATTTGACATTGGAACGGTCGTTGAGATTCACCTGTGTTTCGATCCTTTTTGAACCGATGCACAGTTCCAGCATCACGACCGGCCTCTTCTCCCTTGTCTCCGAAGTCTTGACGGTGACCCATTTCAAGATCGGCAGGCGGATACGCTGGGTGCCGAATTGTTCAGGCACTGAGAATTCGACGAATTTCCCCTGGACCTTGAGATTCCTGGCATCAAGGGAAGAGGTGGCCGCTCCGGTATCGATCCGGGCGGGAAGTATCACACCCCAGGGGAGAATGGCCACCTCCTCCACGGCACCGAGTTGGATTCTTTTTTTCGTTTCCGCTGGTGCCGTCCCGGTACCGATGGAAAGGATCATCGAACAGAGCACTGCCCTGATAATCATCCTCCCAAAGGCCCGCACGGGGTTATTTTTCGGTTTCCATTCTCTCACAAAAGGGATCATGATTGAAATATAACAGAGAAAGCGGCCATTTTCAACATTCCTCCCCCGGGGCGCAGGCGGCAGGTTCCTCTGTCGTGGAGAGATTCGTTTCTTTTCCCATACCGCTCTTTAGATGCCCGGATCCGGTTTGAAATCACCCCTTTTTAAATAGGGATTCGAGCTTCATCCTGGCAGATGCCTTATCAGCCGTTTCCTTCAAGTCCGGAGAGCCCTCCCGAAAAGCAAAGAAATCACAGAAATTGCTCCGGCCTTTTTCAAGGACCCTTTCCGCCTGCGGCTCCCGGCACTCGTTATAGGCACCCTTCGCATAAAAGGCACAATTGCGGCAGCAGTGGAGATCGGATCCGCAAAAGGGACAGAGCTCCTGCCTGCCCACCGGGATCTTGACGTCAAGAAATTTTTGACAGGCATGGCATCTTTTTTTTATAGGCACGCTCATGTAATTTTTGGTTTATGAAACGCTGTTTACGAATGGATACATTTAAAGATTCCGTCATTTCTTCTTGACAGTTATTTTTTACAGTACTATATCAGACGCCACCTATCAATGATAGGATAGATGTGCAACCTCCCCATGGGTTTTATGCAAAAGAGCTGCTTCCATGGCTTGTGGAAAATTTTAAGTGAATGTTAACCCTAAAGATCTGGCAAGGAGGACATTATGAGAAGAAAGCGCAGCAAGTGGTTGGTTCCGGGGCTGGTGCTGATCCTGGGGCTATTCCTGACCCAGGCCCAGGCGGCTGACAAACCCAAAGACTATCCCAACAAACCGGTCACGATCCAGATCGGCTTCGGCGCCGGCGGCAGCAGCGACGTGGGTGTACGTCTCCTGGCCGAATCCCTCAAGAAGATCATTGGACAGCCCGTGTTGGCGGAAAACAAGCCCGGTGCCGGCAGCCAAGTGATGCTGACCGATTTTAAGAATAACGCCAAGCCGGACGGCTACACGATGGCGCTCATCAACGTCCCGCAGATCCAGACCATCGTCTTCGATCCGTCCCGGAAATCTCTTTTCACCATGAAGGATTTCCAACCGGTAGCGAACCACGTCCAGGATCCGGGCGCCATCCTCATCAGGAAGGAAAGTCCTTACAAAACCTTGGAAGACTTGCTGAAGGATGCGAAGGCGAGGCCCGGTCAAGTGACCGCCTCCACCACAGGGATCGGGAGCGACGATCACTTGGCGGTCTTGGACGTCGAGCGCCGGGCAAAAGTCAAGTTCAATATCGTCCACCTGAAAGACACCCCGACGGCCCTTACGCGGGTCCTGGGCGGTCATACCGATGCAAACTTTGACAATATCGGCGGCTTTCTGCCCACGGCCGCTTCGGGCCTGGGCAGGATCCTGGCGGTGATGATGGACAACCGTTACCCGGATCTCCCGAACGTGCCTACGCTCAAGGAGCGCGGGTACGACCTGGTTTCCTCATCGACACGCGGCTATGTGTTTCCCGCGGGAACCCCCCTGGAGATCGTGAAATACATGGAGCAGTCGATCAAGAAGGCGATGGAGGATCCGGAGCATGTGGAGCGGATGAAGAAGGCAGGACTTACCCTGAAGTTCATGGGGGTTGAGGAGTTCGGCAAGTTCCTCGAAGGTCAGAACGACCGGGCGAAACAGCTCATCGAGCTGTACCGCAAATGAGAGGAATCAATACCACCGTCTGGGGGATGATGCTCGCCTTTGGGGCCTTCGTCATCCTCCAGTCGCTCAAGCACAATTACTACGGCAGCGACTTCGGGCCGGGACCGGGATTCTTCTCCTTCTGGCTGGGGGTCCTGCTCATGGTCCTGTCCCTTGTCCAGATCGTCGCAACATGGCGTCGGCCGGCGGAGACCCTGCCGGCCGGCTTCATCCCGAACCGGGAAGGCATCACAAGGATGCTGAGCATTCTCGGGGCGCTGGTCGCGGCGCTGCTTCTGATGGGCATCCTGGGCTTCAGCCTCACCATGCTGCTGTTCTGCGTCTTCCTGCTGCGCAGATTGGGACGACAATCCTGGTGGCTCACGCTGGTTCTGGCCGTGATCGCCAGTTTCGGCACCACCTACCTGTTCGGATTGCTGCAAGTGATGCTGCCGAAGGGGTTTTTAGGGTTCATTTGATTCCAGGGAGGAAATCGCGTGGAGGCATTTGGGCATCTGATGACGGGGTTCGGGGCGGCCTTATCCCCGACGAACCTCTTGTTCGCCACCATCGGCTGCGTTCTGGGGACATTGATCGGCGTCCTGCCGGGCCTGGGCCCCGCGGCTGGAACGGCGCTTCTGATTCCCATTACGTTTAAACTGGAGCCGACGTCGGCCATCATCATGCTGGCGGCCATCTACTACGGGGCGATGTACGGCGGAACCATCACGTCGGTGCTCATCAACGTCCCAGGGGAAGCGGCCAGCGTGGTCACCTGTCTGGACGGCTACGAAATGGCCAAGCGGGGTCGGGCCGGTGTGGCCCTGGGTGTATCGGCGATCGGATCGTTCTTCGGAGGCACGGTGGCGACCTTCGGGCTGGTCCTGGTGGCCCTCCCTCTCACCCGTTTCGCCTTGAAGTTCGGCTCGCCGGAATACTTCTCGCTCCTTCTGGTCGGCCTCTCCCTGGTCATGGGCCTGGCGGGAAAATCGCTGGCCAAGGCCCTGGCGATGGGGGTCCTCGGCCTGATCTTTTCCTTCGTCGGGGTGGACCCTGTTGAAGGAGCGCCGCGTTTCACTTTCGGCATCGCACCCCTCATGGACGGGATCCGCTTCGTTCCCGTGGTCATGGGCTTCTTCGGCATCGGAGAGATCCTGATCAATGCGGAAAAGTCCCTTGTCGGAGTGATGGCGGAAAGCGGCAAGGTCTCCTCGTTTTTCCCACGGCGGGACGAACTGTGGATTTCCACCTTATCGATCCTCCGCGGAACGGGACTGGGATTCTTTTTGGGCCTGATCCCCGGGACGAATTCCGCGGTCGCCTCCTTCATGTCCTACTCCATCGAGCGGAAGTTCTCCAGGCATCCGGACCAATTCGGCACGGGGGTCATCGAAGGGGTGGCGGCACCCGAGACGGCCAACAACGCGTACGCAAACGCCGCGCTGATCCCGCTGTTCACCCTGGGGCTCCCGGGATCGCCCACGATCGCCATCCTGATGGGCGCCCTGATCATGAACGGACTGACGCCCGGGCCTCTGCTTTTTTCACAGCACGCCGCCTTTGTCTGGGCGGTCATCGCCAGTCTTTACATCGGCAACGCGATTTTACTCATCCTCAACCTGCCGCTCGTCGGCTGGTGGGCACGGCTTCTCAAGATCCCCTACAACATCCTGATGGTGTTCATCCTGGTCTTCTGCATCATCGGCGCTTACAGCCTCAACAACAGCCTGTTCGACGTCGGCGTCATGATTTTCTGCGGACTATTGGGGTATCTGTTCAAAAAGCTGGATTTTCCGCTCGCCCCGGCGATCCTCACGCTGATCCTGGGCCCCCTGATGGAACAGAGCCTGCGGGAATCCCTGTCGGTTTCCCAGGGAGACTTCAGCATCTTCGTCACCCGGCCGATCTCCTTGTTCTTCCTGGTTTTGGCAGGCGTCATCATCGTCACCTCCGCCTGGCAGGCATGGCCGTCGACCATCCGGGAAGAGAGCAAGGATGCCCAGGTTTAAGATGCCTTCAGCGCCTGGATCGCCTTGCCCCACACCGCGCGAAGGATCGTGACGTCATGCCCCAGTTCGATGGCCTTGACCCCGAGCTCCCTTGCCTTGAGGACCGTCTCCCACTGAGGAAATCCCGCGCCCGGATAGATGACGAACTTGCCGTGTTTGTCCGCGGCCTCGACCGTCTTGCGTAGGGCGCTCATCACCTTTTCGTGACCTGTCTGGAGCGGGACCCCGGCGGAGATACTGAAGTCGGCGGGCCCGAACAAAACGGCGTCCACCCCCTCGGTCGATAAAATGGCATCGACGTTCGGTATCGCCGATACGTCTTCGATCATGGGGATGACCAGGGTTTCGGCATTGCTCCACTCCATCCACTCGATCCCCCCATTGATCCCCCACTGTCCCGAAAGGCACAGCCCGCCATACCCCCTTTTGCCCAAAGGAGGAAATTTGGCGGCCCGAACCATTTCCTCGGCATCCTTCCGATCATGGACATGAGGGACGATAACCCCGCCGGCACCCGCCTCCAGCGCCTTTCGCACCAGATAAGGGTTGTCTCTGTCGATCCTAAGCAAGGGAACGATCCCCGACAGAAGCGCCGCCCGAATCACCTGCTCCGCAGACTCGTCCTGACGCCAGGCATGCTCGTTGTCGATCCGGCAGAAATCCAGACCCGTGAAGCCGGCGACCTCCATGATCGCCGGGCTGAAGCTGTATATCGCCGTCCCCAGCGCGATTTCCCCTTTTTTGATTTTTTCCCTCAATCGGTTCTTCTTCAATTCCATTTTTCCCTCTCTTCTCCTCTCCAATATCAAAGTCGTTTGTCCCGCATTGTCACTCGCTGTGTAGATCGTTTCTTCCTCCCGTCTGCAACCTTTAATCAAAAGAGTATCTGATGGCCCCTTTTTTACAGCGATCGATACAGGAACCGCACAGGATGCATTCCAGATGAAAACAGGACCAGTCCCATTCTGACCTTTTGTCGGGTTGCCATGGGTTTCTCCAAAAATCCGGCCGCCGCTCAGCCCGCCTTGACCAGGGGGGGGAGATTTCCCGCAAGCCCCACATGACCGTCCTTGACGATCAGGACTCCGCTGACACCCTCGATGGAAACCATGCGATTGAGGGCCGGCTCGACATCGGTGACGGTTTTGACGAGGTTGGCGGCCAGGGTCGCCGCCGCATCCGCGAGGGGCCCGTCTTTGGCGACCACCGTGGCCAGATCGCATTGTCCTAAACTGAGCGAGTGGCCCATCTTTCCCGAAGACGAACAGATGGAAAGGGGGGTATCGGACGCCATGAGTGAAAACGCCAGCCCGCCGATCTGCCCAGATTCTCCGGGATACAGGCCGATGATCACGGGCTCTGTGGTTTGCAGATAGATATCGCCTCCGTTGTCCACGATCACCTCCTGCGCACCGACCCTTATGGCGGCCTCGACCGCAAGCTGGGCCATGGCCCCGGCGACGGCGGCCATCGGTCCGACGCCCACCCTATCGGCGGCAGCCGCCATCCGCCGCGCCACTTCGGGTGCATCGGCCCTCAGGGCAACGGGTACCAGCGAATGCTGAAAATGGGGATCCCTCCGGATGTAGTCCTCCAGGACGGCCCTTTGCCGGACGATCTCCTGCGTGATGATGTCAAACCGGTCGCAGCAGATGCGGAGGACCGCTTCTTTATGGACAAACGTTCTGTAAATCCTGTTGCGGTTCATCGGCCTGGAGGACGGCACGCCCTTAAAATGCCGATGTGCAGGCGTTGAAAGGACAGATCCGGATGCATGCCAGACACTCGATGCACTTGGATTCGTCGTAGGCGATCTTTCGTGTGCTTCCGCTTTCGATTTTCAGCGCCTTGGGAGGGCAGTAGGGGACACAGTAACCGCAATGGCTGCACAGTTCCTCGTCGCGGATCACGCCCTTGCCGGAATAATTGACGGTCACGTTGAAGGTCTTTACAAAATCGATCCCGTCCTGAATCTCCTCCTCGGTACCGGTCACGTCCAGCACGAGATACCCTTCCTCCTCCGGCGTCACCTTCGCGCGAAAGACATTGACGATCAGGTGATGATCCTTGACGAGATGATAGATGATCGGCTTGTCGCATTCGCAGCGGGGAAAGTAAAACATCAGTTTCTTGGTTACGGTCTGATCCTTCATCGGGGCGGCTCCCTTTTCACAAGCGGTTTCATTTTAGCGTCTCTGCCCAGAGGTGAAATCGGCGCTGCCAGCAGGAAATCGCCTTTTCGGATTTCGTCCGCCAGCAGATTGGCGATCTCCAGGGCCTTGTAATATGAAGAGAGCGAACCGACCTCCACCATCCGGCCGTCGACCTCGATCCGGCCGGAGCGCAGCTGTTCGTAGTTGACGTGACCGATCACCTTGCCGGTATTTTGTGGGTAATCGGTGCCGTAATCGACCACCGGTGCAAGGATATCCCGGTCCCGCACACAGGCGCGCTTCAGGACCTCTTCGTTCAGGATGGGGATGGGGATGCCGATCCCCAGGGCCAGCGAAACCCCGTACCCGATAAAGCTGACGCCCCGGACAAATTCCTTGCGCATCTGCTTCATGTCGGCGGTCAGGGCCAGCGTCCCCGCACCCCCCATCGGCACGCCCTCCGGCGTCCTGGCGACACCCCCGGCGTGCTGGGTCCCTTCGGCGTACACATGCCCCTGCGCGCCGGCCAGCCAGACACGCGTACCCACGCCGATGGTATCGTAATAGGGATCGTTGAGCAGGGGTGAGAGCTGTCCGGCAGAGCAGTAATTCGCGTTCTTCTGCCGGGGTTCGAGTTTTCCCATGTACGTATAAATCGTATGGTCCGAGCGGTTGATCGCCACGTTATAGTTCTGATAACAGTTGCGCGGGTTGACCATGATCGCCTGGTTCAGATCCTTGATAGTGAAGTAGGTGCGGATCTCCCGGAGGGGATAACAGTCCGTACCGTAGGAGAGGGCGAAAAGCTGGAGCTTTTTCCCCGCCACCAGATCCTCGATCACGTGACCGCCGCCATACCGGAACTCCCCGGGAGGATACATATTGGCCGGGTCTCCATGGCGGAGCTGCGTGCAACCCAGATACACATCCACGGCGGCGAGGCCCGTATAGACGAGTACATCGGCGATCCAGGCCTCGGACATGCGGATCTTCGGCTTGGAATGTCCGAAATTCAAGAAGCATCCGGACGAGCACATCGGGCCGAAGGTGGCGGTCGTGACGACGTCCACCTCTTCTGCCGCAGCGTGGAGACCCTTCTTGTCCACGTAATCCATGATCTCATCGGCCGTCAATACCACGGCCTTCCCGGATTCGATGCGATGGTTGATCTGTTCATAGGTCTTCATAGTTTTTTCCCGCAGGATGAAAAGAGGATTGAACCGATATGCGCGCATTTCCTGCACATCTTTGCAATTTTGTCAAGCTGTGGGGCATGCCTCCTCTCATCTCTCCGCCAGGGCGAGCCGCACACCCAGCGACGTGAAGACTCCGACGGTCAGCCAGTCAAGGATTTTGGCCATCTTCGGCCTGGAGAGGAGGAGCGTGCCGACGCTGCCGGAGAAGTAACCGATCAGGCAAAAAATGACGACAGCCTGCGCCATGAAAATAAATCCCAGCAGCAGCATCTGGACGGCGAAATGGTCCGCATCCGAGGTGACGAACTGCGGCAGAAAGGCCAGGAAGAACATCGCGACCTTGGGATTGAGGACATTCATCACGAATCCCCGGCGGAACAGGGCCGCTTCCGGCCGCCCGTCGGCAAGGGAGAGGTTTATCGCGGACCTTTCCCGAAGCGTCCTGTAGGCCAGGTACAGGAGGTAAGCCGCCCCTGCATACTTGACCACGTTGAAGGCAACGACCGAAGAGTAAAAGACCGCAGAGATGCCGAATGCCGCAGCGGTCGTATGCACAGTGATACCGCTGCACATGCCCAGGGCTGTGATGATGGCCGGCCTTCTCCCGCGGGTGATCCCCTGGGTGACGACGAAGATATTATCAGGACCCGGCGCCACGGTGAGGGCAACGGACGCGCACAGGAAGTAAAACAACGTGGAAGGAACCATTTGACCTCCTCATCGAGCGGTGAGATGCCGATGCAGGTTGCTCACAATCTCGATGGCCTCCCCTGTGATCCTGTCGATCAGGTCCTGAACCTTGGGCAGGTCGTTCACCCTTTGCGCGCATTCACCCCCCGCCATCATCGCGTTTTCCCGGTCGCCCATGCAGACGGCCTTGATGCCGAGTCTCTCATATTCGATCAGTTCCAGAGGAACGCTGCTCCAGTCGTCGGGAACACCGGTAAACACACCGGGAGACTTCACGATGGTGTTTTGGAGATGGGCCATGCTGGAAGGGGTTTTCAGCCATCGGGCAGGTCCCACGATGCCGCGGGCCACCAAGGTTCCGCGATCCTCGGTCTTGACGACCTGCTCTTTCCAGAGAGGATGAAAGTCGCTTTCCTGCGTCGCCAGGAGTCTTGTCCCCATCTGCACGCCGGCCGCGCCCATGGCGATGGCCGCCGCCAGAGTCCTGCCGTCGCAGAACCCACCGGCCCCCACGATGGGAAAGGCCGGGTCTGCGATCGCATCGATGACGGCGGGCAGCAGCACCATGCTATGGACCGGTTCCCAGGCGATGTGAAAACCGCTTTCGTGGCCGGAAGCGACAATGCAATCGACACCCGCCTTCCTGCACCGCAGGGCCCCTTTCACCGACGGCACGACATGGATCCAGGTGAACCCTGCGGATTTGATCTTCTCGCGCCAGGGGACAGGGTCGCCCGCCGAGGTGAAGAGCACCTTGAAATGCTTTTTCATCTCGGGATTTTCCTCGCGGACACGGATTGCCGTGTCGAGGAGAATCTTCGATTTATCCAATACCTCCGCCGACACCATCACGTTGATCCCGAAGACGCCGCCCCGATCCTTCGTCAGCCGATACGTCCGCTTCAGGATCTTCTCGAGCACCTGGGCCATGTCGTCGTCCATCGACGCTTCGCCGCTCTCCACAAAAGCCTTGTATATCCAGGGCTGCCCTTCCCTGTCAAAAAGTCCGCTCGTGGAAAGCAGACCCAGTATCCCCGCATTGGCGGAGGCGACGCAGAGGTTGTTGTTGCTGAACGGCCCCATGCCCGCCTGGATGATGGGATGCCTGATTCCGAGCAGTTCCGTAAGACTGGTTTTCAGCATCGTTTTCTCCCTTCAGTTGAATGTTTTTCCGTCGGCGGCGAGTTTGACCAACAGCGGCGCAGGCCTCCAGAACTCCCCGTGGCGGCCTTTGGCATATCCCTCCATCGCCTTAACCACATCGGACAGGCCCACCGTATCGGCATAGAACATCGGACCTCCGCGGTGCAACGGAAAGCCGTAGCCGGTGAGATAGATGATGTCGATATCCGATGCCCGTTGCGCGATCCCCTCCGCCAGGATGTAGGCCGCCTCATTGACCAGCGCGTAGACCAGCCGCTCGAGGATCTCCTCATCGCCGATATTGCGCCGCTTTATGCCGATCTCCTTGGAATGGTTGACGATCATCGCATTCACCGCCTCCGACGGATAGGCCTTGCGGTCGCCAGGTTTGTAGTCGTACCAGCCGGCACCGGTCTTCTGGCCGAAGCGCCCCATTTCGCAGAGCAGATCCGCGGTCTTGGAATAGATGACCCCCGGATTCTCGGCGTAGCGCCGTTTGCGGATGTACCAGCCCACGTCGTTTCCGGCCAGGTCGCTCATCCGAAACGGCCCCATGGCGAACCCGAAGGCCTCCATCACCCTATCCACCTGCTCCGGCAGACACCCCTCTTCAAGAAGAAATCCCGCCTGCCGCCCGTACTGTTCGATCATGCGGTTCCCGATGAAGCCGTCGCAGACCCCCGACACCACGCCGATCTTCCTGATTTTCTTCGCAAGGGCCATGACGGTGGCAAGGACGTCCTTGGCGGTCTTTTCCCCGCGCACGACCTCCAGGAGCCTCATGATGTTGGCAGGGCTGAAGAAGTGCGTGCCGATCACATCTTGGGGCCGCCTGGTGAAGGCGGCGATCTTGTTCACGTCGAGGGTGGAGGTGTTGGTGGCGAGGATCGCGCCCTGCTTCATCACCTCATCGAGCTTGCGGAACACCTTTTCCTTGACACCCAGCTCCTCGAACACCGCCTCGATGACGATGTCGGCATTCTTGATCTCGTCATAGGACAGAGTCCCCCGGATCAGGCCTGTCCGCTGATCGAACTTCTCCTGGGTGAGGCGGCCCTTTTTCAGGGAGCTTTCGTAGTTCTGCCGCACCGTCCCCAGCCCCTTGTCCAGCATCTCCTGGTTCACCTCCAGCACGGCGACCGGGATCCCGGCGTTGGCGAAGTTCATGGCGATGCCGCCCCCCATGGTGCCGGCCCCGACCACCGCGGCCGTCTTGATCGGACGCTTCGGCGTATCCTCCGGCACATCGGAGATCTTGGACGCCGCGCGTTCGCCGAAGAAATAGTGGCGCAGGGCCTTGCTCTCCGTCGTCTGCACGAGCGCAAGGAAATTATCCCGTTCCACTTTCATCCCCTCCTCGAAGGGCAGGGTGACGGCGGCCTCCACGCTGTCGACGCATTTGAACGGGGCGGGAAAATGCTTTGATGCCGCTCCGACGGTGGCGCGTGCCGTCTGAAAGAATGCCTCGCGGTTGGGAAGTTCGATCCGGATGTCGCGCACCCTGGGAAGCGGCCGTTTCCCGGCGGTCTCCTCCGCAAAGGCGATCGCCCCTGCCATCAGATCCCCTTCGATCATCCGGTCGAACAGCTTCGTGCCGGCGAGCTTCTCGGACAGCATGGGATTGCCGGTCACGATCATCGTGAGCGCGGTCTCCACGCCGACCACGCGGGGCAGGCGCTGGGTGCCGCCGGCACCGGGCAAGAGGCCGAGTTTCACCTCCGGGAGGGCGATCTGCGCCCCGGGTGAGACCACGCGGTAGTGGCAGCCCAGGGCGAGCTCCAGCCCTCCGCCCATGGCCACCGAGTGGATCGCGGCGACCACCGGCTTGTCGGCGGCCTCGATCGCCGAAATAACCGTCAGCAGATTCGGTTCAGCGAAGGTTTTGGGCGTGTTGAACTCCTTGATGTCGGCCCCGCCGGAAAAGGCCTTTCCCGCGCCGGTGATCACGACTGCCGTGACGGCGCCGTCGGCGAGGGCTTTTTTCAACCCGTTGAAGATACCGCTGCGGGTCGCGTGGCCGAGGCCGTTGACCGGCGGGTTGTTCATGGTAATAACCGCGGTGGAGCCTTTGACTTCATAGTCTGCGCTCATAGGACCTCCTGATAAAAGATGTTTGTCCCTATTGCCCACGTGTTTACATTTGACGTTTTTCCCTCTCAAACTCGGCCCTGACCTTGACTTCGCACTCGGGGCAGATGGCATGGGAAAACAAAACGTTTGAATGATTGCTGATATAGGATTCGATCTGCTCCCAGTAGTCCCTGGCATTTCGTATCTTCTTGCAATAGGAGCAGATGGGCAGCAGGTTCCGCAACTGCTCAATCTCGACTTCCTGAGCCTTTTTCAGCGCCTCCCGCGCCTCTTTCCTTTCCGTCACATCGATACAACTCCCGATGTAGCCTTTAAAATGGCCCTCCGAGTCGGAGAAAGGCACGCCCCGGTCGAATATCCACCGATACACCCCGTCGAATCGGCGGAGCCGGTATTCCATCTCGAATGGTTCTCTCCGGGCAAAGTGATCGGTATAGATCTTCAGGCAGGTATCGAAATCTTCCCGATGAACCCCTTCCGCCCAGCCGTTGCCCATCTCCTGTTCCATTGAGCGCCCGGTAAACGCCAGCCATATCTCATTAAAATAGTCGCACTCCATCGTCAAATCGGAACGCCAGACCATGATCGGCGCCTTTTCCACAAGGAGTTTATATTCCTCGCGACTCAGTTCCTCTCTCATCAAACACCTCCCGCTTTCACATCAAGCCCCATTGTGGTCGTTTTGCACACCGCCTCCTTATCGGTGTCGAATTCTATTTGATCCTTATATCGGTCCGTCAGGCAATTCGTGCTACCTGGGATTCAGATATTGACCGTGATATTTCTTAAAACATTCGGGACACAGGCTATGAGACAAAAGGGCCTCGGAGTGATCGCTCATGTATTCTTCCAGGGACGTCCATTCGTCCCCCTTCCGAACCTTTTTGCAATACGAACAGATCGGCAGGAAACCCTCAAGAAATTTGATCCGTTTCAAGAAATGGAAAGTCAAATAAATGGTGAACGCACCCAAAAAAACTATATACGATGCTTCGATGAAGGTCTCGGTCCAGTTGATCGGTGTTGCAATGCCTCCAAACACGGTATGGGGAAAATCAAAGATTTCATCACCCGATATGAGAAACAGCAAAATCGCATATCCGATGAGCTGATATAATATCGCCCGTCCCATGATTTTATTTTTCGTAATCATATCTTTCTTCCCTGGTATGGCATTTCGAACGTTGAACCGATGCCCCTGGGGGAGATATCTCCTCCTGAAAATCTCAATTGTCGTATGCGACGGTTTGAAAGGTACTATGGGGAAAAAAGTCTTTAAAATCAAGAAATAAATTGAAGTGGGAGGTACCCCTCTGATCGCAGGAAGCGACTAAGGAAGGACCCGGGCGGAAGAGCGCACCGTGCCGCGCAGACCCTGCATGTCCACCACGACATGCCAGTGGCCTGAGTTGGGTACCTGCAGGCGGACGGGGGATTTCTTGGTCAACCCGCCCGTGAATGAATGTTCGAGGCCTTTCCGGTAGCTGCTGAAATTGGCGCTGTCCATCAGGCGGACATTGGCCGCGCTCCCGGAAAGCGTCACTTCGACCACTTCGCCGCCGGAAAGGGAACCGAGATCGTGATGAACGAAATACATACCCCCCGTGCCTTCCTCACCCTTACTATGCAGCCCTGCCGGAAACCGGACGTCAGCGGACCGAGCCTTCCGCATTGGCGTGCTGGGTCATGATTTTGCCGATTTTATTGTCCCTGTCAAGCCCCTCCCGACCTCCCATAAGGCCGGCGCAAAAAAGCTCTTTCAGCGCTTACGGAGCCCCCAGCTTGTACAGTTTGACGGCGTTTTCCCGAAGCACCTTCCGGGCAATGCCCACGGCCTCTCCGGGGGTGAGTTCCTTGTCGCGCATCATGTCCGTGAGCGCAAGCGCCAGGGCCTGCCGCGCGCTGCGAGTCCCTATAGAGGAGAATTCCTCCCAGTTGATAAAGGGCAGCGCCGGATCGAGTTCGAAGCCGTCGGTTCCAAAGAGGACCTTGTCGGGGGAGGTTTCCAACCAGCTCCGGAGGACATCGCTGACCTCGCGGGGATAAAGGAGAAATGCGATGCCGGAAAAATCGACATAGACATTGGGCTTGAGGAGCATGGCGGCTGTCTGCCTGGCGAAAGGCCAGCCCCCGTGAGTAATGACAAAAGCGGTCTTTCGCAGCGCCGGATCGTTGAAGATCGGCTCCAGCAGCAAGGGGTTCGAACCGACGACGTCGAAATAGAGGCCGATGCCGAAACCCGTATGGATGTGGACGGCCATCTCCAACCTGCCTGCCTCCCGGCAGATGTAGCGAAACAGGTAATCCTGCAGGACCTTGTATTCGCCCGTCGGAGGGCCTCCTCCTGCGGCATACCGGTCATAGACGCGCTTTGCCTCCTCCAGCGACGGATGGGTAACATCCAGCGGCCGCACATAGGCTGTCAGAAATTTCACCGCCACGGCGCCTCCCCGCTTCTGGCGCTCCAGGCTCGGGGTAACCACGCCGGTCAGGTATCCTTCCAGGCTAGGCGGCAACCGGCTCAGCCCGAGGTCCGTCAAATAGGTCTTCAGCAATCGATCCAGACCGGCATAGGAGGGATCAAGATCAGGCCTTGCCTTTCGCGCCTCGTCGTTGGCGAGCGGGAACATCAGGGCGGTGACGTAAGGGACCCAGCGAAACCGCGGAGCGGGCAGGCTGCGGTCCATGGCGACGCGGTTGGCAAGCATCGTCTCTACGCCCATCCTGTCAAGGACCCAGGCGGGATACTTGTCGGTCTGCTCGCGCATGATCCGCTGTTTGGCCTGAATCACTTCCCGGACACTCTCCTTGGTGGCAGCGCCGCCCGGAGCCCCCCAGAGCGCCCGCCAGACGGATAAGAATTCTGGACTTCCCGGCCGCAGACGAAAAGGGACCAGCGGCATCCGGGCCCCTGGATCGGCGGCGGTTTCCAGGCTGTGATAACTCAGCTCCCCCCATTCGGTATCGCGCTCACCTTCTTTGAGGGCACGCAGCGGATGGGCATGGTTGTCGATGGCCTTTATGGCAGCTATCGCCGTCACAAGTGCAGGATCGGGCTCTGTTTGCCCTTGCAGCGGATATGGAAGGACGATGCACAGAAATGAAAAGGCCCATACGGAAAACATCTTCTTCATTTATCCCGCCTCCTTGGTGTCTTTAAACCGAAGCGCACCCTTCACCAGGACTACAGCAACGTCTGTCTTTCTCTACATCTCGAATGCCTATCCTACTTATGGATACTCGAAATCTGATTTGTCGGGTCTATCCCATAGGTCAAGAACATCCGGTAAACCACCCGTACATTTAGTAGACGAAGGGGATGAGCTCGCGCACGCGCCGCTGATACAGAGCGTCAGTCATCGGCCTTTCCAGTCCTCCATCAGTTTCATGAAGGTTGTTCTTCCACTGCCCATGACCGCCGTATAACCGCCGCCGGGATTGCCCCACGCACCCGCGAGGTAGAGCCCCTTGACGGGCGTGCGGTTGTCGATCCGGTTCATGAAGGTGTTGTTCATTGCCTGTTCGAATCCATAAATGGCCCCCTCCGGGTTGCGGGTAAAACGCCAGTTGGTGAGGGGGGTGGCGGATTCTCTCTCCTCGATCATTGAGGTGAGCCCGGGGATTACCTCTTTTTCGACCCTCCCGATCAGGATATTCGTCCATCTTTCCTTTTCCTTGTTATAGGCATCCTTCCGCCCCGCCCGGTAGTCTGCTTCGAATTTACGCCACGGTCCGTAACCGCAGTCGCAGATGATCTTGAGGGTCGAGGTGCCGGGCTTCGAGTACCCCTCGAAGAGGTTGTCATAGAGGACGACGCCGACGCTCATTTTCTCAACGCCTCCCACAAGCGAAAGCCGATAATCCTCTTCCGGACCCAGTCCCGATTCGACCGGGTGGTCGTAGCCTTTGAGCTTGCCCCGCAATTCCTTGTTCAGGCCCAGCCAGACGATGAACGTGGAGATGCTCGGCCGGTACTCATCCAGTTTCTTCAGATAGGCCGGCGGGAGAACGCCGGCAGGCAGCATCTGTTTCAACGTGACGATGGCGCTCGCATTGCTCACCACCGCCCGGGCCGGGAGGGTCTTTCCGCCGGATACCACGACACCGGCGGCAGCCCCCTCCTTGACGACGATCCTCTCCGCCTCCGTATTGTACAGTATCTTCCCGCCCTTGGCTTCTATCGCTTCGGCGAGGGCGTTGCTCAGGGCCTGCGACCGCGGCTTGATGTAGTAGTTGCCGTTCGTCAGGTATTCTCCGAAGGCAACGGCGTAGTAAAGACCGGAAAGCTTTGATGGTGGAAGCCCGTAGTAGCCCCACTGGGCCGATAAGGCATTCTTGAGATCGGGGTTCTTCACGAACGTGCCGAGCAGGTCGGCAAGCGTCTTGTTCCGGGCGTTCCAGATCTTCGGATACTCGACGGGGAAATTTGAATACTTGCCTTTCTTCTCTTCCAGCCTATTGGTCTCTTCAACGACGCCTACCATTTCCCGGACGATGCCGCGGATGCCCTCCTTCTCCTCAGGGAAGTATTTCGACAACTCGGCAATGAGGCCGTCCGGGTCTCTCTGGGGGACGGCGATCTCGAAGCCGGGCCCCTTGATCTTCAAGACCTCCGGTATTTCCACGATCTGGATCTTCTCCAGCACGCCCAGTTCTTTCAACATGCGTGCTGACGCATTGTCATGGATGGAGGTGCCCTCCAGGGAGACTTCAAAGGTGAATTTCCCCCCGGCCCGGTCAAAAGAGGTCGCATAGCCGCCCGGGATGAAGTGCTGCTCGACGATCGTCACCGGGATGCCTAACTTCGCAAGATAGGCGCCGCAGCACAGCCCCCCGAGACCCGCACCGATGATGACGACGGGATAATCCTTCTTCGGGCCCATGGTCGCGGCGATAGCGGCCATCCTCCCCCAGTCGAGCGGTAGAACAGCGAGGGTCATCGCCGAGATTTGCAGAAAGGAACGTCTGGACATCGATGGATACTTCATTTTCACCTCCGGTTAATTATTGGACCATGTGAAGCATGGCAGCCGCATTTTCCCTATGAGTTGTGAGTCTCCATCTGGCGCTACACATCAGGGGCGGCGCGTTTTCGTGATTATCGGCCCCCTTTGTCAAGCTGATAATCACTTTACATCGTTTCGTATTTATTTTTTCTAGGGGGGTATGGGGATAAATTTTGTTTGTCCTATATGCAGCGGCTATTTTCAAAGGCGCTTTCGTCTCTTTCATTCCACTGCCCCCAAATTGGTGAAGCGTACGGGAAGGAACCTGCGAACTTCTGGGACGGCGCGATGCCTTGTGTGAAAAGCGGAGTTACTGAACCACATTGAAGTTCATTTGTCAATGATTTTGCGTAGTCATGTCAAGAGCAAATAGAATTGTCCGGTTTTGTAACACATGAATTGTCCGCTTTTCTGTTCCAGAACAAGGGCATCTTTTTGGAGCAGGAGGAGGGCGGCGGACGTGCGCTTCCTCAGACGAT
>Ga0172371_10004907_pt1 | contig 19984 bp, 14 predicted proteins | sample Lak12m_FD_114543 | JGI IMG/M metagenome (GOLD analysis project Ga0172371, IMG submission 114543) | Freshwater microbial communities from Kabuno Bay, South-Kivu, Congo - kab_022012_12m | ecosystem: Environmental > Aquatic > Freshwater > Lake | place: Democratic Republic of the Congo: South-Kivu... | reverse complement strand
TTATCCTGGATCCGCCCAAATTTGTGGGTTCCCGCAGCCAGCTCGAACAGGCCAGCCGTGGATACAAGGATATCAACCTGCTGGCGTTCAAGTTGTTGAAGCCGGGAGGTATCCTGTTTACCTTCTCGTGTTCCGGCCTTATGCCGCCGGATTTGTTCCAGAAGATTGTGGCAGACGCTGCGCTCGACGCGGAGAGTGATGTGCAGATTTTGAAAAGACTGACGCAGGCGGCGGATCATCCGACATCACTTAATTTTCCAGAGGGAAACTACCTCAAAGGACTGGTTTGCAGGGTGAGGTAGATTCCAGCGTTCTCAAGGCTTTTCCGCCATATTTGCGGGCTGAAGCGGAGGGGCACAGATAGTCTTGACTGGAAATGGCGGCAAACCCTATTATTCGGACAGATATTGCGGGAGGAGAGACATGCCCGACATCAAGTTCGATTGTCCAATGTGCCAGCAGACGCTTGAAGCGCCGGAAGAAATGATGGGTCAGGACATAGAATGCCCTTCCTGTCAGAAACAAATAACGATTCCCGGCGCTGAGCCGGCAAAACAAGAGGTTTCAGGAACAAAATGCCCGGAATGCGGAAAAGCGCTTGATGAAGGTGTTGTGCTCTGTATTCATTGCGGCTTCCACCTGAAGCTTGGTAAGAAGATAGCGACAGATTTCAAGTGACAACTTCCGCTTTACTTAAGAAATGGACTCCGCTGATTCTCCCGTTCCTGTTGTTCTGCGGTCTGCTTGTTATTTTCCAGGTTTGTCCTTCCACTGCCGACTGGTCTTCCTCGGGCTCTTTACAGTATCTGCCGTATATTCTTTTCGGCATAGGCGGCATCCTGGGCATGATATTTACCCAGAGCCGGATATCTTTTATCTGCCTTCTGTTTGCTTTCCTGACAGTCCTTCTGCATTACTATTTCTTTGTCAGCGGTAAAGTCGACCGCGGAAGCGCCGTTATTTTTCTTTCGGCGATTTATGTTCCGCCTCTCACGGCTATTTTCCACCGTTTAAGCGAAGGGGGATTATGGACAGCCCAGGCAGCGTACCGGGCGCTGATAATTCTTTCCGCGGTACTGGTAATCCTGCTCCTGCCGCTGATTCCGGAACTGAGCGGCGCAATTCTCAACGCGCAGTCCGTGTTATGTCAACCGACCTCTGCCGGTCTGAACATAAGAATTTCCCTGCTGGGTACCCTGGCTTTCATAATCAGCCTGCCTTTCCTTATAGTCAGAAAACAGCACGAGAGCCCGTTTCTCGGGAAGATGCTGGGTCTGGCGGTTCTGTTTGTTTTTGGGGCGCTGAATCTGGATATTCATAACATCCAGGACAGGCAGAGTGAAGCGATGCTGCTGGTGTTCATGTCGGGAAGCGCAGTTACCCTGATCGGAGCCATCCTGGAGGGCTCATGGAGAAGTGCGAATATTGATGAGCTGACGGAACTTCCAACCCGGCGCGTACTCAAGCATCACCTGGCAAGCCTGGGGCCATCATATGCCATTGCGATGCTGGACATAGATTTCTTCAAGAGGATAAACGATAAGTACGGGCACGATACCGGCGACCAAGTCCTCCGCTTTATCGCGGCGCATCTTAATGCTAACAGGGGTGGTGTGGCATACCGGTACGGAGGTGAAGAATTTGTAATTGTCTGCGAGAATGACAACTTTGAAAAGACTGTTGAGTCGATGGAACTCTTAAGGAGAACGATCAACTCCCGGAAATTCTGGATAAGGAGCAAAACCCGGCCGCGAAAGAAACCGGACAGCGCTCACCTTCCGGAAAAGAACAACCGCGGCGAGTCTATTACGGTTACTATCAGCATAGGCGTGGCAAAGAAGGACGGCAGGTACGTATCTCCCCAGGAAGTACTTGAAGCTGCCGACAAAGCCCTTTACAGGGCCAAGAAAGAAGGCCGGGACAGGGTGAAAGCCGGTTAGTGAGCTGATCATTCAGGCATGAGTGCAGTGACAAATTTTTTCCACTTTTTCTTAAATGCATCCAAGTCTTTCTCTCCCAGGACTGTTTTGAGAGTTTCCAGGCCGGACGGGTCTTTATCGCTGTTGGCGGAGAAATCCCTGTAGAACTTCACAAGCAGGTTTTTCTGCTGGAGGTAGTAACAGAGATAGCGGGCTTGGGCGTAGTTGTTGCCTCGGGTTGATGAGTAGAACTCCGTGGAAGTTGTCTTTAGCAATTCAGGGAACGACAGAAGGCTGTTTGCCTCGATTTCCCGGACAAGTCCCTTCAAGCGCCAGTTGACCAGGCCGTTGATGTGGCCTTTCCGTTCCTGGCTCTGTTCATAGAGCGAACCCAATCCCTCATTGAACCAGGAAGGGCAGTTGGAGAAATTGGCGGCAATATACGGATGGACAATTTCGTGCACCAGTGTGCCGCCGCCCGTGGCTATATTCATTATAAGAGCGTTATTATCTTCGGAATAGAAACCATAAGGCGTCGTGGGATTATCGTCAAACAGCTCCTTCGTATTTGTTTCGTAACTCTCCTTGTTCTTGAAAAGGAAGATATCGATTATTTCAGCAGGGTCTTTCTTGAAATAGTCCTGTTTCAGCATTTTCACGGCCCATCTGACTGTTTGTTCGGAGCGGAGTCTTACTGTTTCGGCATTCTCATCGCCGAGCACAACAAAAGGGGGTTCAATGACCATGGCAAAGTTTCTGCCCTTGATTTTCTTTTTCAGCTGTATGATGTGCTGGACGTAGTCAGCCGGGGTAAATCCGTCATGTCCCGGAGCCGCGGCGATTTTTGCCGGCTGGCAGCGCAGGCGAATAACCATTTGACTCGATCCGCCCGCCGGCTTGAGCGGCCAAAGGCTGAAGAACATGCTTTTCTTCATCCGGAGTGATGCGCCTTTCTCGACTGCCGGCTCGTTGTAGATGATTTCATCGGGTTCCGGATCATAGCCGGTAATCAACCGGAAATGTTCAGGGGCTTCCGGCTGGTCGCTGTAGTGCATGCAGACGATGGACGGGATTTCATTTTCCAGGTCAGCATGCAGCGCTTTCCATTGCTTCTCGATTTCAGCAGTTGAATTTGTTGCGCTGAAGCTGTACCAGACGCTGCCAACGTTAAACCCGATTTTTTTCATGGTGCGGCAAAGGTCAGGAGTGTAGCAGCCTCGCGCCAGGAGCGGATCAAGGCCGGAGATATTGAAAACATCATCCTGGTTCATGGAATATCCAAGTTTCCTGAGAGCCATTTCAACGCATGCCTCGCCGCAGAAGTCTTCTTTCTGGCGGACATGGGGAATGTCTTTGACCATGGTCTTGCTGTAAGTCTCGAATGAGAAAACGTGGTGAGCAGATAGAAGCAGAAAAGAAGACCTCAATCATTATAAAGGCCTTATTATTCATCTTCTTTACCATAAGACGTATATCAACAGGTAAATCTTCAAAAATAATGAAGAAAGGCGTTATCCGGCTTCGCGGATGACCCGAATTTACAAAGATTTTACTCTCTCTATCATTGCCGTGATTCGCTTAATATGTTCTATGGTATTGGGGAAAGAAAGCAAAGACAACACTACGGTTTCCCTGCAAGTCTGTGACTGTGTTTTTTGAGGACTTCCACCACTGCGGGGTCAAATTGTGTGCCGGAACCCTGTACGATCCTTGAAATAACGGTTTCCAGCGGCATGGCGGGGCGGTACGACCGGCTGCATAAAAGAGCGTCGAATGCATCTGCAACAGCCAGTATTCTGGCAAAGAGGGGAATGTCTTTCTTTTTCAGGCCATGCGGATACCCTTTGCCGTCGCATCTCTCATGGTGCACTAAAGCTATTTCGGCTTCAGCCCGAAGCAGGGGGAAGCTGGCAAGAAGGTTGTGACCGATCTCGGAATGGGTCTTCATTACAGTCATTTCGTTTTCGGTAAGCGCTTCCGGTTTCTGCAGGAGCCTATCCGGAATGCCGATCTTTCCGATATCATGGAAATATGCGCAACGTTCCACAGTTTTTACCTCTTTTTCGCCGAGGCCCATGCACGAGGCAATGATGCCGGCGCAGGCGCTGGTCTGCCTTGCATGGAGCAGGGCTCCGGGATCATGCACATCAAGAGATGACATTATCCTTTCGAGCGCCAGTGGTCCGAAGGATTCAGGAGTCTTTGATTGTTCTCCAGAACGTTTAATATCAAGAATACTTACGCCTTCAAGATAAGGCTGAACAACAAAATCCTTAGGATTCTCCACCATCTTCAGCATATCGGCAATCTGCATCGTAAGTGCCATGATGTTCTGGAGTTCATTTTTCAGGTCCTCCGGCCGCGAAAGGCCTTTTTCCAGGGCAAGCTGGATAAACTGTGCCTGTACCATGATGACGGTAAGCGGCTGGTTGATATTGTGCATCAACCCGCCCATGAGCGCCTTTACAGCCTCTTTCTTGTATTTTCTTTCCTGGTGAGAGGCCCGTTCCTTTTCGGAAGTTATATCGTTCACAATAACCACGGAAACATCATTGTCGGAACTGATGACTGCAAACCTTATGAGACGATGCTGGCCCGGTGCTGATATTATTTTTATCTCCCGGACTTCATATCCACCCTTGTTTTGGAGAAGATATTCAAATAATTTTTTTTCTTCACATGGGAACAGATCCGAAAGGTTTCTATTCAGTATTTTCTTGAAGTCCTGGAATTTGAGCAGTTCAAGCAAAGCCTTGTTTGCGCGGACAATTTTCCCTGTATGGTCGACAAGAAGCATGACCTGCGGATTCAGGTCGATCATGTGCTCAAGTTCTTTTTTTGCCCGTTCAATGGTTTTGTTCAGGGCAACGTCGTCAGTCCTGGCCGGTATTTCCGAAGAATTTTGTTTCATAACAATTACCGTTCGCGCAGGATTAAACCATTCCCGCGCTGAATAATCAAGAGATCAGAAATTCACATCTTATTCGCTGCCTGCGAGCACCCGATCCACAGCACTTATTATGTCCTGCAGCGTGTGCATGGTATTAAGGTTGCGACGGACTTCGGGCCATCCTGGAAAACCTTTGAGGTACTGGTGGAGGTGGGCGCGGAAATGGAGGGCGGCCGCCTGGTCGGCGCTCATTTTGTTCTTCTTCTGGTACCTCCGTTCATTTCTCTTGATGGCGGCGAGATGTTCCAGGTGAGTAAGAATAACAGACCTGTGTTCTTCAATTGAATGCGGGATGAAAGGCTTATCGTTCAAAAGCGAGAAAATCTCGTCAAAGAGCCAGGGATTACCAACCGCGGCCCTTCCTATCATGACTCCATCAACCCCGGTCTGCTCAAACATCCTGAGCACGTCACCCGCGTTTGAAATGCCGCCATTTCCAACAATCGGAATGGAGCGTTCAGACTTTATCCTGGCAATTGTTTCCCAGTCGGCCGGGCCGCTGTGGCGGTTCGATGCAACCCTGGCGTGAAGGAATATTGCGCTGCCACCGCCTGCTTCGACGGCGTGGGCGACCTCAGAGATATTTATCTGATTCGGCGACAGCCCGATACGTGTTTTGACGGTTACAGGGAAAGATACGGCCGAACGCACATTCCGGACAATTTGTTCGATTTTCTCCGGGTTACGCATTAAGGCCGCACCAGCGCCCTTCCTGACGATCTTTGGCACAGGACAGCCGCAGTTAATGTCAATAAAATCAAACCGTTTCATTTTTTCTATAATGGCGGCGGCTGAAGCAAGGGTGTCCGGATTGGCGCCATAGATGTGGGCGCCGACGGAATGTTCATCCGGACCAGCTTCGAGCAGATCAAGGGTCTGGCGTCCGCTGCGCACAGTGCCTTCGGCATTTACAACCTCGGTTAAAGTCGCTCCGCAATGGTATTTCCTGCAGAGCATTCGAAAGGCAACATCAGTATAACCGGCCATGGGAGCAAGCGCCACAGGCGGATTAACGGTAAGGGTTCCGATTTTCAAGGAGGAAGGGATCACAGTAATCCTTCCTGTTTCAGCAGTTCTGAGACTGCTTCAGACGGCAGGCCCATGATATTCGTACGGGAACCGGAAAATGATTCTACGAGCAGATCACCGCTCTCATCAATGTCGTATGCTCCGGCCCTGTCCAGGGGATTCACTCTTTCTATGTATTCCTGTATTGCAGCATCATCGAGGTTCCTGAATTTGACATGGGAAATATCCACGATGGTCCTGACCGGTGAAGCCGGCCGGGAGAAGGCGATGCCGGTGAATACCGTGTGCGTCTTTCCAGACAGCATCCTGAGGAATGCGAAGGCTTCTTCCCGTGAGTCCGGCTTCGTCAGGATACGGCTGTTGAACTCCACAATGGTGTCGGCAGAAAGAATAAGAGCGTCAGGAAACCTGTTCCGGCACCATTGATTCTTCCGGAGAGAGTTGTCGACAACAGTTCCTTCGGGGTTGTTCAACTGGATGGATTCATCAACCTCAGGGACGACAACGCTGAATTGAACACCAAGTCCTGAAAGTATTTTACTGCGCCGGTTCGATGCTGATGCGAGAATAAGCTGTTTTTTCATTCTTTTCCGATTGTATTGACAAAATGCCGCAGAAATACTGGAAAGCGATATCACAAAAATGCGAACTAGCAAAGATGCATATGCATCCCTTAACAGTGAGCCGCGGCCCTGGGGAGTTTCTTTTGAGAATCTGCAGCATCAGGTGTGATTATGAGCGTGTGATGGTGATAATATGTTAAAGGCTATGATATCATAAATAAAACAGGAGCTTATTATGGAGATTTCAGATAAACGAAGCAGACATGTCAGGTTCTGGAAGAAATTTCTCAGGCTGACAAGGGGCCGCGTCCCGGCGCTTAGGGCCCTGGAAGTCATTGGCATAGAGGAAACAAACAGTTCATTCAGCCAGGTTGTGAACTCAATCCGCCTGGCCATGGAGAAGGGGATGTCCATGAGCGAGTCCATGCGCGAATATACTTCCGAGTTTTCTCCTTCGGTTATTGAGCTGGTTAAGATGGCTGAGAAATCCGGAGCGTGGGACGAGATACTGGAAGAGATAGCAAGCGGCCTTTCGGAAGGAACGTTCGAGTAATAATTTTAAGAAATATTCTGTTTCGTGTTGACATCTTTTGTTGATGCGAGACAATATCAATCGAAGCAAGATTGTTTGTTGTGTGACGTGATCTGCAGCATCAGAAAAGAATCTGGAAGACATGATAGAGCAGCCATGGTCAATGAACCAGACGAGTACGAGAAGAAGATTTCTCCGGAAGCCACTTCAATTCCTCATAAGTTTACACTGTCCTTTTTCTTGTTGTTTAGAGGTAATCCTGGAATTCTGATGCGAAACAAACAAAATAATCCGAAGTGAATACTTCAAATATGCAGGAAACAGCGATAATCGCGGTAAAATCCGCAAGCCGTTTGAGGAAAGAAAAACGCATTCTTTTCGAAAAGCCAGATTTTCCTGTCAATTCCCTTGAGGAAATCCCATCACCGCGGCTTATAGAGCTATCCATGACTCCCCAGTGGAAAGATTGGGAATGGCAGATGCGGAACCGCATACGGAGCATAGATAAACTCCTGGAGTATTTCCCGGCACTTAAGACAGACCATGGCCTTTTTACAGCTTCTGAGAAGTTTCCCCTGGCCATAACGCTTTATTACGCTTCCCAGATCCGGAAAGCTGCTTATTCTGACCCGGTTTTCAGGATGGCAATACCGCAGGCCAGTGAATTGTGGAGTCCGCCGTTCCTGCGGGAGGATCCGCTTGAGGAAGAAAAGAACATGCCTGTTCCCGGGTTGATCCACCGCTATCCTGACCGCGTTCTTCTGGTTGCGACGACAACCTGCGCAATGTACTGCCGTTACTGTACCCGCAAGCGCGTGACGGGTATGCGGGAATCATGCATTTCGGAGGCAAGGATCAGGAAGACTGTTGAATACCTTACCAATCATCCCGAGGTCAAAGATGTTGTGGTGTCGGGAGGCGATCCGCTGACAATGCCGACGAATACAATCAAGTACATCCTTGAGGCATTAAGGTCTGTTCGCAGCGTGGAAGTGATCAGGATAGGTACTAAGACCCCTGTGACACTGCCATGGCGCATTACTGATGAACTGGTTGCCATGCTGCGGCAATATCATCCGGTCTGGATCAATACGCATTTCAATCATCCGGTGGAATTGACGCCGGAAGCCGCGGAAGCATGTGCAAGGCTTGTTGATGCCGGTATTCCTGTCGGGAACCAGTCTGTGCTGCTTAAAGGGGTAAATGATAATGCCCAGACAATGGAAGAACTTCTTCGCGGGCTGGTGAAAATGAGGGTGAGGCCGTATTACCTTTTCCAGTGCGATCTTGTTGCCGGCATTGAGCATTTCAGGACCCCGCTTTCACGCGGCGTGGAAATCATGGAAAGACTGCGCGGCAGACTTAGCGGAATTGCCATTCCGAATTTTGTGGTCGATATACCGCATGGCGGAGGCAAAGTTCCGGTCTTACCCAACTATGTAGTCTCAATGAGTCCAACACATACAGTTCTGCGGAATGGGGCCGGATTGCTCGTGAGCTATCCGGAACCATACGCCGAGGACAAGATACCGGAGGAACTTCGTCCGCTGAACGAGACCCCGGGCGTGTGGGATCTTGCAAGGGGACATATATCAAAAATCCAGCCTGAGAAAACCAGCCATACCGTCCAGCAGGGGAAATGCTGTCCTGCATAACCAGCAGGCATGGGGCACCCGTAACAATTGTTTTAAAGAGAATGTATTGATGTTTGATATTACGTGAGAATCAAGGGACGCCGATATGCGCGAAATGCCGGGAGTTCTTGTTTTACATAATCTTTATGATTCCGAACCGGACCACTGGAGCGTTACCACGTTTGGAAGGGAGAGCACGGAAAGCGTTGTTGACGAGGTCAAGGTTGTAACGGATGTTCTCGACAAGCTGGGTACTCCATACAGGGTCGTGGGCATAAGACAGCTGTTGGATGTTCCGGTTGTACTGGCATCGGCGAGTGAACCGGTGATTTTTAATCTCGTGGAGGGCTTAACCGGCGACCCGCAGGATGCAAGCCTGATCCCGGCCCTCTGCTGTGCGTTCGGGAAAATGTCTATCGGCTGCGATTCCATCTGCCTCATGACAGCCCTGGACAAATGGCACACTAAAGCGATTCTTTGCGCTGCCGGCATTCCCGTCCCGGGAGGAACGATAGTTCCTGTTGGAGAACCGCTTTCGACGAAGGGGCTTGAGAACGGGCCCTTCATTCTTAAACCTGCGCAATCGGACGCGAGCGAGGGGATAGGAAGCAAATCCTTTTTCCAGGCTGTCGGTCCTGCCATGGAGGAAGCTGTCAGGACGATTCACCGGGATTTCAACCAGCCGATCCTGGTAGAGCAGTATGTTGGTGACAGGGAATTCAATGTTTCCGTAATACAGGACGGCGGTGAGATCAGGATCATGCCGATTGCGGAGATTGATTTTTCAGCCTTTGAACCCGGGCGGCCGAGGATCATTGATTATGCGGCGAAATGGCTGACCGAAACATTTGAATATAAAAACACCTTGAGGATCCTTCCCGCGAAGATAAGCGATGAAGTTGCGGCGAAGATCCGGGCCATCGCCATGAAAACCTGGCAGGCGCTTGGATGTGAGGACTTCGTGCGCATCGACATGAGGATGGACGGGGATGGTGAGGTCTACGTCCTGGAGGTGAATCCTAATCCCGATATTTCCCTTGATGCCGGTTTTGCCGCTGCACTTAAGGCGGGTTCGGTGTCGCAGGAAGACTTTGTAAAAATGGTTGTGAACAATGCGATGGATCGCCTGGAACGGCGGGCAATTCCGGTTCAGCCGGAGGAAAAAAGCGCTGCCGGTTCCGGACAATGCCTCATACGCTGTACAACCAGGGAAGACCGCGGCCAGATTGCGGAGATTATTAATTTGACTGAATATTTCAGGCCGAACGAGATAACGGTTGCCCTGGAAGTTCTTGATGATGTGCTGTCAAAAGGGGCGGATGGGCTCTACCAGTCGCTAAGCGCAGAATCCGAAGGCAAGGTTGCAGGCTGGATATGTTTTGGCCCCACTCCATGTACCCTTGGAACCTATGGCATATACTGGATTGTTGTTACACCCTCGTCACGGGGAAAGGGAATAGGAAGCGCATTGCTTCGTCAGGCAGAAACAGTTATTGCCGCTCATGGCGGGCGGTTGAGTGTCGTGGAAACTTCGGGGAGAATACTTGTCGAGTTGACCCGGGGCTTTTACCTGGCGGCGGGATATTCAGAACAGGCACGGGTTGCGGACTTCTATGCAGGGGGTGTTGACAAGGTAATCTTCACCAAGCGGATTGATCCTCCTTAGACCCGGATATTGCGCCACGAAAATGCAACATCCGCCCAATGCATGAGTCTCTCCTTTCTTGTAGGGGTGCTGCTTGCGGCACCCGTTCCTCCTTAACGGGACGGGCGGCGACGAGCACCGCCCCTACAAACACCAGGCAAAACAGCAGAAGAGCCACATTGCTCAGGGTTTCTGCCTCAAACGGATGCCCTGAGCGAAGTCGAATGGGCAGAAGTGCTTATGAAACGAGTGCAATCGCGCTCATGGAATAACGGGTTAAGTCTTTTTCTTTGCAAGCACGGAACGGATTAATTCTGCAAGATTTCGCATTATAATGGGTTTCATCAGGATTCCGTCAATACCAACGCTTTCTGCTTTTTGCTGGGCGAAAGTATCACTGAATCCGGTGCACAGGATTATGGGGATATCGGGCCGCATGGCCTTCAGATTCTGAACAAGCTCCAAGCCCCTCATTCCCGGCATTACCTGGTCGGTGATGACGAGGTCGAACTGTTTGACATTGCCCTGGAAAAGCCGCACGGCATCATTGCCGCGGTTTACAACCACGGGGGAATACCCCAGCGCCCCGAGCATTTCGCCTGCCATCCTGGTGATTTCAGGTTCATCATCCACGAAGAGAATGCATTCCGTTCCTGACGGCAGCGGTTCTTCCTTCTCGATTTCCTCTTCCTCTTTCTTCTCTATGGTGGGCAGTATGACGTGGAAAGTGGAGCCCTTGCCAACCTCTGTTTCTACTGAAATTGTTCCCTTCATGCTGCTTACAATGCCGTGCACAACGGCCAATCCCATGCCGGTACCCTCGCCGCGTTCCTTTGTCGTAAAGAATGGTTCAAAAATACGGCCAAGGACGGATTTATCTATACCCGTTCCCGAGTCCTTGATCGAGATGCGCAGGTAACGTCCGGACTTCAGGTTGGGAAATTCCGTTGAGCGCCCTGTTATGACGAAGTCCGTAAGCCGCACTTCCAGGATCCCGCCTTTCCCTTTCATTGCGTGACCGGCGTTGGTACAGAGGTTCATCAGTATCTGGTGGATTTGAGTGGGGTCGGCAAGGACGACGTCCTCTTCTGTTTTGATAATCCGGTTGATTTCCACATTTTCCGGCAGAGACGCGCGGATCAGCACGAGAACTTCTTTTACAATCGGTATTATGTGGAGGGGATGTCCTTCTTTTTCTGTCTTGCGGCTGAATGCCAGGATCTGGTTTACCAGTTCTTTAGCGCGGGTACTGGCCTTGTGGATTTCCTGCATGTACTGGTAGATGGCGTCGGTCTTGGGACATTTGCGCAGGATTATCTCCGTATAACCGAGAATGGGCGTCAGAATGTTGTTAAAATCGTGTGCGATTCCGCCGGCCAGCGAGCCTATGGCTTCCATCTTTTCAGCCTGTCTCAATTGTTTTTCGCTTTGATGAAGCGCTTCCTCGGCCTGTATCCGCTGGGTAACATCCTGTATTTGGACGAGGTAACCTTTTGGTTTGTAATCCGCATCGACGCCAAGGTTGTTGATGAGTATATCAAAACCGGCCGGACCGGTTCTTGAGCTGACGAACATCGAGAGCTTTAGAACCTCCTTGAAGTCGATGATTGTCTCGAATCTTACTGTTTCGCCCTTGTTGACCCTGTCCCTGTAGGACTGCGGGATAAACGTGTTGTCGAACATATTGAACTTTGAGAATTCGTGAATATCGGGAATACCGAACATTTTGAGGCAGGCCGGATTGACGTTCATGATGTTCCGTTTTCCGTCATAAAGGGCAACGCCAATTGGCGAATGGGCGAAGAAATCGTAGAAGCGCTGTTCGCTTTCCTTTAGGGCGCGCTGCCTTTGTTTCCGTTCGGTTATGTTGTGCGCGGTGCTTATGATCAGGGGCCGGTCCTGCAGGTCAAATCTTTGCGCAATTATCTCAACAGGGATTATCTTGCCGCTCCTTGAAATATACTCGCCGGTGTAAAACAGCTGTTTGTCCTCCAGTATCTTGCTTGTCTGCAGCTGGGCTTCGTGATCCATGTATTTCCGCGTCTTTTCGGCGACTTCAGTGTCGGAAAGGACCACCATTTCCGACCTGGTGTAGCCGAAAATAGCGGAAGGCGGGGCTGCGGCGTTAATCTCGGTAAGGGTGAGTCCCATCAGTTCTTCCCGGGAATACTCCAGCTGCTCGCAGGCAACCTCGTTTACTTCCTGGAAATGGTCAGGCAATCCGTCGGAAGTGATGCCGTAGATAAACACCATATCTTTTGTATTGTTAAAAAGAATCTGGTAGCGGTTGGTTTCAAAACGCAGGGATTCTTCGAGCTGGTCGTGTTCTTCACGTACCCTGCGCAGTTGTGAACTCTTGGAATTAAGCTCTGCCGTATGGGCAAGATCATGTTTCCGAAGAACAATATATGTCCAGATTATGGAACATATCAGAGTTATTAGTGCCGTTATAATGGCACAGGCTATCAGCGCAGGCATTATTCTCTCCGCTTCTGTTTGTTTCCGGCCCGGAAAAACATATAACCCGGGTATTTGCCGCTACTGGAACGAAACTTATATGGCAGTTTCGCTTATCCAGTTACCATGGATATTGCAGTTTTCCAGGGCGGTCAATGTGCCGGATGTCACGTTCAGATGAAGGGCTGCAGCCGGATGGCAGACATCAGGCGAAAGCCAGACCCTTGAAATGAACTTATGATTGAGATAGAAATCAATAAAACGGATCAGGTGTTTCTCGGTCATGACATGCTCAATTTCCCCGACCCTCACGTGCACATCCGTGCAGCAGCCGCCCGGAATCAGTCCGCATTCTTTCACAACAACAATCTGGGGAATATGTTTCTTGTCACCCTCAGTCAGGGCGGTGGGATTTGCAGGCTTCTGGATTGCAGCGGGGTTCTCGACAAAGGAACTTCTGGATGCCCCGCAAACCTTGCATTTCTCCGGAGCCTCGTCGAATTCAATGTGCCCGCAACCTTTGCATTCGAATATCTTCATATCGCTTCCTCCTGATAAGCCTGAAAACGCCAGTAGCAGAACATAGAAAGAGGTGGTTTGTAAAGACGATTCTAACCCTAGTTTCTAAAGTTTCCGGACAGTCGCCGGCCCAGCTTGACCCCTTCCATCACCCACAGGGGAATGGACGACATCGCAATCACGATCAACAGCTCGGCCAGGGTCAGCGGGACTGTCTTGAGAACCGTGTTGAAGAAAGGACAGTAAATCGCCAGCGCGTTAAGCGTCATGGATACAATAGTAGCGCCTATCAGCTTCTTGTTTGAGAAGAACCCGATCTTGAAGAGAGACTCGGTCTGGTTCCGGCAGTTGTATGACTGGAAATCCTGGCAGAATGCCAGCACAATAAATCCGACGGTGCGGGCCCTGGCAAGCAGTTCTTCCCGTGCCGCTTCCGGTACGGTCAACATCTGCCTCAAGTCTTCTAAATTGAATGTAAACAGCGCGGAAAGGAATTCCTTAACGGAATGACGATTTTCCAGGAAATATATGAAGCAGAAAGCCAGAAGTGAACACATGGCAATGACAAGCCCCTGGCCCAGCATCTGGCGCATACGTGTTCCATCCACAACCCTGGAATCGGCCTTGCGGGGTTTCCTTTTCATGATGTTCTTGTCTATTGGATCAACACCAAGGGCAAGGGCCGGAAGACCGTCGGTTACAAGGTTTACCCATAGCAGTTGGGCCGGAAGCAGGGGAACTGGGAGGCCGATGAGCGAAGACAGGAACATCACGATTATTTCGCCGGCATTGCAGGAAAGCAGGTAGTGGATGAATTTCTGGATATTGTCGTAAATACCGCGGCCCTCTTCCACGGCAGCCACAATAGATGCAAAATTATCGTCCGTCACCACCATGTCGGAAACTTCCTTGGTGACGTCGGTGCCGGTTATACCCATCGCCACCCCGATATCCGCCTCTTTGACTGCGGGTGCGTCGTTCACGCCGTCGCCGGTCATTGCGACAACATGCCCAAGTTTCTTCCAAGCCTTGACTATCCTGAGTTTGTTCTCTGGCGAAACCCTCGCGTAAACAGGAGTTTTCTCAACCTTTGAAAGAAGATCATCATCAGAGAGGCGGTCAAGTTCTTCGCCGGTAAGGGCAAGGGAGTCTTCGGTAAAGAACCCGAGCTGTTTTGCTATTGCAATGGCTGTATCGCGGTGGTCACCCGTGATCATTACAGTTCTGATACCTGCCGATTTGCATGCCTGGACGGCCCGTTTTGCTTCTTCACGAGGAGGATCAATCATTGCAACCAGTCCGGCAAAGGTCAGGTTCTTCTCTATTTCTTCCGGCTTGTAGCTGGAATAGGGTTTATCAAGCACACGGTGTGCTATGGCCAGGACACGCATGGCCTGGGCTGCCATGGCGCTGTTTGCCTTAATAATATCGGCAGTGTCATTGCCCGTCATAGGCCTGGACTGACCGCCGGTTTGAATCATGGAACAGTTCTTAAGAAGAATATCAGGCGCGCCTTTAACGAATGCATGGGTCGTGTCTCCCCTGCGCCTTATGATTGTCATCATTTTCCGGTCGGAATCGAAAGGAATCTCGTCAACAAATGTATATTCTTTTTCTGCTTCATTCTTCTTAAAGGATGCCTTTTCTGCGACCGTCAGCAATGCACCTTCGGTAGGGTCGCCTACGATCCGGTAAATTTCGCCTTTTTTAACAAGTTCAGCTCCATTGCACAGGATGCTTGAAAGTATAGCCCAGTTGAGTTCCGGGTAGTCTCCGGGCCTGACCGTTTTCCCGTCCAGGATGAATTCACCGATTGGCTCATAACCGGTCCCTGTGACTGAGAATGTCCTTCCGCCGGCGACTATTGACTGCACCGTCATCTCGTTCTTTGTGAGGGTGCCGGTCTTGTCGGAACAGATTACGGTGGCGCATCCGAGCGTTTCGACAGAAGGAAGTTTACGGATGAGGGCGTTGCGCTTAACCATTCTCTGCACGCCCAGGGCCAGCGCAATGGTCACAACAGCTGGCAGTCCTTCCGGGATGGCAGCTACGGCAAGACTTACGGAAGTCAGGAATGCGTCTATGATCTTTCCGCCACGCAGCCACTGCATCAGGAATACAAGCGCAACAAGTGCGATGCAGAGGTAAACAATCCACTTGCCGAATTCCTCGAGCTTCTTCTGAAGCGGGGTTGTCTCACGTTCGATATCCTGGATCATGCCGGCTATCTTGCCCAGTTCGGTTTTCATGCCGGTTTCGACAATAAAGGCCTTGGCCTTTCCGGATACAGCCGATGTCCCCATGAACACCATGTTTGTCCTGTCGGCAAGAGGAATGTCTTTTCCTCCAAGATGTCCAGAGACTTTTAAAACGGGAGTTGATTCACCGGTAAGACTTGCTTCCTGCACGCTGAAATTGGAGGTATGCCACACGATACGGCAGTCTGCAGGTACGTGGTCGCCCGACTCGAGAATTACCAGGTCGCCAACAACCACTTCGGTTGACGGAATGGCTGACTGGGCGCCATCACGGATTACCTTGGAGACGGGACTGGACATTTTCTTGAGTGCAGCCAGGGATTTCTCGGCCTTGTATTCCTGGATAAAACCCAGGACCGAATTGAGAATCACGATTGCTATTATTGCCGCAGAATCGATCCACTCCTGTAGAAAGCCGGAAATAAGGGCCGCGCCAATCAGTACCCAGATTATGAAATCATTGAACTGGTCGAAAAACAGCACCCACGGTGATGATTTCTCCTTCTCGGCAAGCTGATTCGGGCCGGATTCAGCAAGTCGGCGCTTTGCCTCCCTGTCTGGAAGCCCGTTTTCCTGACTGCTCGAGAGAAGCTTGACCGTTTCCTCAATATCTAATTGCCACCAGTTATTCATATATTCCCAGCGAGCCTGTTTCAATAGCTTATAAATAGTGTATTTTCCAGTATAATCGGCGTTTGAATTTACCCCGGAAATCTGCTTTTATACACTGCAGATCATTTACTGCAGTGTATATGGGAGGAATAAATCATGTCGGAAGTTATTGTTGAAAAGGCAGTGTCACTCACTCTCGCGGCACTGATGACGCTCAGCCAGTGGTTCAGCGACGGCATAACGAACTATCAGAAGAAGAGCTACGACAAGGCGGTGCAGTCCTTTACTAAGGTCATCGAAGACAAGGCGAAACCAAACCCCCTTTACGAGACGGCGCTGTACTGGCGCTCGCAGAGCTATGTCCAGCTCAAGAAGACGGACGAAGCCGCAGCCGACCTGAAAACACTGCTGGAATCCGCACCGGACGGAAACCTTGTCACCCTTGCAGTGGCGGACTACAAGCAGGTTACAGGCAAGGACTGGGATGATATTGACTTGTCCTCGCCAGAGAAAACGTGGAGCTCCATGACAAGGGCTGTCGTCAAACGCGATCTTAAGGCCCTCAGGAAGTGTATGACGGGGGAGATTGCGCAGGAGACGGAGAGAATGTTTGCCAAACCCGAAAGGGGTGACCGCCAATGGGGAGAGATGGCCGAAGTGCTGTCGGTAAAATTAACAGGAGTGCGTTACAACAAGACCAGGGACAAGGCGCTGGTAATGTTCCTTGAGCCTCGCTCAGGCGGCAGTGACAGGGAAGAAAAGCTTCTGATGGAAAAGGTAAACGGGGGCTGGAAGCTTTCCGGTGAGGCACATTCCGCTGATGAAACTGAATTCCTTGCGGCTGTTAAACCCTCAAGTACCGCAGCGGCCAATATCACTCTTACGGCGCAGGAGCAGAAAGAGGTTGAAACACTCATTTCCCAGCTTGGTTCGTCAAACTCGAAGGAGCGCAAGAACGCTAACGACAAACTCCGTGCGCTTGGCGCCAAGGCCGCGAAACTGCTGGAAAAAGCAAAATCCAATCCGGATCCGGAAATAGCGCTTCAGGCAAAGACCCTGCTGGATGCGCTGTAAAGGTTAATACCCCTCACCTTGGTCCTCTCCCCCAAGGGGCGAGGAAAGGGAACAATGTTGACATCCTCTTCCTTGAGATAGAGGAGAGGAAAAATCGGCAACACCATAGGCTTTTTTATTCCCTCTCTCCTTTGGGGAGAGGGTTAGGGTGAGGGGTTCTGGCTGAGAGAATTATTTCCCCACTTCCTCCAGTGCTCTTTTTGCCGCGTTCAACATTGCCTCTGGTCCGACAGGCGCACCGGTTGCGGCTTTCATCCAGAGATCAGGAGTGATGTTTCCCTGTTTTGTTATTCGCTCAAATTCCGGCCCGATTTTCCCGACCTTCTTCATCTGTTCCTCGATTTGGAACCCGATCAGGTGACCAATCGGATAATCAGGTATGTAGAGGACACAATTGATCATATGTGAATAAATGGCCGGCAGAATAACGTCACGCTTTTTGAATACGGGAGCGTAATATTTGTTCCAGATGTCGCGCGCAATTACAATCGTAGCCGCTTTCAGCTCTGCGGGCGTGGCATCGGGATGATCGTACATCCAGTGCCATACAGCCATGTCCGTCAGCGCCATGCCTGCTATTTCGCACGTGGCCCAGAAGTCATTCAGCGTTATGAGCGCCTCGGCCCGGGCGTCCGGTTTCGCAAGGCCCAGCACCTCCAGGTCGTGCCCCTGCATCAGCATTGCAAGGCCTTCAGTAAATGCGGTGTTCGGAACACCCTGCATAAGGGTACTGTCAACAAGGTCGAGAGAAAACGTCTGCTCAATGTTGTGGCCAAGTTCGTGCATTGCCACGTTGAATCCCTGGTAATTCATTCCATCAGACTGGATCCCTGTGCGCAGGCGCGCTTTTTGCCCGCGCATTGCGCCGCCCATCGCATGGCCGCACCCGCGCACCCGCTGGACGGAAATATTCTCTTTGAGGAATTCCGCCTGTTTAGAAGTGAAACCAAGCTTCTTTAGGATTGCCGGTATCCCCTCATGGAAAGCATCGGCAGTGGGATACTTCTTGCGGACTATTTCATCAAGTTTAGCCTCGGGATACTTGACGCGGGGACGGAATCCGTTGTACCAGATGTCAAAAGGCTCAAGCGGCCGCCCGAGCCTTTTCTCAATCAGTATGCCAACTTCGGCAAACTGCCTGGAAGTCAGCAGTTGCTCGAGCATTCCCTTGACCCGCGCTTCGCTCATCTGGCGGTCTTCCTCGAACCTGCGCGCAATCAGCGTAGGAGCTGTCGGCGAGTAGGGGTCCACCTTCCTGCAGGCTTTGAAAACAGTCAGCAGTTTGGCGTAGCGGGTGTCGGGCTCCGCCTTGTTACTGATATCGATACTCCTGCTTATGGAATCAGTCTGGTCAAAGTCCATGACAGGAGACGCTTTAACCTCGTTACTTACCGGGTTCCAATCCACCCGTTGGTTGTTTATTACGGCGGCGGGGATAGACTGGTCGATGACCCGTTCCATGATTTTGAAAATGATGCGCTGGCATGGCAGGCCGTTCGTGCCGTTGCTGTACTGCGCCTTAAGTTCATCGCGCAGGCCCCAGTGCGACTGGAGCTTTAGTTTCGCGGGGAACAATCTTTCGCCCTTGCCGTCGAGCACGTGATGCATGCATACCTTGTATTCGCTGATATAAATCTCCGCTTCGGACTGAGCAGCGGACATTGCCTGCTGGACATCGGCGGGGATGCGCTTCGAAAACTGGTCTGCCAGCCGGACTTCCGCCCACTGGCGGCGGGACCAGCCCGGACCTTCGGCAAGGATCTGGTCGAGCTGATAAAGCGGGAAGTTGAGCAGGACAATAAATGCGATTTTGTTGGCAAACATGTCATCGTTCAGGTGCGAGCTGGGCTCGTAGGCGGCAAAAATCTCATCGACCGGCAGGATGGGGCCTAGGTCGCAGTCTGTCTGGAGCCGGAGTTCGTAAGTCAGTTCGGTCATGTGGCCTCCGAACTTTTCGAATATGCGCTCGAAACGGGAGAACAGTGTATCCAGCGTTGCCTGGTCACCCGCGAAATTACTGCGCGCGAACGCTTCGAACACAGCGGCGTCGCCATCCTCCTGGCGCCAGAACTTGCCGACCTGCTGAAGTCCGCGCTGGAGCCGTGGCTTCTGGCTCTCGCCGTATTTGGTGACCAGCTCCCTCTCGATTTTCGCGGAAGAATCCTTGTACCATTCGGGCTGGGCGGCTGATTTTGCAGCTTCTGCCGCAGCGGCATGCTGACCGAGTGCGAGACAGAAGGCAGAGACCATGCAATACACGGTCTGACGGACTGTTAATGCGTTCATAGGTGTTCCTTTTATATTTATATTACCCGGCCAATAACCGGTGGCCGAAAAGATGACAAGAGCTAACCATTTGGCCATTTGAAGTCAAGTTTTGAGAGGAACTGAAGTCGCCATTCCATTTTGAACATTTTATACATTCTGTCAAAAATCCCTGCTTTTCCAGATCTTGAGATTATCGAGTATGTATCAATAAACTTGACTTTATATTCATCGTCTTTATCTAAAGCGACCTTTCTTTTAACTCACGGTACTTTTCCCCTCTCTCCGTATTATCTGGGTAAGTGAAGCTCCCCACCCAAAGGGCGGGGCTGCCTCACGTGGCTGAAGCATAGCTATATCAATGGCCGCCAGAAATGGAATTTGTAAAGGTTAGTTAAGAAAAAAGTAATAGTTTAGCGGCCTGAAGCGAGGGCTGGATGCGGGTTTTGCGGGCAAAAAGAATTGTCCGTTTTTTTGTTGCTATTGTACCTAAGCATGATATAAGGCTTAGGTATGAATGAGAGACC
>Ga0172371_10004906_pt1 | contig 20002 bp, 24 predicted proteins | sample Lak12m_FD_114543 | JGI IMG/M metagenome (GOLD analysis project Ga0172371, IMG submission 114543) | Freshwater microbial communities from Kabuno Bay, South-Kivu, Congo - kab_022012_12m | ecosystem: Environmental > Aquatic > Freshwater > Lake | place: Democratic Republic of the Congo: South-Kivu... | reverse complement strand
TTCGTGCGACAGCCTCTCCTCTGCAGTCGGCATCACACCGCGGCCCACGAGCAGGACTCCTACCACAGACGGGAATAGGGGAGCGTGACTCACTCGGGCTCCGGACCCCGAAGTTCCGGAGGCCCAGGCAAGACCGGAACTTCGGTGCTCAGCCCTCCCCCACCGCCACCGCCATCACCAGGGCCGTCGTGTCGGTGTGGGTCACCGTGACCAGCACCTCGGTGACCCCGAGCGCTTCGGCCCGGGCCGCCGCCGTGCCCCGCAGGACCGCCCGCGGGGCGCCGCCTCCGGTGATCTCCACGTCCTGCCACCGTATCTGCCGCCAGCCGGTGCCCAGGCTCTTCATGACGGCTTCCTTCCCGGCGAAGCGGGCCGCCAGGCGCCGCTCGGGGCGGGCGTGGCCGAAGGCGTACTCCCGCTCGTGAGCGGTGAAGCAGCGCTCGGCGAACCGCGGGTATCGCTCCAGAAGGCCTCGAACGCGCTCGATCTCGGCCAGATCCACGCCGAGCCCGATGATGCGCATGCCTATTCGACCGTCACGCTCTTGGCCAGGTTGCGCGGCTGGTCGATGTCGTGCCCCCGGAAGGCGGCCACGTGGTAGGCGAGCAACTGCAAGGGGACGATGGCCGGCACCGGGGCCAGCAGGTCGGGCACCCGGGGGATGCGGATCACCCGGTCGGCGTGCTTGGCGATCTCGGTGTCGTCGTCGTAGGCCAGGGCCACGGTGAAGGCGTGGCGGGCCTTCACCTCCTGGAGGGCGGAGATGGTCTTGTCGTACACCGCGGTCTGGGTGAGCACCACCACCACCGGCGTGCTCTGGGTGACCAGGGCCAGGGTGCCGTGCTTCAACTCGCCGGCGGGCATGGCCTCGGAGTGGATGTAGGAGATCTCCTTCATCTTCAGCGATCCCTCCATGGCCACGGCGTAGTCGAGACCCCGGCCGATGAAGTAGACGTCGTCGTGCCCGACGAAGCCCTCCGCCAGGGCCTGCACGTCGTCCTCCCGGCCGAGGGCTTCCTCGACTACCCGGGGCAGGGTGCGCAGGCCGGCCACCAGGTCGGCGGCCGCCTCCGGATCCAGGTTGCCCCGCTCGCGCCCCAGGGCCAGGGCCAGCAGGTACTCCCCGACCAGCATGGTCATGTAGGCCTTCGTCGAGGCCACGGCGATCTCGGGGCCGGCCCGGGTGTAGAGCAGGTCGTCGGCGGTGCGGCTCAGCGTGGAGCCGACCACGTTGGTGATCGCCAGCAGGCGCGAGCCTCGCTCCTTGGCCAGGTAGGCGGCGGCGAGGGTGTCGGCGGTCTCCCCCGACTGGCTGATGGCCACCGTCAGCGACCCGGGGGCGATCAGCGGGTCCCGGTAGCGCAGTTCGTGGGCGTAGGCCACCTCCACCGGCACCCGCAGCAGGGCCTCGAACACCTCCTTGGCCACCAGACCGGCGTGCAAGGCAGTGCCGCAGGCGGTGATCCAGATGCGGTCGAGGGAACGGGCGAATCCGGGCGGGAAGTGCACCTCGTCCAGAGCGACCGCGCCACCGTCGAGCAGGCGACCGGTCAGGGTCTCGGTGATCGCCTGGGGCTGCTCGTGGATCTCCTTGAGCATGAAGTGGGGGTAGCCGCCCCGCTCTGCCTGGCCCGCATCCCAGGTGATCTGCAGCAGGTCGCGCTGCACCGGGCGGCCGTCGAGAGTCTGCAGGGTGGCCCCTGCCGCCGTGACGTCGACCATCTCCCCGTTGTCCACCACCATGATGTCCCGGGTGTGATGGAGGATGGCGGGGATGTCGCTGGCCAGGAAGACCTCGCCGTCCCCCAGGCCCACCACCAGTGGGCTGATCATGCGCACCGCCACGATGCGCCCCGGCTCCCGGCTGGATGTGACCACGAGGGCGTAGGCCCCCTTGGCCCGGGCCACGGCGCGGCGCGTCGCCTCGAGCAGGTCTCCGTCGTACTCCTGGGCGACCAGGTGGGCGAGCACCTCGGAGTCGGTCTCTGAGGCGAAGGTGGCGCCGGCCGCGGCCAACTCCTCCTTCAGGGGGAGGAAGTTCTCGATGATCCCGTTGTGTACCACGGCGATCTCGCCGCTGGGATCGGTGTGGGGGTGGGCGTTGTGGTCGCTGGGGGCGCCGTGGGTAGCCCAGCGTGTGTGACCGATCCCCGACGACCCGGCGACGGGATCAGCCTCGAGCATCTCCGCGAGGCGGGAAAGCTTCCCCTCGGCCTTGCGCACCACCAGGGAGTGCCCGTCACAGACGGCGACACCGGCCGAGTCGTACCCCCGGTACTCCAAACGTCGCAAGCCGTCCACCAGGATCGGGGCCGCCTGCCGAGGCCCCACATAGCCCATGATGCCGCACACGCGCCGGCTCCTTTCGTCGGGGAGACCGTAGGGCGTGGGGCGGGGACCTCGCCTCACACCGCTGCGGGCTCTACCTCCGGGGTCACCCCCGGGCTCTGACCCGTGGCGTCACGACCGTGAGCGGCCGAGAGGGCACCCGCCGACTGCTCGATGCTCCCTCTTCCTCGTCACCTCGCCGGTTGCCCGGCGAGGGCAGGCGCTGCAGTACTCGTCCTGCGGTCTCCGTCTATTGGTTTTCTGCTTGGTTGCACCGCCCACCCAAACGGGTGGCCGGCACGCTTCACCCTAGCCAGCCGCCGGAGTTTCGCCACCCAACTCGCGCCGCACCACGGTGACCAGTTCGTCGGCGATGCCGGCCGCCTCGGCCGACGTGGCGGCCTCCACCATGACCCTCACCAGGGGCTCGGTGCCCGACGCCCGGACCAGCACCCGGCCCCGCTCGCCCAGGCGCTTCTCCATGATGGCCACGGCTGCCCACAGCGGCTCGGCGTCGTCCAGGCGCTCCTTGACCCGCACCCGGACGTTCCGCAGGACCTGGGGGAACTCGGTCATCACCCGGCGAAGTTCCTTGAGAGGCGCCCCGGTAGCGGCCATCACCTCCAGAAGCCGCAGGCCCGTGAGCAAACCGTCCCCGGTGGGCTCCCCACCGAAGATCACGTGGCCGCTCTGCTCGCCACCCAGCCCGGCGCCGAGGCGGCGCATCTCCTCGAGGACGTGGCGGTCACCCACCGGGGTCTCCACGACCCGGATCCCGAGGCCGCGCAGCGCCAGGTGGAAGCCGAGGTTCGACATCACCGTGGCCACCACCAGGTCGCCGGGCAGGCTCCCTTGCTGGTGGAGGTGGTTGGCCAGGATCGCCATGACCACATCTCCGTTGACCACCGTCCCGTCCTCGTCTACGGCGATGAGGCGGTCGGCGTCACCATCGAAGGCCAGGCCCACCCGGCCCTCCGCCTTTTCCGACAGGAAGGCGGGATGGGTGGCGCCGCAGCCGTCGTTGATGTTGGTACCGGCAGGTTCGACGGCGAAGGCGGTCGCCTCGGCCCCAAGGCGCTTGAACAACATGGGAGCGGCCCGGAAGGCAGCCCCGTTGGCGCAGTCGAGGGCAATCGAGATGCCCCGCAGGGCATACCGGGAGAGGCTCACCAGGTGATCCAGGTAGCGATCGAGGGCGTCGGGCATCCCGGTCTGGATGCCGATGTCCGCCCCCGACACTTCCACCCAGGGCGGGCCGTGGCGGTAGCGGGCCTCGACGGCGGCTTCCCGCCCGGGGTCCAGCTTGGAGCCGTCGGTGGCGAAGAACTTGATCCCGTTGTCTTCGGCCGGGTTGTGGCTGGCGCTGACCATCACCCCGTACGAGGCTCGCATCGAGGCGGTCAGGTGCGAAACGGCGCCGACCGGCACGATCCCGAGGTCGATCGTGTCGCTGCCGGCGGCGTGGAACCCGGCGTGGATGGCCGCGGCCAGCATCTGGCCGGAGCGGCGGGTGTCGCGGCCGACCATTACGGCGCCGGGACGCCCGTCGCCGGCGGCGCGCGCCAGGCCCATGGCCAGTTCGGGCGTGAGTTCTACGTTGGCCCGGCCGCGTACGCCGTCGGTGCCGAACAGGGGCGAGCCGCTCATCGTCGGTCCTTCGGCCCCGGAGAGGGCTTAGCTTAGCGCTTCGTGTACTGCGGCGCCCGGCGGGCCTTGCGCAGGCCGTACTTCTTGCGCTCGACGGCCCGGGCGTCGCGGGAGAGCATCCCGGCCTTCTTGAGAACGCGACGCAACTCAGGGTTGACCTCGCAGAGGGCTCGGGCGATTCCGAGGCGAAGGGCGTCGGTCTGCCCGTTGAGGCCACCACCTTCGAGCGTGGCGGCGATGTCGTAGCGCCCGTCCACCCCGGCGGTCCGCATCGGCTCGAGGATGCGCAGCCGCTGCGCCATGCTGGGGAAGTAGTCCTCCAGGGGACGCTCGTTCAGCGACATGGTCCCGGTGCCTTCGTAGATGCGCACCCGCACCACCGACGTCTTGCGGCGGCCGACGGTCTGAGCGAGGGGCTCGGGCATCAGGAGACCTTTCGTGCGTCGATGGCGAGCGGCTTGGGCGCCTGGGCCGAATGCGGGTGCTGCGGCCCGCGATAGACCTTCAACTTGCGGTACATCTGGCGGCCCAGGCGATTGCGCGGCAGCATCCCGCGCACCGCCTGCTCCACGACCCGCTCGGGGAACTTGGCGCGCATCTGCTCGAACGTGTTCTCGCGCAGGCCCCCGGGGTAGCCGGAGTGCCGGAAGTAGCGCTTCTGGGTGGCCTTCTCGCCGGTGATCTGCACCTTGGCGGCGTTGACCACCACTACGAAGTCGCCCATATCGAAATGGGGAGCGAACGTGGGCTTGTTCTTGCCGCGCAGCACCGAGGCGACCTCACTGGCGAGGCGACCCAGGGGGAGGCCGTCGGCGTCGACCACCCACCAGTGGCGCTCGACGTCGGAAGGGCGTGGCGTGAACGTCTTCTGCCGTCTCATGGACTTCCTCTGCGTGGCGAACCGTGCCGTAGGCACGGAAAAGCGCCCCACGCGGGGGCGAGCGGGCATGGTATCGGACCCCCCCCGCCTCTGCAATTCCGCGACGATCGGCCTCAGCCCAGCGGGTGCAGCGTCTCGGCGGCCAGGTCGGTGTGCCCCCCGAGACCCCAGGCCGCTTCCAGGGTGCCCGGCACACGGCCGGCGGCGTACCGGAGGATGGCCGTCTGGTCGAACCGCGGGTGCCAGGCTACGGCGTGGCCCCCCGGGAAAGGCAGGGCCAGGCCGCGTTCCGCCGGGCCGCCGCGCAGCGACGCCTCGCGCAGGTACCTGGTCCCCCCCAGGCTCACCGAATCGAAGGGGAAGCCAGGTGCCGTGTCGGGACCGGCCTGCCAGTGGCGGACCCCCAGGGGTGCCAGGGCGGTGGTCCCCACCTCGCCCGGCCCCGACGCCGGGCACCAGCGCACGCTGCCGTCCACCCGCACCAGGGCCAGGCCCAACCCCTCCCAGTCCTCACCGCAGGCCACGTACCAGGCTCCGGCGGCTTCCAGGCCCACCCCCACATAGCGGCCGGCGGTGGTGTCCCACTCCAGTTCGACGGTGCCGCCGACGGCCCGACCGGTGACGCGCCCGAAATAGGCGCCGCCCCCGGGCACCGTCGCTTCGACCTCCCATTCGCCCACCAGCACCGCCAAGCCCTCCTCTGGCAAACTCAGGAATAGCCTACTTGCCACAGCGTGAGACCATGCGGCGGGACCACACCGCGGCCCGCCTGCCGATCGCGTGCCGCGATGATCCCGGGGACGGCGGCAGGGTCGAGGCGGCCCCGCCCCGCCTCGACGCACAGGGCCACCATCGAGCGCACCATCTGGTGGCAGAAGGCCGACGCCTCGACCTCGAAGACCAGGAGGCCGTCGGCCTCCCGCCACCAGGCCGCCGCCAGCACCCGGCGTACCGTGGAGGCGCCTCCCGCCGCCCGGCACAGCGAGGCGAAGTCCTTCTCACCCAGGAACCCGGCGGCGGCAGTGTTCATCACTCCCTCATCCAGTGGGGAGCCGAAGTGCCAGGTGCTCCAGCGCCGGGCGGGGTCGGGAACCGGGCCGTCGTCGAGGAAGTACCGGTAGGTACGGGACACGGCCGAGCGGCGGGCGTCGAAGCCTTCGGGTGCCTTTGCCAATGCCCGGACCGCCACCTCGGGGCCGAGGAGGCGGTTCAGGGAGCGCTGCAGCCGGGAGGGATCGAGGGTTTCGAGCACCGCGAACGACACCACCTGTCCCCGGGCGTGGACGCCGGCGTCGGTCCGCCCCGCCACCGTCGTCTCTACCGGGTGGCGCAGGGCCACAGCCAGCGCCTCCTCCAGGCAACCCTGCACCGTCCGCACTCCGGCGTTCGCCGCCCAGCCGCGGAACCCCGAACCGTCGTAGGCCAGATCGAGACGGTAGGTGGGCATCAGATCACCGACAGGGCCGAGAGGACGAGCCAGCCTCCGTAGCCGCCGGCGGCGGCGGCGGCGGCCTTGCCCCGCGGCAAGTCCAGCGATACCCGGGCCGCCTGCCACAGACAGGCCAGCAGCCACACGGAGGCCACAGCCAGGGCGGCCAGGGGCGGCAGGAAGGGGCGCAGTGCCAGCGAGGCCAGAAGGGGAGGGAAGGCCAGGCCGGCAGCGGCCATGACGCTGGGAAGAGTGCCGTCACCCTCCAGGATGTGACGGCCGGTCAGGTAGGTGAGGCCGGCGAGCACGATCCAGCCGAACACCCCGGAGACCACGAAAGCGGCAGCAGCCAGCAGGCCGGCCGAGCCGAGGATCCCGGGCACCGCGAGCAGCAGGTACACGACGCCCACCACCAGCGCCGCGTCGGCCACGCCCTCGCGCCCCAGCACCATGCGAAGGTAGGCACGGCGCCGCAGGATCAGGCCTTCGAGGATCACGCCGAGCATCGGGGGAAGGATACGTCTGAAGAGGCAGGACCCTGCGAGCCCGGCGGAGCACCCGCAGAAGGGGGCAGGGCAGGCTCGCGGGGGGCGCGACCCGGTTGCCCTTTGCCCTCACCGCTCGGCGACCACCAGATCCCGCCGGTCCAGGATCCCCTTCGGATGCCGCCTCGCGCCTCTCCCGGCAAGCCGGGAGAGGCTACTTGGCCCCGTTCCGCTCGTCCCGCCAGGCCACCCAATCCGCCAGGAAGCCCAGGTCGAAGGTGGGGCCGCCCATGCCGAGAGTCGGCTGGGTGATGCCGGCGGCAACCAGGGTGTCGCCGTAGGCAGGGTCCCCGAACCGGGCCGAGGGCACTCCGCCGGAGCGCTCGATCTCTCCGGGGTCCCGGCCGATCCGCCGGCACCAGTCGTCGAGCACCCCGTTCTTGTGGGCCAGTTCCTCCGGCTTGCCGAAGCCGTGCCAGATGTCGGCATGCTCGGCGGTGAGGCGCAGCGTCACCTTCTCCCCGCCCCCGCCGATGAGGAATGGGATGCGGCGAGTAGGCGGAGGGTTCCCGTTGCTCAGGCGCTCTCTGATGACCGGCAGGTTGGCCCCCAGGTGGCGCAGACGGCCGGCGGCGGTGCCGAACTCATAACCGAACTCCTGGTAGTCCCGCTGGAACCACCCGCTGCCCATGCCCAGGATCAGCCTGCCGCCCGAGATGTGGTCCACCGTGCGGGTCATGTCGGCGAGGTAGTGCGGGTTCCGATACGAGTTGCAGGTGACCAGGGGGCCGATCTCCACCCGTTGCGTCGCCTCGGCCAGCGAAGCCAGCATCGTCCAGCACTCGAAGTGCTTCCCGTCGGGGTCGCCGTACAGCGGGTAGAAGTGGTCCCAGTTGTAGACGATGTCGACCCCGCTCTCCTCGGCCTCCACCGCCGCCCGGCGCAGGACGGCGTAGTCGGCGTGCTGGGGATGGATCTGCAGGGCGATCCGAATTGGGCGCACCAGGAGGCTCCTGACAACGGGGACGGCGGGAAGATAGCGCCCGGCGGAAGCAGCCGGGAAGGCTTCCCCCGACCCCGGCCCGCAGAACCCATACACTCCGACCCGGAGGTTGCTGTGAAACCCGCCGTCGTCACGCCGTTCGCCCTGCTGTTCGCCCTCGGCCTGTTCGCCGCGGGGTGCGGCGACGATGCCGTCACCACCACCATCGCCCCCGCGACCACCGCGACGACCGCGACCACCGGGACCACCACCGCGGCCTGCGGCTACTACGACGTGGAGGGGTGCGCTCTCTACGGCCTGGTGCTCCCGGCCCCGGTTCCCACCGCAACGGCCCTGGCCGCGGTAGCCGGTCTGCCCGGGGTGGCCGTCGCCGTCTGGCGCAGCGACTACGCCTGCACGCTGCAAGCCAGCATGGGAGCGCCGGGCCCGGTGCCCACCGAGCCCACCCGCTTCGCCTATGTGGACGCCGAGGGCATCCGGGAGCGTCGCCTGGCCACGTCCGGCGACGTGGCGCCGCCGATCTCCGGCATCCACATCTCCCAGTCCTACTGGGACCGCTGGGAGGACCAGTGGGCCCAGGCGCAGGCAGACGGCGTGCTGGTCGAGGCGGTGGCGGTGTACCTGCCCGCCGAACAGGTGGCCGACGGCCCCCCGGCCGGCTTCCGGGCCTTGGTCCGTCTGCCGTGGCGGCGCACCGACACGCTGGACCCGGCCGTCTACGCCGGTGAGCTGCTCCTGGAGATCGAGGACTTCCCCGCCGGCTACCTGAGCGAACCGGAGCCACTGGCCTGCGAGTGAAGCAAGCCAAACGCGCCCAGCCGGAGAGCAGACCCCCCTCGCCTCGAAGACTCGGCACTCCCACCTGAGGGGGGAGAGAGGGCTAGACGAGCTCGATGACCGCCATCTCGGCGCCGTCTCCACGCCGCGGGCCGAGCCGCACGATGCGGGTGTACCCGCCCGGCCGGCCGGCGTAGCGCGGGGCCACCTCGTCGAACAGCTTGGTGACCACTTCGCGGTTCTCGATCTCCGACAGCACCTGGCGGCGGGCGTGCAGCGAGCCGGTCCGCGCCTTGCTGATGAGTCGTTCCGCCAGCGGGCGGACCAGCTTGGCCCGGGTCACCGTCGTGGTGATGCGCCCCTCCCACAGGAGCTCCTGGGCCAGGTTGCGCATGATTATGTTGTGGTGAGTGGGGGTACCGCCGAGACGGGGCCCCTTCTTGGGCTGGGGCATTAGCTGCGGGCCTCCTCATCGCGCGCCGAGCGCAGGGAGAGCCCCAGCTCGTCGAGCTTGGCCACCACCTCTTCGAGGCTCTTCTGCCCGAAGTTGGTGATGTTCAGCAAGTCTTCCTCGGTCTTGGTGACTAACTCGCCGACAGTCTGAATCTGAGCCCGGCGCAGGCAGTTGCGCGGCCGCTCGGACAGGTCGAGCGCCTCGATGGGTAGTTCCAGGTCGGGGGATGCCGTCTCGGCGGCGACTACGTCGCCCAACTCGAGCCCGACACCTTCCCCGACCCCGGCGAACAGGCCGATCAGCTCGCCCAGGGTCTTTCCGGCCGAAGACACGGCCTCGGCCGGGGTCACCGCACCGTTGGTCTGCACGTCGAGGACCAGGCGGTCGAAGTTGGTCATGACGCCGACCTGGGTGCTCTCGATGGTGTACGCCACCCGGCGTACCGGGGAGAAGATGGAGTCGACCGGGATGATGCCGATGGTGTCGCTGTGAGCGTTGCGATCGGCAGAGCGATAGCCCACGCCGCGCTCGGCGGTCATCTCGATCTCGAGGCGGCCCGAGGCCGACATCGTGGCCAGGTGCAGGTCGCCGTTGACCACCTCGACCCCGGCGGGGCACTTGATGGCGGCGGCGGTCACCTCGCCCTTGCCCTTGGCGGACAAGTAGAGCGTGTGCTGGGGATCCGAGGTCTCGATGCGCAGCACCACCTGCTTGAGGTTGAGCAGCAGATCGACGACGTCCTCGACGACGCCGTCCACGGTGGAGAACTCGTGCTGTACCCCTTCGATGCGCACGGTGGTGATGGCCGCCCCCGGGATGCGAGAGAGCAACGTGCGGCGGAGGGTGTTGCCCAGGGTGTAGCCGAACCCCGGCTCCAGCGGCTCGACGACGAACCGGGACCGGGTTTCGGAGACCTGGATCTCCTCGATCTGGGGACGTTGGACGATGAGCAAAGTACTGCCCCCTACTTCGAGTAGAGCTCGACGATCAGCTGTTCTTGCACCTGGGTATCGATCTGAGCGCGATTGGGCAGAGTGTGCACCACAATGCGGCGCCCCGGCCCATCGATCTCCAACCATTCCGGCTTCGACCGGCCTCCGGCCGTGTCGAGCGAATGCTGCACCACCAGCATGTTCTGGCTGGCCTCGCGCATCGTGATCTCCTCGCCGGCGCGCACCCGGTAGGAGGCGATGTCCACCCGGCGCCCGTTGACCCGGAAGTGACCGTGGGACACGAGCTGGCGCGCCTGGGCACGCGACTCGGCGAAGCAGGCGCGGAAGACCACGTTGTCGAGGCGGCTCTCGAGGATCCGCAGCAAGTTCTCGCCGGTGATGCCCTTCTGGCGGGCCGCTTCGATGTAGTAGTTGCGGAACTGCTTCTCGAGCACTCCGTAGATGCGGCGGGCCTTCTGCTTCTCGCGCAACTGGCCGAGGTACTGGGTCTCGCGCACCCGTCCGCGGCCGTGGTCACCGGGCGGATAGGGCTTCTTCTCGATGGCGCACTTGGAGGACTCGCAGCGGGCGCCCTTCAAGAAAAGCTTGGTCTTCTCGCGGCGGCACAGCTTGCAGACGGAGTCGGTGTAGCGGGCCATGCCTAATTCCTCCCCCGCCGCTTCTTCTGGCGCACGCCGTTGTGGGGGATGGGGGTGATGTCGCGGATCCCCGTGACCTCCATGCCCATGGTCTGCAGCGTGCGGACGGCCGTCTCGCGCCCGGCCCCGGAACCGCGCACCACCACATCGACCTTGCGCATGCCGTACTCGCCGGCGCGGCGGGCAGCCTGTTCGGCGGCCACCTGGGCGGCGTAGGGCGTGGACTTGCGCGAGCCCTTGAACCCCACCGTGCCGCCGGAGGTCCACACCAGGGTGTTCCCCTCGAGGTCGGTGATGTTGATGATGGTGTTGTTGAAGGAGGCGGTGATGTGCGCCTGCCCGTGGAGGATGTTCCTCCGTTCCCGCCGTCGGGACCGCTTCTTCTCAGCCACCTACACCTCCGCGGGCGTCAGTGCTTCCGAGTCTTCTTCTTGCCGGCGATCGCCTGGCGGGGCCCCTTGCGGGTCCGGGCGTTGGTGTGCGTGCGCTGGCCGTGCACGGGGAGGCCGCGCCGGTGGCGCAACCCCTGGTAGGTGCCGATCTCGACCTTGCGCTTGACGTTCTGGGTGACCTCACGCCGCAGGTCGCCTTCCACGCGGAAGTTGACGTCGATGTACTGCCGGATGCGAGCCACCTCGTCGTCGGTGAGATCGCGAATCCGGGTGTCCCGGTCGATGCTGAGGGCATCGCACATCTCGCGGGCACGGGTGGTGCCCACGCCGAAGATGTAGGTCAGCCCGATTTCGGCTCGCTTCTCCCGGGGCAGATCGACCCCTGCAATACGCGCCATCTAGTTCACCCCTGTCGCTGCTTGTGCCGCGGGTTGGAGCAGATGACCCAGACGCGGCCGTGCCGTTGAATGATCCGGCACTTCTCGCACATCTTCTTGACTGATGGGCGAACCTTCACCGCGTCCACTTTCTCGGTCAGGGCCGTCCGGGCGAACCCGGCCACCATTTGGTGATCCGGGGGGCCCGACGACGGCAGCCCGACCGCGCTACGTCGTCAGCTTCTTCCTATAAACACACCAAGAGGACCCCGAAGGGCCGGTCGGGAAGAGTACCGGAAGCGTGCGAGCACGACAAATCCCGGCCCCAAACCCGGCCGGGCGAGGCGGAGCACTCCCCGTCACCGTACCGCGCCGGCGGCCTGGAACCGGGGAGCCCTAGCCCAGCCCGGCCAACCGCTCCCGTTCCGTCAACACCCGGCCCGAGGCCGGATCCACCGCGTCGCAGCCTCCGTCGACCACCGTGACCGCCACCCCGCGCGCCGCCGGAATGCCGGCCAGGTATGGGGCGTCCAGGTACCCGAAACGGACCGCCCCGGCGAGGGCTGCCGGGTCGCCGGCGAGAGCGCCGGGAAAGCGGCGCTCCACGGCCTCGAGCAGGAACGCGGCCTCCTCCATCAGATGAACCCTCCGCTCCCCCACCGTTCGGTCGGCAAGCGGGTCGGGCAGGCCCAGCAAGGCGTCGTCGATGACCTGGCGCGCCAGGGTGCAGGAGGAAACCACTTCTTCCGGGCCGGCGATGTGGTCGGCCTCGGTGTGGCCCACCACATGCAGGATGTCGGGCCGCAACAGCATGCCGGTGCGGGTGGCCGATGCGAGCTGGCCGCGGGCCCGGTCCGGATCGAACGGCATGGAGAAGAGGCCCCCGCGGGTCTCGCGGAGCACCGTGACACCCCCACCGACGGCGCGGCGGACCATGGACTCCATGGCCGACATCTTCGCCACGTCCATGGCCGGGGCAATACCGGGAGGGTTGTTCAACATCATCTGGACGACCACGGTCTTCACCCCGGCTGCCGCGGTCAGACCGGCGGCCAGGGCCGCGGCGGCTACCTGCACTGTGTCCGAGGCGTGGCGCAGGCCCCACTGGTTCTGGTCGTTGCGTTCCACCGGTACCCCGTGGGCGGCGCACCAGGCCACCAGGGCGCCGTGCTCGGCGATGGCCTGCTCCAGCGAGCGCGTCGAACGCCCGTCGAGCTCCGAGTACCAGAACACGGGCACGGCGCACCAGGAGTTGTGGATCGTCTCGTGCAACACCGCAGCCAGGGCTACCTGGTCGTTGGTGCCCGAGTAGCAGCGCATAAGCGGGTGGTTGCCCTGGCGAGTGGCGGCGAACAGACGGTGGAGATCATCCGCCGAGCGCACCGGCACGCCCCCCGCGCCATCCTGGGCCCGGTCCATGCGCTCCGGGTGGAAGAAGTGCTCCTGGAAGTTCTGGTCGGGCCCCAACGAAACCACATCGAGCGCCCCGGCGGCGGCGATGCGCTCGATCCCCGCCACGCTGTCGTCGAGATTGGGAAGCCCGAAGTGGTGGCGGATCAAGGGACGCGGCGCCGCCTCGCGGCAGCGCTCTACCAGGCCCTGGGCCCAATCCCGCGGCGCCGTCCCGGCCGCCGCTCCGGCCAGATACTCCTCGGCGCTCGGCGAGCCGGGGAGCCCTAACACCTCCTCGAAGAGGCCGGCGCGGGCTGCCACTTCGGCCACGACGGGGGTACCGCCGAACACCAGGCGCTGCCCCTCCAGTCCGGCGGCAACGAGCTCAGACCGCAGTTGGGCGAACAGGCGCTCTGCCGCGGCCGGTGTGAGCCGGTACGACACGGCGAGCACGTCGGGCTGCCGGGCGGCAGCAGCCGCCACCAGCCGATCGACCGGCACCGCCGGACCGAGGAACTCGGTGCGGTGGCCCACCCGCCGGGCGGCAGCCAGGAAGTTGAGCACCCCGGCGGTGTGGACGCAGTCGCCCAGAGCAGCCCCGATGATGAGGGGACCCTCCCCCATGTCAGCTTCCCGTTGCGGCGATTCGGCGGATCTCGCCGGGGCTCAGACCGGCGAGGCCCAGGCTTTCGAGCGTGCGCCCCCGGGTCCAGTAATTGGTGTCCATGATCAGGCCGGCGAGCAGGATCAGCGACTCGATGGCCTGTGACTTGAGCCCGAAAGCGCGGCCTGCCGACGCGATCGGCACCAGGCTCATCGGCACATCCTCCAGTATGTACCGGTGTTCCAGGGTGGAGGGGGCAGTGATGCCCCGGTAGCCCTCGTTGGCCCGCACCGCCTCGAAGAGGTCGCTACCCGTGGCGCGGTAGGCGCTCGCCAGCCACTCGACCAGGCTCTGCACCTCCACCCCCAACAGAGCGGCGACGGCCTTGCGCTCCCGATCGACCGCCTCCAGGACCCCGGCCACCCGAGGGCTGATGCCCTCCATGTAGAACTCGAAGCGGCCCTGGTCGTTCTCGATACGAGCCGCGTTGAGCAGGGTGATGGCCGGGTGGATCACCGCCCCCACGTTGGAGAAGGAAGTCTCCAGTGTGCTGGCGGCTGCGGTGAACTGCGGGTACCACTCGTTCAACGCCGCCACCACCTCGGCGGTGCGGGCCGGCCGGAGAGCGGCCACAGGAACGGCATGCTTCACCCGGGCGATGTAGGACTGAGCCGGCCCGGTTGAGCGTGCCGTCATAAGGTTGGTCGCCGCCTCGGCCACTACCACATCAGCGCTGCACCCGGCCGCGATGAGCGACCGACGAAACTCCAGCGCCCCGAAGGTCCGACCCGGGTTGAGGACCACCATCTGCCCATCTCGCAAGTAGGGAGCGCAGCGCTCCGCCAGCGACCCGTGGGCGAAGGCCGGGACGTTCACGATGATCAACCCCGCGCGCGACAGGGCTTGCCCCAGGTCATCGGTGACCAACCGCAGGCGGCCGAAGCCCTCGACCTCGCCCGCAACCTCCACGCCGCCGCGGGAGCGCAAGACGGCGATGTTCGCTGCGGTGCGGTTCCACAGGGCCACCGGCGCCCCGCGCAATCCCAGGTCGCCGGCCATGGCACGACCGGCGTGCCCGGCCCCCAGAATGGCGATCACGGGTAGACCCCCTTGATCGTCGGTCCCAGCAGGATAGGCGAAGGCGCGGCTTTCCGCCCCAAAGCCGGCCTGCCTGCGGCAGAATGAGCGCACACCGGCGCAGGGAGGATCCCGTGTCCGAGCAACTCGTGGGCTCGGTGAGCCACTTCTTCAACAAGGCGGGCGTCATCGCCATCGAGATGACCGGCGAACTGGCCGTGGGGGACACCATTCACGTCGTGGGCCACCTGACCGACTTCACCGAGCAGGTGGGGTCGATGCAGATCGAGCACGAGCAGGTCGCCCGGGTGAAGCCCGGCGACTCCGCGGGCATCAAGGTGTTGGGCAAGGCCCGCGAAGGCGACGACGTCTACCGCGTGCTCCCCGGCTGAGCCCTCCCCCGGTGGAGGCCATGGAGTACCGGGAGCATCGCGGCCTGACCCTGTCGGCCATCGGGGTGGGCGGCTACGCCCTGGCCGGGGCCTACGGACCGGTGGACCGGGGCGGTTTCCTCACCCTGCTCCGCCGGGCTCACGACCTGGGCGTCACCTTCTTCGACACCGCAGGCAACTACGCCGACGCCGAGGCGGTGCTCGGCGAGGCGGTCCGCCCCTTCCGCGACGAGGTGCTGCTGGCCACCAAGGTGGGCTCCCCCGAAGGCGCCCCGCCCCGCCTGGACCGGGAGGCGGTCGAGGCGGCCTGCCGGCGCAGCCTGCAGCGCCTGGGAACCGATCGCATCGACCTGCTCCAGGTGCACTTCGACGACCCCGGCACGCCGGTGGCGGACACCGTGGGCGCCCTGGAGGGCCTCCGAGCCGAGGGCCTCATCCGCCACTACGGGGTGGGCCACCTGCCCGCTCACCGGGTGGCGCAGTACCTCGAAGCGGGCCGGCCCTTCTCCATCTTGATGGAGTTGAGCGCCGTGGCCCGGGACGCACGCCGTTCCTTGCTGCCCCTCTGCGGTGGCGCCGGCCCGGCGGCCATCGGCTTCAGCGTGACGGGCCGGGGCCTGCTCACCGGCGCCATCGGCCCCGGGACCACTTTCGAGGAAGGCGACATTCGCCGCTTCGATCCGCTCTTCCAGAGAGCCCGCTTCGCCTCCGGGCTGCGCATCGCCGCCCACCTGGCCGGCCTGGCCCGGTCGCTGGACATGTCGGCGGCGCAGATGGCCATCGCCTGGGTGCTGGCCCAGCCGGGAGTGGCATGCGCCCTCACCGGGCCGCGGCGCCTCGCCCACCTGGAGGAGAACCTCGGCGCCGGCGGCCGGCGCCTGCCCGCCGAAGCCTTGGCCGACCTGGAGCGCTGTTTCGCTGCCGAGGACGCTGCCCTTGCCGTCGAGGAAGCCGCCACCGTGGACGGCATCCTGGACGGTCCCCTGCCTGCCGACCCCGCCGCCGCCTTCCGCGACCTGGTCTACGCCGTCGAGACCGCTGTCGGCCTCGGCCGGGTGGCGGAGGACGCCATTCGGCAGGCCTTCTTCGACCTCTGGCCGCTCCAGGAGCGCCTGGAGGGCGCCGGGCCGGCCCTGGAGGAGATCCGGGGGGCGCTGCGCCGGGTGATCCCTGAGGCCCGGCCGTGAGCCGGCGGGGGCTTCGGGAGCGCCTGGGCGATCTGCGGATGAGGGGGCTGCTGGCCTCTCCCTGGCACCGCCGCCACAGCAGCGACACCCTCACCCTCGTGGTCACCGGGCGCCGCAGCGGCAAGCGCTACCGCCTGCCGGTCTCCTACGTGGAGGACGCCGGCAGTCTGCTGGTGTTCGTCGACGAGGCCGACACCAAGCTCTGGTGGCGCAACCTGCGCGGGGGGGCCCCGGTGCGGGTCCGCCGCCGGCGCCGCTGGCTGGGCGCGAATGCCGAGGTGGCCTGGGAAGCCGACCCGGCGAGTCTGGCCCGGGCATTGGCCCGCTTCGCCGCCGCCTGGCCGGGCTTCGTGGATCTTGGCCTGCCTCCCGCCGAGCGGTACTCCCCGGAGGACTTGCTCCCGGTTGCCCACGGCTGCGCGGTGATCACCATCGAACCCGACTAGGGACCGGCGCCCGGGGCTCCCGCCTCCGGGGGATCCGGCGAGGAGACGCTTGCCACCTCGCCGTGCTCCCGGATCAGATCCGCGGGGTCGAGGCCGTCCACCCGCCTCAGGTGGGGCATCAGCCAGCCGAAGGCCACGGCGATGGCGACCGTCCCGATCCCGCCCACGAGCACCGCCGGGACGGCGCCCCACCAGGCGGCGGTGATCCCCGACTCGAACTCGCCGAGCTCGTTCGACGCCCCGATGAAGACCGCAGTCACCGCGCTCACCCGGCCGCGCTTCTCGTCCGGGGTGATGATCTGCACCAGGTTGCTCCGAACGAACACACTCACTGAGTCGGCGGCACCGAGGGTGACGAGGGCCAGGAGCGACAACCAGAAGGTCCTCGACAGGCCGAAGACGCAGATGGCGGCCCCGAACAAAGCCACTGAGGACAGCAGCTTCAGCCCGGCCCGGCGCCGGATGGGGCGCTGGGAAAGCCACAGCATCGAGACCAGGGAGCCGACGACCGGCGCCGACCGCAGCACCCCGAACCCCACGGCGCCGACCCCGAGGATCTCCACGGCGAAGATGGGCAGCAGCGCCGTTGCCCCGCCGAGGAGCACTGCGAAGAGGTCGAGCGAGATGGCTCCGAGGACCACCTGCCGCGACCAGATGAACCGCAGCCCGGCCAGCGTCCCCCGCCACGAGAACGGGTCCTTGCTGAGCACCTGCGCCTCGGCCCGAACCCGGGTCACGAAGGCCAGGGAAGCCACGACGCAAGCGGCGACCACCCCGTAGACCACGTCTACGCCCAGCAGGAGCAGCGCCCCGGCCAGAGCCGGCCCCCCGATGCGCGCCACCTGGAACGCGGTCGAGTTCCAGGCCACCGCGTTGGCGAAGTGCTCGGCTGGCACGAGGATGGGAACGATCGCCTGCTGGACCGGACCCTGGAAGGCCCGGGCCATCCCCAGGACGACCAGGATGGTGAAGATGACCGGCAGCGAGACGTGCCCGGTGAACGTCATCGCGAAGAACGCCCCGGCACACAGCAGCTGCACCACGACGCTGCCCTGCATGATGCGGATCCGGGAGATGCGATCGGCGGCCGCGCCGGCCACCAGGAAGAGCAGGAGAAAGGGGGCGAACTGAGCCAGGCCGACCAGGCCCAGGTGCAGCGGGTTCCCGGTGAGCTCGTAAACCTGCCACGACACCGCGGTAACCAGCATCTCCATCGAGAGCCGGTCGAAGAACCGGGCCCCGAAGAAGTTGCGGAAGTCGGGGTAGCCGAAAGCCACCCTGCCTCCGCTCCCCGCCCTCGCTCTCTCCGTGCCGGTCATCTGCCTCTCCCAAAGGTCCCGAGTCACGCGGGCGCTCCCCCGGCCGGGCCAGGCTAGAGCCCCGGTGCGGGGCAGCGAGAGGGGCCCCGGCCGCCGCCGGCGCTCGCCGGCGCTCGCCGGCGCTCAGGGCAGCGTCAGTACCTCGGGGCCCGAGGCGGTGATGGCCACGGTGTGCTCGAAGTGGGCCGACAGGCTGCCGTCGGCGGTCACCACCGTCCAGCCGTCGCCCAGCAAACGGGTGTGGCGAGCCCCAAGGTTGAACATCGGCTCGATGCACACCGCCATGCCCCGCTTGAGGCGCAGGCCCTTGCCCGGGTTGCCGTAGTTGAGCACCTGCGGCTCCTCGTGCATCTGGCGGCCGATTCCGTGGCCGGTGTACTCCTCCACCACCCCCAGGCCGGCGGCGTCGCCCATCGCCCAGATGGCGTGGCCCACGTCGCCCAGGCGCCGGTCGTCGCGGCACTGCTCGATGCCGGCCCACAGGGCCTTCTCGGTGACCTCGAGCAGGCGCTGCGCTTCGGGCGAGATCTCCCCGATCCCGAAGGTGACGGCGGCGTCGCCGTGCCAGCCTTCGTAGATCGCCCCCATGTCCACCGAGAGGATGTCGCCCTCGCGCAGTCGCCGCCCGTCGGGGATGCCGTGCACGATGGTCTCGTTGGGCGACAGGCAGATGTGCGCCGGGTAGCCGTGGTAGTTGAAGAAGGAGGGCAGGCACCCCCGCTCCGCCACGATGGACGCCGCCAGCCGGTCGAGGCTCGCCAGGTCTACGCCGGGGCGGGCGGCGGTCCGCACTCTGTCCAAGACCTCGGCCACGACGCGCCCGGCGCGCCGCATGCGCTCGAACTCGGTGGGACCCTTGAAGGTGATCATGCCGCGGCGAGGGCCGCGGCGATCCTGGAGAAGGTCGCGTCGATCCCGCCCATGCCCTCGACGGGGCGCAGGATGCCCTTGTCGCGGTAGTAGGCGATCAGAGGCTCGGTCTGCGCCCGGTACACGGCCATGCGGTTGCGGATGGTCTCCTCGTTGTCGTCGCTGCGGCCCTCGATCTCGGCCCGCTTCAGCAGGCGGTGGACCACCTCTTCTTCGTCGACCTCGAGGCAGAGAACCACTTCCAGGGGCCGGTCGGTGGCCTCGCGGTCGAGGGCCTCCGCCTGGGCGGCGGTGCGGGGAAAACCGTCGAGCAGGAAGCCGCAGGCGGCGTCGGCTTCGGCGAGCCGCTCCTTGACCATGGCGATCACGATGCTGTCGGGCACCAGGGCGCCCGAGTCCATGATCACCTTGGCCTGCTTGCCCAACTCGGTGCCCCGGGCCACCTGGGCCCGCAGCATCTCGCCGGTCGAGATGTGGGGGATGCCCATCGCCCGGGCGATCATCGCCGCCTGGGTGCCCTTCCCCGCGCCGGGGGGGCCGACGATCAGCAGGCGGCGGCCCATCAGGAGAGGAACCCTTCGTAGTTGCGCATCATCAGCTGGCTTTCGATCTGCTTCATCGTCTCGAGGGCCACGCCCACGACGATCAGGATCGACACACCACTGAACCCGAGGCGGACGCCCCAGACGATCGCCACGATGGAGGGCAGCACCGCCACCAGGGCCAGGAACAGGGACCCGGGCAGGGTGATGCGGCTGATGATGTGCTGCAGGTACTGCGTCGTGGCCGACCCGGGGCGGATGCCCGGCACGAACCCGCCCTGCCGCTGAATCATCTCGGACTGGCGGGCCGGATCGAACTGGATGGCGGTGTAGAAGTAGGTGAAGAACACAATCAACAGGCCGTAGAGCACCACGTACCACCACGACCGGGCATTCACCAGGTTGTCGTTGATCCAGTTGCGGATCGCCCCGAAGAACCCCGAGCTGGGGATGGCGGTCACGAACATCGCCGGCAGGTACAGCATGCTCGAGGCGAAGATGATCGGGATGACCCCGGCGGTGTTCACCTTGAGCGGGATGTAGGTGCTCTGCCCGCCCAGGACCCGGCGCCCCCGCACCCGCTTGGAGAACTGGATGGGGATCCGGCGCTGGCCCTGGTCCACGAAGATGATGCCCGCGGTCATCAGCAGGAACATCAGGATCACGATGCTGAACTTGAGCATCGAGGTGGACCGCTGCACCGCCAGGAACTGGGCCGGCATCTGGCTGACGATGCTCACGAAGATAATCAGCGACATGCCGTTGCCCACGCCGCGCTGGGTGATCAACTCGCCGAGCCACATGATGAAG
>Ga0172371_10004904_pt1 | contig 20005 bp, 20 predicted proteins | sample Lak12m_FD_114543 | JGI IMG/M metagenome (GOLD analysis project Ga0172371, IMG submission 114543) | Freshwater microbial communities from Kabuno Bay, South-Kivu, Congo - kab_022012_12m | ecosystem: Environmental > Aquatic > Freshwater > Lake | place: Democratic Republic of the Congo: South-Kivu... | reverse complement strand
TGCCAACCGGCTGTGGGCACTGGGCCTGCAGGATGAAGCCACCGAGGTGTATGAACGGGCCTACAAGCAGGCACTGGCCCACATCCCCAAAGGCTTCAAAGGCCAGATCACCTGGGGTGAGGTGGACAACCGGCCCTTCTTGCGCCTGGCGCACGGCACCCTGCTGGGCTTGATGCACCGGCGGAACAACGCAAAAGGGGGCGAAGCCGCCATGGCACTGGCCAAGCAGATGCTGGCTTGGTGCCCCATGGACAACATCGGCGTGCGCTTTCTGCTGGGTGATATCGCCTTGCTGCAGGGCGACCACCCAGCCGCCATGAAGGAATACCTGAAAGGCGCGCCCAATTCACCCGCACACTGGTACCAAGCAGCGCTGATTGCGTTTCGGGAGGGTGACTATGTGGCGGCCTGCACCTACCTGCGCCGGGGCATTGCCGCTAACCCCTACATTGCGGAGGGGTTGACCGGGCACACGGTGCTGTCAGAACACCTGTACTGGCACGCCAGCAATGTGCATGGCCCTGAATGGGCGGTTGACTATCTCGACGCCGCCGCCTGTGACTGGACGCCGCAGGAGATCGACTTTGTCGACTGGGTGTTCAATGCATCGCCTGTGCTGAATGAGCGCGCCGAGATGATGGCGCTGCATGAGGGGATGACCTACGAGCGAGACGCTGAAAAGCGCGCACCGTACGCCAAGCGATCACTGGATTTCATTGACCGCATCACTGCCACGCTGTCCAAGAAGATGGTGAGGAAGATCAAAAACCGGTGGGGCGTAGAAATTTGGCCTTGGGATCGAGAGGGCTTCCAGCGCCCGACCAATCGATCACTTCAGTGACTCAAGAAAAGCAATCCGCTTCGGCCAAGACCTTGCCCGCTGCGTCCTTCGCTGCCAGCTTGGGCTCACCATCCATCAGCCACTGAATATCAACCGTCGGATCACACCACAACAAGCTGCGCTCATGTTCGGGGTACCAGTAGTCGGTGGTTTTGTACAGAAACTCTGCCGACTCGCTGGTCACCACGAAGCCATGGGCAAAACCTGGCGGTACCCATAACTGGCGCTTGTTGTCTGCTGACAGTTCAACGCCCACCCACTTTCCGAAGTTGGGTGATGAGCGGCGCAGGTCAACGGCGACATCAAACACAGCACCCTGCGTTACACGCACAAGTTTGCCTTGCGGATGCTGGATCTGGTAATGCAGGCCGCGCAACACCCCCTGGCTCGACTTGCTGTGGTTGTCCTGCACGAACTGCACATGCAGCCCAGTGGCTTGCTCAAAATCCCGCTGGTTGAAGCTTTCAAAGAAAAATCCCCGGTCATCGCCAAAGACTTTGGTTTCCAGAATCAAGACCTCGGGCAAGGCCGTTGGGGTTACGGTGTAAGGCATGTCCAGGCTCACTTCAGCAGGCTGAGCAAATACTGCCCATAACCATTCTTCTTCAAAGGCTCGGCCAGTGCCGCCAGCTGCTCGGCGTTGATCCAGCCCTGGCGAAAGGCAATCTCTTCGGGGCAGGCCACTTGTAAGCCCTGACGCTTTTGCAGGGTAGCAATGAAACTGGCGGCTTCCAACAGGCTGTCGTGGGTGCCAGTGTCGAGCCAAGCGTAGCCACGACCCATGATTTCCACATTCAGCTGGCCTTGTTCCAAGTAGCGGCGGTTCACGTCGGTGATTTCAAGCTCCCCCCGGGCAGATGGCTTGATGTCTGCGGCTATGTCGCAAACCTGCTGGTCGTAAAAGTACAGCCCTGTCACCGCGTAGTTGCTCTTGGGTTGGGCCGGCTTCTCCTCAATGCTGATGGCGCGCTGCTGCGCGTCAAACGCCACCACGCCGTATCGTTCGGGGTCATGCACATGGTACGCAAACACGCTGGCACCGCTGGTGCGCTCGTTCGCGCTGTGCAGTTGCTTCACCAAATCGTGCCCGTAAAAGATGTTGTCGCCCAGCACCAAGGCGCTGGGCTGGTTGCCCACAAAGTCGCGCCCGATGATGAAGGCTTGCGCCAGGCCGTCCGGACTGGGTTGAACGGCATACTGAATGTTCATCCCCCAACGCGCACCGTCGCCCAACAGCTCAGCAAAGCGTGGCGTGTCCTGCGGGGTGCTGATCAGCAGCACATCCCGAATGCCGCTGAGCATTAGCGTGGACAGCGGGTAGTACACCATCGGCTTGTCGTACACCGGCATGAGCTGCTTGCTCACCGCCTGCGTCACGGGGTACAGCCGGGTGCCAGAGCCGCCGGCCAGGATGATGCCTTTGCGTGTCATGCGGCTTCTCCCTCATATTGTTTGGCCACCCAATCTCGGTATGCGCCACTTTGAACATTGGCAACCCACTCCGGGTTGTCCAGGTACCACTGCACGGTTTTGCGGATGCCGGTCTCAAACGTCTCGGCAGGCTTCCAGCCCAGCTCGCGGTGGATTTTGGTGGCATCAATGGCGTATCGACGGTCGTGGCCGGGGCGGTCGGTCACATAGGTGATTTGTTGGGCGTAAGGCTGGCCATCGGCACGCGGGCGCAACTCGTCGAGCAACTGGCAGACGGTGTGCACGATCTCGATGTTGGGCTTTTCGTTCCAGCCACCCACGTTGTAGGTCTCGCCCAGGCGCCCGGCTTCCAGCACGCGGCGGATGGCGCTGCAGTGGTCTTTCACATACAGCCAATCGCGGATCTGCATGCCGTCGCCATAGACGGGCAAGGGTTTGCCGGCCAGGGCGTTGACGATCATCAGTGGGATGAGCTTTTCCGGGAAGTGGTAGGGCCCGTAGTTGTTGCTGCAGTTGGTGGTGAGCACCGGCAGCCCGTAGGTGTGGTGCCAGGCGCGCACCAGGTGGTCGCTGGCGGCTTTGCTGGCGCTGTAGGGGCTGTTGGGCTCGTAGGCGTTCGTCTCGGCAAACGGCGGGGTGTCTTTGGAAAGGCTGCCATAGACCTCGTCGGTGCTGACGTGCAGGAAGCGGAAGGCGATTTTCTCGGGCTCGGGCAAGGCGGACCAGTAAGCGCGCACGGCTTCGAGCAAGCGGAAGGTGCCGACGATGTTGGTCTGGATGAAGTCTTCCGGGCCGTGGATGGAACGGTCCACATGGCTTTCAGCCGCGAAGTGCAGCACGGCACGGGGGCGGCGCTGGGCCAGCAGGGCATCGACCAAAGCACGGTCGCCCAGATCCCCTTGCACAAACACGTGGCGCGCATCGCCCTGCAGGCTGGCGAGGTTTTCCAGGTTGCCGGCGTAGGTGAGTTTGTCGAGGTTGACCACCAACTCGTCAGACTGAGCCAGCCAGTCGAGCACAAAGTTGCTGCCAATGAAGCCGGCACCGCCGGTTACCAAGATCGTCATGATGATCGTCCAGACACAAAAACTTATTTTTTTGAAATGGCTATCTCAATAGCCTCAAGATACTTTCGAATCACAATTTCCTCGTCGAACTGCCGTTCTACCTTTTCACGACCGCGCTGGCCCATTGCCTCCCGCTCAGCAGGCGACATGGAGACAATTCGTTCCATTTTGTCAGCCAAGTCAGAAGCATCCTTGGGCTTGCATAGGTAGCCGTTCACACCTTCATCGACGACATCCCGGCAACCCACCGAATCGGTGGTCACGATAGGTCGTGCCATGGCAGCGGCTTCGAGCAAGGTTCTGGGTGTTCCCTCCCGGTAGAAGGAGGGCAAAACGACGCAGTCGGCCTGGGCGATCTCCTCTCGCACGTTGTCACTCACCCCAAGGTAACGCACAACCCCTTCGGCCACCCAGTCGTCCATCTGCTTTCGCGAGATGGCGGCGGGGTTTTGCACGTCAAGAAAGCCTAAGAGACAGCACTCTGCGTGTATGCCCCGCTGTTTGAGCAGGCGAGCGGCTTCAACATACTCACCCACCCCCTTGTCCCACAACATCCTGGCGATCAATAAAAAACGTAAAGTAAGCCGCGCCGGTAATGGGGTTGGCTGAAACTTAGACAAATCAACGCCAGAGCCAGGAAGACGATCCGTGACGGACTCAGACACAAGCCCACCGGAAATAAACAATTGCCGATCATCTTCGTTTTGAAAGAAAACTCTCGCTGAGCGGGACAAAGCGATGCGGTAAAGACCTCGCACCAGTTGGTTCAGCCAGCCCCCCTTGATGAAAACAGTACCAAGTCCAGCGAGATTGTTGATAACAGGAACCTGCAAGGCATGCGCAGCAAGAGACCCGTACACGTTCGGTTTAACGGTATAACCCAGAAAGACATCCGGTTTTTCAGAACGTATCAACCAAAAGAAACGTGCCAACAAAAGCAGATCCCGCCCAGGGTGGGTGCCCTTGTTATCCATAGGCAAGGGTAAATAACGACAACCTAGTGTTTGAAGTTGAGCTGCGTATTCATCTTGGGGCGCTACAGCGAGCACCTCGTAACCACGCGCGATTAATGCATTAATCAGACCCGAACGGAAATTGAACAAATTCCATGCGGTGTTTATCGAAATCATCAATTTATACTTCGATGTCTCTTTGAAACCCTTGACCATACAATACCTTTATAAAAACCACTTCGAGTCGCAGTCAAATTGAAGCTGCCAGCATGGATAATGACCAATGAGAGAACCACCAAGAGCGCAAATCGAGTATTAAATGAATCAGGACCAAGTAGCATCAAAAAAAATAAAAAAATCGCAAAAGGCAAATAACTAGTGCTGGCTAGTTTTGAAATGGAGCGAACCAAAACCGCAAACAAGATAACCGCAGGTAAGAGCCCATTAAACAAGGAAAATGCGAGAAAAAGATTGTGAACAGTAAGATTGGAATCGTCGTGGGAATACATATGATCAGCTGCAGAACCATAAATCTTAAACTCATCGAGAGTGATTATTGAGTCCGTGGATGCAAGAAGTGCACTGATATTCATTAATGAACGCTGAACATTAGAGGCAGTCTCATTAATAAAAAATGAGTTGCTATACAGCAAAACATATGGTAACACAAAAGTGTATAGCACCGACCCTGAAAGCAGCACAAAAAGAATGGCAGCATGCCTAGAAGAAAGTCCATTCACAAAAAAGAGCAGTGCCAAAGCAGAGCCGATCATCATGCCGCGCGCTGAAACATAAAAAGAAACAATAAAATCCAATACAATTAACAGAATCGCGACATTGGTTAACCAATTTCTCTTAGCGCCATTCAAAATAAGGATCGCCCCCCAAAGATAATAAAATTGTGGAACCATAACTTTGTTTTGAAATGACCAATCAGAGGTAAGAATCTCTTGAAAAGACAAATAAAACAGAATAGCAATTAAAAAATACTTAACAAATGCCTTACCCAAAGTTGGCCAAATAACCGGTCTGGTTGCATAAAATGCCAAGCCAACAAGAAGCAAGTGATATGCACTTTTAGTGTAACCAAGCAGTGCCATGGCAATACAAAAAAAAGTGAGCGGTAATAATAGCAACAGCAAGGGATATCGGCGGACATTTGCCATGCAAACAAAGAATAGTGCCGCAAATAAAGCGAGCTCAGCGAATGCATTCATTTATTAAACACTTAAAATCTTGGCTGATATTGATTTCCATCGAAAATCATGCAGCGTAACTGGTGGAGCATAATTTTGCGTTTGATCTGATAGGATAGTAGACAACAGTGAAACCACCTTTTCATTATCATTAAAATCTACTATATGCCCGCCAATCAACGACTGAAGTTCACCAAAAACTAGAATACAATTGGCCAGCACAGGCAATCCTCGCGCCCGTGCCTCAATGAAAGGCATACCAAACCCTTCAAATTCTGAAGGGAACACAAAAAGCCGCGAGTCATCATAGATTGAAATTAGATCCGATTCCGAAAGATTACTGAAGAATGTAACGTTTAAACGCTGTCGATCAGCATACTGCTTGCATGCACTCAATTCACCAAAGTCGGAGCCGACAAAGGCTAAACTGTAATTCTTATCTTTAATTAACTCTAAAAGTCTTAAGTGGCCTTTATGTATAGCGAAATTCGATACATACAATATGTCAAATTTTCTAGACTTACTCGTTGGTGGTCGTGGTCTTTTAATCCACTCTTCAGAAATACCGTTATATGAGACTAAAACTTTTGTGTCAGGTATCCCGAGATGTTTGCTAATGCGCAGACGCTCAGCATTTGAAACAGTGATTACCTTATCGGCAATTCTAACTGACAACCATTGAAATATCTTGACAAGTGAGGCACCATGTCTTGCATATGCAGAGAAAAATTTTGTGTCATGGATTACGTGAAATACTTTAAATCTACCAAATGAAAATGGGCATAGTGGACTTTCTGATATAACCAAGTCGGGCTTTATTTTATGAAGCACCGACATTATTTTAAATAGATTTTTTAAGCGACTATACAACGATCCGTCTAAAGTTGAAAATATGTGGTTGGTGCCATTTGGTGGTAGCCAAGGGGATATACAAGTAACAAGTAGTTTATCCTGATGCATCGTATGAATTAGAGCCTCAGCCCTTCTCCGTGCTCCTGAATGCGCGCCAAGATGTCCATAAGGGCTGACAAAAACAATATTTTTCATATGCGCAAACCTGAAGCTAGATGTGCAGCATTTATCGCTGCTACAAAGGAATTTTTACGTTTTCTAAAAAAAATATAGTGACCCATCCAAGACCTAAATAAGCGTAAAAATTTCGATTTCCAGTCAGACGTTGAATTTCCACCAGCGTGTTTCACTCGCAAGTGAGTAAAGATTAAGATCTTTGCATTGATGTCTTTAGCTCTACAGCAAATATCAAGATCCTCTGCATAAAGAAATATATTTTTATCGAAACCGCCGACCTCATTGAAAAAATCCACCTCCATCATCATGCATGCACCTGAAACGTAGTGTGAAACAATAGGGTTAACTAATAAATTATAATCTATGTATTTGCGTCTATAATGCAGCCCGAATCTACCCGGAATACTCAAAGTAGACATTCTACCCGCATTATCTTCAATAGCCGGCGACCAGATTGAACGATGCGCAATTGGCGCGCACTCTATTAGACCTCTAATTACCGATGGAGTTATTAATGTGTCTGGATTCAAGAATAACAAATACCTTGTTTTGGCATTCGCCGCACCCAAATTACATGCTTTCCCGAAGCCAATATTACCACTAGGAATAATAACTTCAGTGGAATCGTTTTTTGCTACAAAGTTTTTACTATTGTCTACAACAATCAAGCACGCTTCAGTCAAGTGCCTAACAATTTCCTCTATATTATTAATCAACTTCGTTGAGTGGTAATTAACAGTTATAATAGTGAGTTGCTTATCAAAATACTTGTGGTGTGCGCCGATAATATTAGGAATTGAATTCATACAAGCCTCAAGACAAGGGGATTTAATTCGGTATTGCGATAACCTGGGTTTCAGTAGTCGGCCCCGCAAAATTCGAATTCACGCAATCTGCTGTCGGGTAGCCCTTTGATCGCTGCCGGTTGAGCCCGTTGCAGCGGCCAGCAAGGCAAAAATGCGCCTGCTCAGGTGTTCAAAACCCGCAAACACAAAAAGCAGACGCACCAGTGCCCGCATCAGCCAGCGCAAGTTGAAACCTGCCGCCGCCAGAACCGTGTTGACGGCGTCGCCGACAGAACCCTTGAGCCAGCAACGTGCCATGCGATGGTCGGCCTTGAGATGGCCGATCACGGGCTCCACAGCCTGACGCCGCTTGAGCTGCTGGCGGTCCTTGTCCGTCATGCTGCGAATCCAGCCGCGGTGCTTGATCAGCACGCCCGGGTTGGCAGCATCCACCCCGCGGTAGCCCAGGTCCACCACTGCTTCTTTGACGGTGACGCCATGGGCGTCGCACAGAATGTTGACCTGCTCGATCTGCTCCTGCAGCGTGTGGCCGTCGTATGGATTTCCAGGGAACGTCCTGGCACCTACGATCAGACCCGACTGGTAGGTCACGGCAATGCCCGACTTGACGCCGAACTCATAGGGGTTGCGGGCCTTGCCCTTGCTGATGCACTCGACTTCCGGCGCGTGCAGTGCATACAGCTTGCCTTTGTCCTTGGGGCTTTGTGTCACCAGGCGATGCACCCTTTGCAGCACAGTGCGCAAGCCCTGCAGCGCCTGCGGCGTGGATGCCTGAACGAGGGCCATCTTGCGCTCAATCTCGCGCATCAGCTTGGCAACAATGGTGCGCTGGCGGCGCACGGTCCTTTTCAGGCGCCGGTACTGCCTGGCATGGGCATAGCCTCCGGACTTGCGCCGCAGGATCTTGCCCTCTTTGACAAAAGTCTGCTTGAGTTCGATGCCTACGGTCTTCGCAGTCTTGACCAGTTTGTGCCTGGCCACTTCCAGTAGCCGGCTGTCCGTGGGGAATGCAATAGCTTTCTCCTGCACCGTGCTGTCCACGATCACCCGTTCGAACTCCACAGGCTTGATCGCCCCGCTGTAGACCGCTGTATCAATCGTGGCCTTCAGCAGCGCTTCGACTCCGGCCTCCCCAATGGCCTTGCGAAAGCGACCAATCTGTCCGGGATCGCAGGGCAGGCGAGGTTCATAGAAGTCATTGCCGCTGAAATACTGCCACACGACGTCCTGTGACCAGCGCTGCACCAGGTCGCTATCGCTGAGGTTGAAAGCGTGCTTGAGGTAAAGCAGCGAGGCCATCAGCCGGATGGAAAGTCGGGGACGCCCAGCAGCACTGACCCCGGCGCCCACCAACTGTGTTGTGGCACCAAAGAGATCGTCACCCTGGTTGACTCGACCGGCACGGTTGCGTCGCTCGAACGCCGGCGCCAATGCCGCCTCGATCTGGCCCCACGGTAAGCGCTTGCTCAACACGGCCAGCGGATGCTGCAGATCGATCATTGCATCCAAACGAGGGCGGTACATGTCGAGGGTCGTCATGGCGGATGCGAAAACTCTCAGGTCTTAATATTCAAACAACGAATCTGTGGGAGTTTTGATGACGGGGAAAACCCTCGAAAGCTAGCATCCATGCGGGTTGCGGAGGTTTTGCGGGGTCGACTCAGTAATCAATATCAGGATGTTGCAGGCTTTTGGGGGGGTTTTTCGAAAAGTTGAATAAAATAAATCCGAACTGACAATTTAAAAAAACTCTATCTCAATGTCTCGCATTTAGTAAAACCCTCCCAATCAACGCATGGCGATAAGTAATCTGACATGCAGTGAGTTGACAAACCCGGTATTGGAGTTAATAAAACTCGGCCTTTAAGTATTTTTAGAATTGCATATATCCTTCTGTCTGTTAGACGGCTTTGCCATAGAAAATAATCGCTAAAGAAAATGCCAGGATGAACCAAGAAAGATGCACAGGAGCTTGGGGCTGTTCGCCAGTGACAACTAGAGGTTGCAAATATTCTTGATTTCAAATTCTTGTATTTTTCGGAAAACCCTGGCCGCCCCAAATATTTATCGGCATGATCATACAAAGAGATATAATCAAAATCTATATTGCCCTCGAACAAATTGGCAACATTTTCTATCCAATTGGGCGCATGAATGTAGTCATTTTCTAAAATATATATTAATTCATTGTTAAGATATTTTTTTCTATTTTTCACATAATCAAGAGTTTTACGAAAAGCTCCCAGCGATGACCCGCCATTAATATATTTAATTTGGTACGGAATGCTTGTATTCCCATTGCAAAATTTAAACAAATACTTCCCCATGAAATCACATTCAAGACTTTTCTCGTCGCCATCAAATACAATAGTGAGATCAATTTTAACAGATGTCTTGTTGATAATGATGGAATTTAACAAGCTTATAAACGCTCTCTCAAATGTAAACCATTCTGGCCGATGCCTGTTCTTGTTTTGTTGTGCCGCACTGCTAACGTGCCTGTAATAGACATATATGCATGAAAGTTTGTTATTTACTGACATTTCTCTCGGCATTTTGATTTTAACTTTCTAAATTAATTTGAAATTTAATCTGATAAATTCTATATCGAAGTTTTGTTGACCCCGCAAATTTCATTTCTCACTCACTGTATTCTTATTTTCTTAATTTTTACTTTGATTGCGTTACGGATCACTGTTGATGCACAAATACCTGTTGTCAAGAGCAATAATTCGACTAGGAAAATCTCCATCAACAGGCCTAATCTTCCATTTGCCTTGCCTATATATTCAGTAGACAACATTCCAACTAGTGCTATAGGGGCTACTATTGTAAATACATCATGCATATACCACTTTGCATTTAGGCCTGGCTCAAATTTTCGATGTACTAACGGCAACCAGGCAACCAAAGACAGTAAATTCATTCCAAGCCACACGTATCCAGCACCAATACCGTGGAATTTACTTGCTACAAGTATAATCGTTGGAATCAGCAACAAAACAAATACAGCATTGCCTATCAGGTGTAGGCGCAGATCACCTTTTGCGTATTGCAAGTAGTATGGAAAAGCAGCCAGGGCAAGAATGCCATTGCCCCATGCGTAAAGGCTGAGGATTGGGGCGACTTCTTTCGCAAGTACAGTGTTACCCGTCCAAACATACAATACAGACTCTGCGCTGAGAGCAAGCGTAGTTGCCGTTGCCCCTGCCAAAACCGCTACGAACTGAGTTGATTGACGATACAGCACAATCATTTCAACATGCTTTCCTTGAGCTTCAAGATTTGCCATGCGTGGTAATATTGCTGAACCGATCGGTCCCCCAATAATCATGATACCGCTTGCAACAAGAACCGCAAGGGTGAAATAACCATAGTCAGCGAGTGGAAGAATATTTGACAATACTAATTTATCAGTCTGCGTAACAAGCACCCAAACAGACGAGGTAAAAGCAATCGTGAGTGAAAACTTCAGAACCGGTTTCAACGGTGCCCAAGCCCATCTTACCCGCTGGCCAATTGGTAGCACTGGCAGTAATTGGTAGGCTTTGAGTGCGAGTCCTATCAATTCAATGGCCGCTACAAACAGTTGATAGAGGAAGAAGGCGCTCGGTGATGAGTCAATAAAAATCAAGACCGGTAATACACCAACAAAACGTAACGTTGCAATAGTCGAATTGAATGTGCTTAGCCAAACTAACTTTTCTGCGCCGTTGATTGCACCACGATAAAGCCCGGCCATCCAACGCATTGCGACAATGATGGCAATAATTTTAAGTGAAAGCGCTATTTCAGAGGTTGGCAGTAATTTGGCGTTTAACCATTGGTGTGCGATAAATTCTGAAGGCAAGAACAGCGCCCCACCCCCCACCAATGCAACAAACAAAAATAGTCCCTCTAGTGCGCGAACAAGGCGGCGATAGTGCAGAGCGTCAGTAGCACCACCATGGAATCGGGCGGTTTCACGTGCCATCGTTGGCGTGAGCCCCATATCCAGCAGATTGAACCACGCCTGCAGCATGGCGAAGAAACCAACCAGCCCATATGCCTCTGCCCCCATGTACTTTATGTACAGGGGAACTATCACAATTCCAATTAAGGTGACGTATATCTGGCTGGCGTAGTTAGCGATTATGTTTTTTTTGAGTGACACGCTTTGTGCTTCTGGCTAGAGATTTATTAGCTTGCTTTATGAAGCATTTCCGCGTTCGCACATCAGGAAGATGCTGGAGCAAAGATCTGGATAGATCTGCCCCAGCTGGTAGCAGCCTTCCAGGTACTCTTTTGAGATGATGTCTGTCTTTAGCAGACGGTCCCACTGGAAGTTGGCCAGGGCCTTGAAGAAGATGCCGGACCGGTGAACCACCTTCAACCCGGCGGCCACGGCGTCGCGCTCCAGCGTGTCTAGCGAGTAGGTGCAGCGGTGGCCATGCGCGGCCTCTGCCGGGGTGACGGCCGCGTTGTGTGTGATTAGCCCCATCTTCACAGCGATCTGGCGCGATGGCGCGTTGGCGTTCGGGCACACCAGGAAGAAACGGCCGCCTTCGGCCAGCCATTCGTCATTGACGCGCTTGAGCACACGCACCGGGTCGTCCAGATGTTCCAGAACATGGGTGAGCACGATGTTGTCGTAGCGGCGCGGGAGAGTGGCGGTTTCGAACGTGGAATGAACGAACTGCGCCAGGTCGCCAAGTTTGCGGCGTGCCACTTCAATTGCTTCGCCCGAGGCTTCCACGCAGGTGATGTCGTTGAAGTGTTCTCGAAACCGCCGCGTGAAGTCGCCCTTGAAGCTTCCTAGTTCCAGCAGGCTGCCCGTTCTGAAAAAGGGTTCGAACGAGCGGATCATGTATGGATGCATCACGTCGAAATCGAAACCGTAGGCGTACTGATGATCGGCTGTGTCTTTGATTTCCACGTTGTAGTCGCGCGATGTATTCATATTGCTTTCCTTTCTAATTTCATGATCATGGTTAGCGTCGAGCCAGTTTCGCGTAGCAAGTTGAATCCTAGCTTTTGGTACAGCGCAATTGCCGGTAGGCTACGCTTGTCGACCTCCAGCTCAATTTGGCCAACTTCAAGGCATCGCACATACTCGATGCACTGGCGCATTAGCCTGCCCCCGATGCCCTGCCCCTGGCATTCAGACCAAACGCTGACATTGGACACGAACGCCTTGCCCCCATCGAGCTGATTGCAGTAGCTTGCCACTAGCCCAACCAGTACTTCGCCCATCCATGCCTCGAATCGAACGGACCGGTCGTGCAGCTTTTGCGCGTAAGCCGGGATATCGACCCGGCTACTCAAGGTAGGCTCAAAGCCGGCATCGGCGCGTAAAAGGTGAGCGGTGATTTCGGATGCGCTCGACCGATTCACGCTGTATGCGACTTTGTTGCTCATGGCTGCAGCTCGGCCAGACCAAAGCCATGGCGCCCGAACTCGTTCCCGTTATAGAGCAGGTACACCTTGCCATCGCACTCAAACACATGGGGATAGCACTGCATGTCACTGTCCCAGGTTCCAGGCGTGCCATCGAGTTTGGGGGTGTCGTCATCGCGGGTCCAATTGGAGAGGTCGTCCGACCAGGCGTGCCCAATGCGGTAACCACGTCCCTTGGCCTTGCGAAAGTCGAAGGACTCGCGGTAGCAGAAGAACATGTGATAACGGCTGCCGATCTTGACTACCGTCGGTAGCGCTTGGCTTTCATCTGGGCCCAGCTGATCGGAGATGATCTGGCGCGATTCCTTTTTGGTCCAATTCACGCCGTCAGGTGAAGTGGCATGGCCGATTTTGTAGGTGCGGTCGGCGGCGGCGTCAGGCGCGTACTTCTTCCAAACGGTGCCGAAGATATACCACATGTGGAAAACACCATCGATGACCAAGACAAACCCGTCTCCGACCAAGCAGGGTTCGTGCAGTGATGCAGCCAGAACAGGCCCGGGGCCGATGCGCTCGAAAGTGAGGCCATTGTCACGGCTGATCGCTAGGCCGACTGCAGTATCCACTGACACCGAAACCCGACGGTTCCAGCCGCAGGTATAGCCGTAGACCAAGTCGTCATGGCGGACTACGTTCATCGGGAAAATCCCATGTTCGTCAAAGCAGCCAAGTCCACCCAGTGGAATGACCGTCTGGTCTGACACGCGGATGACTTCGCGCAAGTTTTTGCGCATGTCAACAAAAGCAATATGGCTAAGAAATTTGCCGTTGGTGTCGACCGCCCGGGTTGAGAAGTAGATCCGTACAAAGTCGTCAAAAACCAGCGCCTGCGGCGACTGGGCAAACTGTACGCATCCGTTGGCGAGGGTGTGTTCTGACGGGTCGAAAATCTTGCCGTGTTTTAACCACTTCATCATTTACTCCAGCCGGCCTTCGAGAACCGCCAGGCCGAAACCGTGTCGACCGACCTGATCGCCCAGATAAGCCATATAGGTTTTGCCGTCCAACTCAAATACATGGGGATAGCTGATCATTTCTGAATCCCAGCCCTGTTCTGACACATCAATACCCGCCTTGCTATCGTCACGCACCCAGTCCACCAGATTGCTGCTCGATGCATAGCCGATGCGGTAGCCGTTCTGCTTGCCCCGATAGTGACTGCTGTAGCGATAGCAGAAAAACATGTGGTACTTGCCATTCGCGTAGAAGACATCGGGGCTCGCCTGCGCCTCGTCTTCCTCCACCCGGCTTTCAACCAGATCCTTGTTCAGCTTGTTCCAGTGCACGCCGTCGTCCGATGTCGCCATACGGATCTTGTAGACGGGTTCCGCACGCCCATCAACCGTTTTCCACTTGCGACCCGCGATATAGAACAGCTGCCATTGGCCATTGAAGCGACGGATCTTGGGCCCGCTGAGCACGAAGGGTTCGTCCGGGCTGTAACTCAGAATCGGGCCGTTACCCATCTTGGTGAAGGTCTTGCCGCCGTCCCGACTGACCGCCGCTCCGATGGCGACGTTGAAAGGCACAGATTCGCATCGCGTCCATCCGGCGTAGTAAGCACGGACGATGTCGCCGTCACGGACCACAGAGACTGGGTAGGTGCCAAACTCGTCGAATTCACCAAGGCCACCGAGTGCGAGGATAGGCTGCTCAGCAACCTGACGCACCTTGAAGAGATCCTGCCGGTCTAGGTCGACGAATGCGGAGTAGCTTACGTACTGCCCATAGGCGTCGGCTGGCGGCCGGCATGAAAAATAAACACGGACGACATCGTCCATGACGAGGGTCGCAGGCGCTTGAGCAAATTCTTTAAGCCAGGTACGTTCCTGAACTTCCTGCGGTGTAAATGCCTTGCCTAGCTTCTTCCAGTGAAACATGGGTCAGATCAATTCGTAGTTTTCGTTGATACAAGCACGGACCGTGTTCAGCGGATTGAACATCAGCACATCGACGATGGATAGCCAGGGGACGAACGGTGCTCCGAACTGCGCATACTCAAACGGCCGGGCCTTGATGAATTGCAGGTCGACCCCCTGGATGCGAAAGTCATCCTTGTCATAGAGTTCAACGCCGCCGATCGTGTTGATGTAGGTGTCGGCGCCGACAGCCTTGCAAAGGGCCAGCACCTTATCCTGACTCTTCAACTCGTGATCGATGGCTATTTCCGATGAGATCCGGATCTCTGTCTTGATGCCGAGATGCTCGCTAAGCCGCACGATGGAGTTGTGGATGTAGCGAAACAGATTGGCATCTTCGTGGCGAACGATCTGCTCCAGAACAGGATAAGTCAATTCGAAGTGGGGCGCACGGCTGTAAGCGCCCTTGAACTGATTGAGCAGCTTGGTCCGGTCAAAATCCGCCGTCAGTTCCCGCTCCACGACGTTCAGGGAGTCGGAGCCCTTCCTCAGGGGCAAGGAAAACATGGCGTCTGTACCGTTCATCAGCATGCGGTTGCGGTTGAACCAGCCTTTCTTCGTGTATTTGATGTTGTCGTACACGATGAACTGGTCAACCGATGCAAGCAGTTGAAAATAGCCGATGTACGGTAGGAAATAAGGCTGCATGATCCCCAGTTTCATGCACTCTTACCTCGTAGAAATGGGCGTAGACACATATTTATTGCGCCCCGATAAAGTTGCAAATCTCATCCACTTTTTCCAGAGGAAGATCGGGATAAATGGGCAAGCACAGCACCTGCGATGCTGCCTGGGTCGCCACCGGAAGATTATCGCGATGTGAGGAGGCAAACCCTCGGTACATTGGAAAATCAGAAATCAAAGGGTAAAAGTAGCGTCGCGGATGCACGCCATTTTCTTTCATTTTTTCATACAACCCATCGCGATTTAAAGCATATTCGTTGTTGATCAAAATTGGAAAATACGCATAGTTCGCAACTATCTCACCTGTGTCGCCAAGGCAATGAACACCTTTGACACCGGCGAGACCTTTTCGATATGCATTATCAATTTCTTTACGTTTTTGAATTGCTAGATCAACATATTTGAGTTGTAAAAGTCCAAGAGCCGCATTGAACTCACTCATTTTCCCATTTATACCTGGTGCAACAACGTTTGTTTCGCCTACGTGCCCAAAGTTTTTCAACTGATCAATGCGGATTTTTGTTTTGAGATCTGGGCAGATGATTGCGCCACCCTCAAATGTATTAAACACCTTTGTCGCATGCAGACTTAGCACAGACAAATCACCGTGCTTTAGCACACTTCCGCAATGGCATTTGACGCCAAAAGCGTGAGCGGCATCGTAAATGACCTTGAGGTTGTATGTATCTGCAATTCTTTGAATTGCATCAACATCACATGGGTGACCGTAGCAATGAACCGCCAGGATTGCTGTTGTTTGTGGCGTTATGGCTGCCTCAATTTTTTTAGGATCGATATTCAGAGTATCGGGCTGAATATCAACAAAGACAGGCTTAATCCCATTCCATAGCAAGGAATGGGATGTTGCTACAAATGAGTAAGGCGTTGTAATAACTTCGCCGGTAATTCTCAGTGACTGGAGTGCTGTCACCAGCGCTATCGTTCCATTTGTGAACAATGCGATGTGCTCAACGCCCAGATAATCACATAGTTCCTTTTCGAGTTGCTGGTGGAAGGGGCCGCCATTAGTCAAAACTTTGTTTGTCCATATCTTTTCTAGATACGGCATAAACTCTTCCAAAGGCGGCAAAAATGGCTGAGTTACATAAGTTGTTTTCTTAGACATCAGAATCTCCAATAAGACTTTTCAGATATTGACCATAACTTGTTTTACTCATACGCTCTGCAATGAGACGAATGTCTTCGCCTGAAATCCACCTTTGATGGAATGCTATTTCTTCAAGGCATGCCACTTTAAAGCCTTGTCTGCTTTCTATTGTTTCGATGAAGTGAGAGGCAGCCAGTAGGCTCTCGTGAGTGCCGGTGTCTAGCCAGGCAAAGCCTCTACCAAGCACTTGTACGTTCAGCTTTCCCATCTCGAGGTAGGCTTGGTTGATGCTTGTTATTTCAAGCTCACCGCGCTTCGATGGTTTTATGCTCTTGGCCAGGTCGATAACATCATTTTGATAGAAATACAATCCTGTTACCGCGTAGTCACTTTTTGGAACAAGCGGCTTTTCTTCAATGGAAATAGCTTTGAATTGCTTATCAAACTCTACGACACCGAATCGCTCTGGGTCTTTAACTTGGTATCCGAAGATCGTTGCTCCGGCATTCTTCGCTACGGTTTCAACCAACATGGGACGAAAACCTTGACCGTAGAAAATGTTGTCGCCAAGTACAAGACAAACTGGGTCATTCCCTATAAAGTCCTCACCAATGATGAAGGCTTGCGCGAGGCCATCCGGGCTGGGTTGGATGGCGTAGCTGAGGTTGATGCCGTAGTCTTCGCCGTTACCTAACACGCGTTGGAATGCGGCTTGGTCTTCAGGGGTGGTGATGATGAGAATGTCCCGTATGCCGGCGAGCATGAGCACCGACAGCGGGTAGTAGATCATCGGCTTGTCGTACACAGGAAGGAGTTGCTTTGAAACGCCTTTGGTGACGGGGTGAAGCCGGGTTCCGGCACCGCCGGCGAGAACGATGCCTTTCATACTTTGTAAAAGTCTTGGAACCAAGCTGCGAACCGAGCTATACCTTGCTCAACGGATGTGTGAGGCTTGTAATTAAACTGCGCAACCAGATCATCTACATTTGCCCAGGTATCCGGCACGTCACCCGGCTGTATGGGCAGGAATTCCTTGTTGGCTTCTTTGCCCAGCGCCTTCTCCAAGGCACCGATGTAATCCATCAGGTTCACTGGTCGGTTGTTGCCAATGTTGTAAACACGCCAGGGGGCTTTGCTGGTGCCTGGGTCGGGGTTGTCGCTTGACCACTCTGGGTTGGGTGGCGAGGGCCGGTCGAGGATGCGAATCACGCCTTCAACGATGTCGTCGATGTAGGTGAAGTCACGGCGGTGGTTGCCGTGGTTATAGACCTTGATGGTTTCGCCCTTGGTGATGGCTTGGGCAAACTTCTGCAGGGCCATGTCGGGCCGGTCCCACGGACCGTACACCGTGAAGAAGCGCAACCCGGTTGTGGGCAGACCGTACAGGTGGCTATAGGTGTGGGCCATCAGCTCGTTGGCCTTTTTGGTGGCGGCGTATAGGCTGAGGGGGTGGTCCACGTTGTGGTGCACCGAAAACGGCATGGCGGTATTGGCACCGTAAACGCTGGAGCTGCTTGCGTACACCAGGTGTTCAACACCGTTGTGGCGGCAGCCTTCGAGAATGTGACCAAAACCGACGAGGTTGCTGTCGATGTATGCCAGTGGATTCTCCAGGGAATATCGCACGCCAGCTTGTGCCGCCAGGTTGACCACACGCTGCGGTTTGTGGGTTTTGAACAGTTCGGCCATGCCCGGGCGGTCTGCCATGTCCATGCGGATATGGGTGTAGTTGGGGTGGTCGGCCTGGCGTGCCAGTCGGGCTTCTTTCAACGCGGGGCTGTAGTAGTCGTTGTGGTTGTCGATACCGATGACGGTGTCGCCACGTTCAAGCAGTCTTAGGGAAAGGGCCGAACCTATAAAACCTGCTGCGCCGGTAACCAGTACTTTCAATTAATCGCTCCCAAACAAGTCACGGGTATAGACTTTGTCTGCTACGTCAGACAAGGCTTCTGTTTTGCGGTTGGCGATGATGACGTTTGCTTCACGCTTGAATGCTTCCAGGTCGTTGACGACTTTGGAGTTGTAGAACTCGGCTTCTTTCAGAGCGGGCTCGTAGACGATGACCTCAATACCCTTGGCCTTGATGCGCTTCATGATGCCTTGAATGCTGGAGGCTCGGAAGTTGTCAGAGCCGGCTTTCATGATGAGGCGGTAGATGCCAACCACCTTGGGCTTACGACGAATGATTTCGTCCGCAACAAAGTCTTTGCGGGTCGTGTTGGCCTCAACGATGGCGTGGATGAGGTTCTGGGGTACCTCACGGTAATTGGCCAACAGCTGCTTGGTGTCTTTGGGCAGGCAGTAGCCTCCGTAGCCAAAGCTCGGGTTGTTGTAGTGGTTGCCAATGCGGGGGTCCAGGCACACGCCGTCGATGATTTGGCGGGTGTCGAGGCCATGGGTGGCAGCGTAAGTGTCCAGCTCGTTGAAGTAGGCCACGCGCATGGCCAGGTAGGTGTTGGCGAACAGCTTGATGGCTTCGGCTTCGGTGCTGCCGGTGAACAAGGTGGGGATGTCTTGCTTGATGGCGCCTTGTTGCAGCAGCTTGGCGAAGGTTTCGGCGCGCTCTGACTTTTCTCCAACGATGATGCGGCTGGGGTGCAGGTTGTCGTAGAGGGCTTTGCCTTCGCGCAGGAATTCGGGGGAGAAGATGAGGTTCTGCGTGCCTAGCGCATCTTTGGTCTTGGCGGTGTAGCCGACCGGCACCGTGGACTTGACGACCATCACTGCATTCGGGTTGATGGTGATGACGTCTTTGATGACCGCTTCGATGGACCGGGTGTTGAAATAGTTGGTCTCGGGGTCGTAGTCGGTAGGGGTGGCGATGATGACGAAGTCGGCGCCGGTGTAGGCATCGGCTTTGTCGAGCGTGGCGCGGAAGTTCAGTGGCTTGTGGGCCAGAAAGTCCTCGACCTCGCTGTCTTCGATCGGGGACTTTTTCTGATTCAGCAGGGCAACCTTTTCGGGGACGATGTCCAGCGCGACGACTTCGTTGTGCTGGGCAAAGAGGATGGCGTTGGACAGGCCGACGTAGCCAGTGCCGGCGATGGCGATTTTCATTGGGCTTGCTTTCTCAGGCCATCCGCCTGGTCTTCGCCGACTTCCGCCTTCAACGCCTCAATCTCCACCTTCAGCGCCTCGTACTCTTCCATCTTCCGTTTTAGGAAACGGCTGGTCAGCGCCACCTTTTCAGCGATGCCCTGAGTGGTGAGCAGGTAGACGTACTTGAACTTGTTCTTGCTTTTGGAGAAGTTCGCCATCTTCACAAAGCCCTTGTCGATGAGGGCGTTGAGGCAGTAGTTCAGCCCTCCAACGCTCATGCCGAGCTTGTCGGCCAGCTCGCGCTGGGTCAGGTCTGGGTTGTCTTGCAAGATGCGCATGATCCGAAAATGTGTGTCTTCTTGGATCTTGGCTTGGCGGCTGGTCATAGTTTGAGCGGCTCTTTTTTGAGTTGGCGTAAGGGCTAAATTTGCTTTGGGCACGCTACCGCCATGCCGTGTCACGATCGGCTGGCGCGGTCTAGGGGGTAAAAAGTAAG
>Ga0172371_10004901_pt1 | contig 20015 bp, 11 predicted proteins | sample Lak12m_FD_114543 | JGI IMG/M metagenome (GOLD analysis project Ga0172371, IMG submission 114543) | Freshwater microbial communities from Kabuno Bay, South-Kivu, Congo - kab_022012_12m | ecosystem: Environmental > Aquatic > Freshwater > Lake | place: Democratic Republic of the Congo: South-Kivu... | reverse complement strand
CAGCAGCGACTGGTCCATGGTACTGATCACCAGATTCAGCACCCAGGCGGTAATCGCCAGCGGCACCAGGATCAGCAAACCGGTAATGAAATATTTACGCATCGATGTCCTTGGTGGTGAATGAATCGCTTCTTCAGTTGTCGCTGCCGCCCGATGGCTTGGCCGCAGGGGCCGGTGCCGGGGCAGGCGCGGGGGCAGGTGCCGGGGCAGGTGTGCTGCCATCTTCGACCTTCTGGAACTTCTGAATCTCCAGGATCTCGTTTGCCTTGTCCTCGGTGTCCACGAACGCTTTGTCTACCGTGTCGAAAATCTGCTGTGCCTCGGGGACCATGGTCATGCCCAGGTACTCGCGGGCTTCCTTGAACGCAGGATCCACCTTGCGCAAGTCGGGAAGGAGCTTCTTTGCTGCTGCGACCCTCGCCATGAACGCCTTGTCCTTGGCCCTGTTCTTATCCTTGGTCGGCTCAGCCATGAGGTCGGTCAGCTTCTTGTCGAAGTCGTGCGCCTTGGACTCCAGCTTGCGCATGGACTTCTCCAGCTCCTCGGCCTTCTTCTTGTTCTCTTCCTCGAGCTTCATCGCGGCCTCTTCGGCCAGCTTCATGTCCTCTTCCATCTTCTTCATCTGCTCGGCCATCTTGATCGACTGTTCGAGCCCCTTCCGGGCTTCCGAGACGTCCATGCCGTATCGGCCGGCCTGCTCTATGTACTCCTTGTAGGACACGATGGCCTTGTCGAAATCGACGAGCTTGATCTGATGCAGCTTGGCGATTCTCAGAAGCAGCTCCATCTTGGACGGGTCTGCCTCCACCGCCTTGCGGTACATGTCGAAACCCGTGTCGAACTCCTGCATGCCGACCATGCAGCTTCCCAGCCCGATGATGGCCTGGATGTTCTTCGGGTTGGATGCGAGCACGTACTCGTACTGCTCCCTCGCCGCGGAATAGTGCAGGTAGTTCAGGTAGATCGCGGCCAGGTTCAAACGCGCTTCAAGGTTCTCCCCATTGTTCTCGATTGCCAGCCTGAAATTCACGACGGCCTTCGGCACGTCGTTGAGCTTGTAATACGTGAGGCCAAGGTTGTTGTATGCCTCGGTGGAGAAACGGTCGAGCCTCAGCACCTTGTTCTCGAAGATCCACTTCGCTATCTGGAGCTCGCCCTTGAGCAGGTAGATGAGACCGCGAGTGTTGAGCGCCACAACGTTGGTCGGCTGCAAAGTAAGGACGGTCTGTACGAAGTCCTCGGCAGTGGAGATCGCATCGAGCTTGCGCGTCTTGTCCGGCTCGGCCTGGGCCTGTATCAGCCAGTATAGGCCGAGAGCGTTGTTTGCCTCGACGTTGTCCGGGTCGTTGACCACGACTTCGTCGAAGAGCTTCTTCGCCTTGTTCTCCATTTCCGCCGAGCGCACGTCGTCTCCGGACGCTGCCGCTTCACGGGACTTGGCCAGGTAGATCTTCCCTATGTAGGCCTTTGCGGAGCCGCTCTCCGGGTTTGCGGTCAGAGCGTCCTCGTAGACTTTGAGCGCATCCTCGCCCTTCCCTTGACGCTCGAACACCATGCCGAGGTTGAAGTACGCCTCGAGGAAGTTCTTGTCCTTCTTGATCGACTCATCGAAGTGCGAAGCTGCCGCGCCGTAATCGGGGGGCGCCTGGTAAACGCTGATCACGCCATCGCGGAATTCCTTCTGCGCATCGACTTCGACGCCGGGGACGAACTCGGCTTTCTCCGCGACCACGACCTTTCGCACCTCGAGGCTGCGGGCGAGCTCCGCCTTGCGACGCTCCTCGTCCTCCCGGGCCTTCTTGACCGCCGGATCTTCCTCGCCCGCGGTCCCTCCGACGGGGTTCTCGATCTCATCCACCGCTCCGCCGGTCGTGGCAGACGGGCCGCATCCCGCGGCCGCAAGCACGAGCAGTGCCGCGGCAAGCAGGCTGGTCTTTGCTGGATTGACTGTCATGGCAAACTCCTTGGCACCGGACATGATGGACCCTCCCTCCTACTTCGCACCGGCGCTGGCCGGGGCGGGGGGGGCTTCCGGAGCAGGCTTCTCCTCGCCGTCTCCTTCACCTTCTTCCTTGGGCTCCTTCTTCTCGCCCTCGAACGTGACGAAGTCCACTTCGACGTCGTCGCGGGTCAGCGACCTGATGAAGCTGGTCGATAGGAGGGTATCCTTAGTCAGCTCAGTGGCTACCATGTCCTCGTGCTCGATGGGGAAGTCCTGGGGCGTGAGCTTGGCGGCCATCTGGCCCGACTTGGCGGACCACTCGCTGTATACCCCGAGTTGATGCGCCATCAGAATGGCCTGCTTGAAGTTCGCTCGTGCTTTCTCTTCCAGGGGGGCAGCGAAGCGCTCTTCCAGCTCTGCCTTGTACATATCGATCTCGTCCTCGCTGAGGCCCTCTGGCAGGGGCACTGCGTATAGAGTCTCCGCGAACTCGTGGTAGAGGAGCCCGACCTGGTAGTAGCCGGCAGCGGCCCACGGACGGCTGCCGATATTGATCACGTTTACGTAGAGCTTCTCTGCTGCTTCGTGCAGCTTGGCCTTCTTCTCCAGCGAGTCGCCCAAGCGGAAGAAGTTGGAAGCGTCGATGCCCGCGGCGCTGAAGTCGTGATATGCGTACTGGGCAATGTAGAATGCGGACTGCGCGGCGAAGTTCCGGCACTTTTTCTTATCGTCCGCGCCAAGCTTGTCGTACGCCTTCAGGGAATTCGTGAAGTGAGTGAGCGCGGTCTTCCTGTTCTTCTCGCGCTCCTGCTCGTACATGACGACGCCGGCCTTGGCAAGGGCCTCGACCTGCATGGCACCCTGAGACTTGTACTTGCCACCAAAGCCCGTGTACTGCTTGTACGCAGCGGTCTTGTCTCCCTTCTCTGCGGTGATGTCCGCAATCTTCATGTAGGCCCTTGGTGTCGCCTGGTGCTTCGGGAACAGGTCGATGAGGGTCTTCAGCGCTGCCACGGTTTCATCCGGCTTCTGCAACGCCTGGTAAATCGTCGCGGCATTCAGAATGGCCTGAGCGGTCTCCGGCTGGTCTTTGAACTTTTTCATCGCCATGAAGGCCTCTGCGGCCTTGTCGAACTGCGTCTGGGCCTCGTAGATTTCCGCGATGACGTACTGAGCCTCTGCTGCCTTTGGGCTCTTCGGGTACGTGCGAATGAGCTCTTCGTACTTCTCGATCGCCTCGCGCAGCTTCTTCGACCTCGCAAACAAGTAAGCCATGGTGTAAGTCGTATACGCCATGATCTCCTTGTTCTTCCTGAACTCGTCCGTGAGGCGCTTCAGCTCGGCCAGCGATGCGGTCGTCTTGCCTTCGGTCTCGAGATCCTTGGCCTTTCGGGTGATGGCAGTCGCGATGATGAGCTCCAGCTCCTCCCGGCCCTTGAACAGGAAGTTCTTCTCCCGGATGAGCTTGCGGGACCACTCTTCCACCTTGTCCCAGTTGCGCACCCGGTAGTAGCAGTCCATGATCATCGTGGCCGCGATTGCCGCGAACCTGTGCTGCGGGTCGTACTTGAAGATGTTCTCGAACCTCAGCACGGCCATGTCGAATCTGCCGTGTGCGTAGAACGTCTCGGCAGCGATGTACATGATGTTGGGGATCATCTCTCCGCGCTGCGGGTACTTCTTGCGGAAGTCGGGGTCCTTGCGGGCTTCCAGCAGCAGCTCCGTATACTTGTCGGCAGCCTTGATGAAGCCCTCTTCCAGCGGGTGAAGCTCGGTGATCTTGATCTCCGTTGCTTCCTCGCGCATGTCCTCTGCGCTGACTTTCTTGTACTCGACTTCGCCCTTTGCAGCACGGGCACGGAGCCCTGCCCTGGCCATCAGCTCTTCATAGCAGTAGATGACGCCAAGGGCGGCGTCTTCGACGAACTTGCCCTTGCGGTCCTTCTCGATCACGAAGTTGTACTGGGTAACAGCGTTCTCGTAGTCGCCCAGGTTGAAGTAGAGGATTTCAGCGTACCAGAAGTTGATCTCGTAGGAGCGATCCGAATCGGGGAAGCGTCGCAGATACTCGGCGTAGTACTCGGCAGCCTTCATGTAGTAGGGCTCTGCCAGGGAGGTCTTCTTCTCCTTGTCGAGCTTGTCGGCTTCCACGTTGAAGTAGTTGGCGACGTAGAAGATCAACTCTTCCGTCATCTTGAGCGCGCCGTCAACCGCCTCCGTATTCTCGCGGTTCGCGATCATCCACGTGGATTCTTTCTTGAAGTATGCGAGAATCTCCTTGACCACCTTCTCTATGAACACCCAGTCCGCCTTCTTGTTGGCGATGTCCAGGATGGTCTGGTAGTACTCCGGGATGCGCGGCGTGTTGGGCCACTTGCCGATGAAGTGATAGTACAGGTCGAGCGCGTCCTGGTCCTTGCCCTGGGCCACGTACAGCTCGCCCATCACGTGCGCCTTCTGGTACGCCCCGTCCTCGTCGATTTCCTCGGTGAAGTACTCCAACGCTTCGCGCCACCCGTTCTCCACTTCCACGTATGCGAGCACCAGGTCGTTGAGCGCCTGGTCCCTGAACTCCACCTTGGCCGACTCACCCTCGGACCTGATCGCGTCCACGACAGCGTGGAAGGTCTCGATCGTCTTCCTGTATTCGGTCAGGTTGTAGTAGACCCACCCCAGCTTGTAGAGCGCGTAGTTGTACATTGGTGCGTCAGGGTAGTTATTAATGATCTTCTCATAGTTAACCTTGGCGTAGTAGAGCGAGTGGGTGTCGAAGTAGTACTCGCCGAGGTGCAGCAGCGCCTGAGGGATCATGCGGCTGTTGGGGTAGTTCTGGACGAGGTTGGTGAAGTGCTTCACTCCCTCCCGCTGGAGCTGCACGTCCTTGGCTGCCCGCCCCGCTTCCAGAGCGCCGCGGCCGAGGTAGTACAGGACCTCGTCGATGCGCTCGTAATCGGGGAACTCCCGAAGCACCTTGCGGTAGTACTCGAGTGACACATCGTAGTTTTCGGACGGTTCCTCGGGCTTATCCTGGACCACGCCCTGGTCGAACTTGTCCATCGCGTCCATCCACTTCTGGCGCTCCTTCAGGTACTGGTAGTGAGTCTCTTCCCAGTACGCTTCGCCAAGCCGGAAGTAGACTTCCGCCTTGTTCTCGTAATACGGCTGAGTAGCGAGGAGCTCCTCCATCTTCTGGATGGTGTCCTGCCGGAGGGTGGACTTCCGCTCCTGCATCTCCTCCATCTGCTTGGTCATGGTTGCGGCTTCGAACTCGACCAGCGACATGGCCTTTTTCAGACAGAAGCGCTTGACCGGGTCGCAGACCTGCCCCTCCTCGCAATCTGAGTCGTACTCGCAGGGCTTTTCCTTCATCTCGCGCTTCTTGGCCTCGATCTTCTCGAGCTCGCGCTTCTTTCTGATGTCGGGTTTGAGCTCCTGGGCGAACAGGGAGGGAGCAGCGAAGAGCCCTATAAGAAGGAAGGTCAGTACACGTCTCATTTCAGGCACTCCTCCTTGATGAAGCTGCGGTAGCCCCACAGCTCATCGGACCAGTAGTCGCCCTCGAAGGGCCATTCCAGAGCGTCGGATCCGACGATCGCCATGCTTCCACCGCCCTCCTTCTTGCCGCCAGCCATGTCCTCGATGGCCTGGATGACGGCGCTGTCCACTCCCGCCTCGCGAAGCTCCGCGATGGAGTCCGACTTGAATTCTCTGTAGATCTCGTTCTTCTTGACCGACTCGATGATCTTGTCCACGGGCGTGTTGCGCTTGGTCATCGCGATGAGGGCCTGCTTGGCGCGGTCAATCTGCTCCTTCATCAGGAGGAGCTGAGTTTGGAGCTCGATCTTCTCCATTTCGACCTGGTTCAAGTCCAGCTCGATCTCGGTGACCTTGACCTCGTACTCCTTCAGCGACGCTTCCACGTTGCGGAGCACCTGCTGGATCTTGATGCCTATTTCATTCATGCGCGCGACCTTGTCCGATTCCAGGACCGCAAGCTTCTCTTCTGCAAACGCCCCAAGCTCCACGCGGTTGGCTTCCAGCTTCTTCTGCTCGGACTCGATCTGCTTTATGGCATGGTGCAGGCCGTAGAACTCGACGTTGGAAAGCACCGGGTAGAGCAGCCGCTCCGGAAGCCCGTAGGAACGGTCACCTTCCATCACCCGGGTGAGGGCCATGTAGTACTCAGCCGGAGTACGCATCGACTGCATGAACTGGCGCAGCGGCACGGCCAGCACCGAAACGTTGTTGCGGAACATCTCGATCGAATTCTTGGCGTAATCGTAACGGCACATGTTGAGGTAGATCGTTGCCTCGAGGATCCAGAGCTCGGGATAGAAGTACCGCTCGAAGTAAGGCGAGTGCAGCGCATGGAATGTTCCCAGCGCCCGGGAGTAATCCCCCTTCACGAAAAAGCTCCAGGACGACTCGTAGAATGCTGCCGGGATCTGCGTCGAGTCGCCCGGAAGCTTGCGGTAGTAGAATATGGCCGCGTCGTAGTCGCCGGTCTCGTAAGCGATGCGGGCGAGAGCCAGGTACGCCAGGTGAGCGACTCGCTCGTCCGAGCCGTTCTTCTCCTGCGCCAGAATGGCCTGCTGGAAGCTCTGGACCGCAGACTTGTACATCTGGCTTGCTACCTGGACAAGGCCGCGCAGGTAGAGCGCTCGGGCGTAATCCGGGGATCCCTCCGACACCTGCTCGAAGTACTTGAGCGCCAGGGAGTAGTTCGCACCTTCATAGAAAAACTCGCCTAGGAAGTAGTTGTAGGAATCCTGGAACAGCTTCGAGAAATTGCCCACGAAGAAGCGGGTGAGCTGCTCCAGGTTCGGGGGCGAGAACTCCACGAGGCGCCGCATGTCGCGCAGGTGGTTGAAGGCAGGCTGGAAGAACGGCTTGTCGGGCCCCTGGAGAACGATCTCCAGCAGCATGTCCGCGGCCGTCCGGTGCAGCCCGGACTTCACCAGCGCAAGCGCAATGCCGTAGTTCGCGTTGTACGCTTCGTCCGAATCGGGGGCGTAGTTGCCATCCTGCACGAACTTGCGGAAGTGCCGGATCGCCTGGACGTACTTGCCCTGCTCGGCCAGGTCCATGCCGCCCTTGAGCTGGCCCTGCGCATAAACCTTGAGCTGGGATGCCCTGGCCTTCTCCTCCTCCTGCTGGAGGCGGAGAGCTTCAAGCCTGGCGCGCTCGGCCTCGGCCTTGATCTCTTCCGGCGTCTTCTCCTCCACGACGTCCGGCTTCTTCGTTGCATCCGGTCCTGGAGTCGGTGTCGGGGACGTTGCCTCCCCGTAGCGCTGCGGAGTCGCGAGCATGAAGCGGATCGCGGCCTCGGGCACGCCCGCGTTCTTCAGCTCCAGAATATCGTTGATCTCCAGTTTGAAGATCGTGCGATCCTTCTCGATCGCCTTTATGATCTCGTCGGCGGAGATGCCGAGCTGGGCCAGCGTGATGATCTCCTCCTTCGTGATCGCGAAGGCGGGGTGGGAAGCGGCCAGGCACACTCCCACGGCAAGAAGAGCTGCAATCGCTGTTCGTCTGGTCATGTCAAACCCTCGCTGTACAAGCACGGTTCAAGGGGCCCGGGGGTCAAGCTACTTCGTGAAGAACGCCGCGCCCAGCGTGATTTCGGCCGGGTGGGAAACGCCCCCCTGCTCGGCGGCATAGAAGTAGTTGCGGTATTCAAGCCTCAGAGCAATCGAGTCAGACAGGTAGAAGCGCAAGCCGGTGCCTGCGTTGCCCGCTACGTCGATCTTGCTCTTGCGGTCACCGCCCTCCTCACGAGTTGCGACCGTGCTTCCCAGCGCACCGGCGCCCAGAGCGATGTGCCAGTCGAAGTGCGCAAGCTTCGTGGTGAACAGCCCCACCTTGCCGTGGAGCGGGCTCCACAGACCCTCCACTCCCGCGGTCCACCGCAGGATCTGCGGCAGGTGCGTCTGGATGGAGATGTTGAAGCTGTCGCGGTCTGCGAGGAAGTTCGAGAGGTCGGACTGCTGCTCGAACAGGTATGCGCCGAACAGCTCGATGCCGATGTCCTCGGAGAAGTAGTAGTTGTAGCGGCCGCCGATCGGGTAGTACAGAAGGAACTCGTCGTTCGGGATGGTGCCGACGAACAGCCCGAACTCGTGGCGCCCGTCCTTCATGAAGAGGCGCTTCTGGATCACCTTCACCTCCCGCTTCTGCCCCCAGTACTGATCGAGGTACCGGTCGAGCATCGGCTTCTCTTCCGCAACGCCCAGCACCGGAAGGAGCATGACGGCTGCTGCTACCAGGACGGCCTTCACAGCGATTCTCGTGTTTCTCATTTCCATCTCCATGTTTCTTGCCATTCTATATTTCAGGAACGTTCCTTGTGTTGTACCGAATGTCACCGGGCCGGAGGCGCCTCCCCTGCCGGCGGGAAGCAGTTTTCGACCGCTTCGTCGCATTCCCACGCCCCAGGGTAGTCCGCGGCGGTCGGCATCGCATCGTACTTCAGGTACGGCTCGATCTTGGTCCACGGGCAGAGCTCATTCTGCTTGAGTGTTGCATAATAGACCCACGGGGAATCGGGGTCCGAGGGGACCTCATGTGTCCATCCCGTCATGTCGTCATAGAAGAAGCACGCTGTCCCGCCTTCGGGCCGAGCGACGTCCTCGGGAACTGCCGGCGGCTTCGGCGGGGTGCAATCACCGCGGCAGCACACGGTTGTCACGTTGTTCCCAAGATCGACGACCTTGGGTTCGCTGCCCGGCGTTGCCTGATCCGCCACGATCAATTTGGCTGACTTGGCCCCGCATCCTCCCGAAGTTCCATTGGGTTCCCAGGCCAGAGCGCTCTCGCAGACCTTGGTCTGGGCATCGCACCACCATTTGCGGGTGAAGCAGGCGCCCTCCTTCTCGTCCGCGGGGCATGGATCGGTCCCGGCAGCGCATTCCTTACGGACCACAGTCCGTGCATCGAAGAACTTGTAGTCGTCGTTCTTGTTGTAGCCGAACTCGAACTTCTCTTCGCCGGAGACATCCAACACGTTGGAGGTAGACGTCTCTCCGGGCAGGACCGATCCGTTCCCTTCAAGAGCGTAGACGTAACCGGCATCAGGCGTGTTGGCGGAGTTGAGCGACGACATCTTGATTGCGAAGCGCCAGTAGCCGCGAAGGGTGAAGCGAAGGTTTCGCATGACTGCCGACATGGCGTTCAGCAAGTCGGACTTGCCGACCTCCCTGTTGATGAAGGTGTACTGGCCGCCGGTAAGGCAGGCCATCTCCATCTGCCTCGGGTCGCGTTCCGAGTAACCCTTGGCCTCCATTTGTACGAAAGAGATTGGGATACGTTTGGAGAGTTCGTCCGCGAGGATGGCGTCACGCACCGTCTCGAATGCCGTGCTGGCCTGGAGGCATGCGCCGCTGCACTGGCTCAGGTCCGCGGAAGGCGAGCACGTATCGGGGCCGTCGGTTATCACGACGATGTGCCTGAAGTCCGCATCGTCTGCCGTTTCGCTGGCCGTCATGAAGTTGTACGTCGTAAGAACCGAGTCCCACAGCGGCGACCTGCCCTTCTCGTCGCCGGCGATCTGGTCGAGCGGAGACGGCGGTCCTCCGTAGAAGGGCGAATTCTCGTCGGTGTTGTCGTAGTAGATGACCGACTTGTCCGTCGTGAAGCACTCCTCCATGTTCCCTTCGAGCGTTTCCTGCTTGGTCACCCGGTTCCAATCGCACACGACCTCGTACCCGTTCTCGTTGTAAGTCATGACCATCAGGGAATCGTCGTCGTTGAGCAGGTTGATGAACGCCTTGGCAGCGCCGATGCGCGCACCTCCGGAGTCCGAAGCGTTCACCTGGAAGGTGAAGTTCGGGGGCAGCGCGGTGGTCACATTTTCCCAGGTATCCTCGTTGAACGGCGGGAACGGGTTGACGAGCCCCTTCATCGAACCGGACAAGTCGACCAGCATCGCGACCGCAGCGTTTCCCGCGGGGTCGAAGTCGAGCGTTCCGTATTTGTAGAAGTCGATCGCCTGAATTGCAAGGTCGCCTCCGGTCACCGCTCCCGAGCAAGCCCCGGGGTCTCCGTCGGGAAGCTTGTCCATGCAGTTGACGCTGAACGTGAACAAGTCGTCAGTGATCTTGCTCTCGAGAATCTCGTTGGACGCAACGTAGTCGCCGGGCTTGAGCGACTGGTCCTTGTCCGGCACGTCCTTCTTCGCAGTGCCTTGCAGCAGGACGTTGAACATCACGCCTTCCGGCTGCTTAGTGCCGCCCGTGCTGCATAGCGGCTCGTAGATCGGGGTGCCGTCAGGGGCCTTGCCCGTTACCATCGGGACGCTGGATATCACTACAAGGTCCAGGAACTTGACCTCGCTCACGAACAGCGTGGCCGACGAGTCGCACGAAGACGCGGCCAAGGCCACGCACGCGGGCGCCAGTACCCCCAGCAGGAACCTACCCGCAGTCAGCTTACAATATCCCATGCACATCCCCATCGCACGATTCAGGTTGTCACACTCCTGCGCAGCAAGCTGCACCACCTACCCAATCGGGCGGGATTCTCCATCGCCGAAACCCCAAAGTCAAACCTTTTTTGGGCATGGAAGGTTGACAGTCGCAGGGGTGTCGGTGTAGCCTCCGTTCCACGCTGGCTTCCGGCGAGGTAACGAGTGAAACTGATAATCAAGAATGGGCAGTTTGAGGGAGTAACGATAGACGTTGTCCCCCCGTTCAGCATCGGGAGGGCGCAGGACGCGGGTCTGTTTCTCGCGGACGCACAGGTGTCAAGGCGGCATTCCCTCATCACCATCGAGAATGACCACTATTGGGTGGAAGACGCCGGAAGCCACAACGGCACCTACGTAAACGAGATCCGCGTCGAGAAGAAACGCGTCCTGCGGAACGGCGATCTGCTGCGGGTCGGCAGCACCGTTATGGAGGTCATCTCGTCGACGGGTGAGACGGGAAGGCACACGATCTGCATCGAGGACGAAGCGACTCACGTCACGATGACCGTCGAGCGTGCGGCCCGCGACCTGACCCCTCCCGCACTCGACGTGATCACGACGGGCCCGCAGGTCGAGGGGTTCACGTTCACCAGCGTGTCGGAGCTTCGCAAGGCCCCGGACCACAGCGTGAGCCTCGTCCTCTCGAACGCCAAGAGATTTGCGATACTGTTCCACGTCGCCCGCGCACTCCAGCAGACCAACGACCTGGAACGTCTTCTCGCCCTGGTCATGTATTACGTGTTCAGAGTGGTGAAGGCGGACCGCGGGGACATAGTGCTCCAGAACCCGGCAACCGGGGACCTGATGCCGGTCATCGCAGTCGATCGGGAAGGGAACCTTCTGAACACCGTTCACATCAGCCGCACGGTCATCGGCCGCGTGATCAACAGCCGAGTCGCAGTGATCTCCACCAATGCAGCGGCAGATCCCCGGCTTTCCACTGCGGAAAGTGTGATCATGTACGGCATGAAGTCCATCATGTGCGTGCCGATGGTCTCGATGGACAAAGTGCTGGGAGTCATCCAGGTCACCAGCGAGAAGAACGTCGCAGCGTTCGGCGAAGATGACATGTACCTTCTCACGGTCATCGCGAGCCTGGCCGCGGTCGCAATCGAGAACAGCCGCCTCTACGAGCAGCAGGCGCAGTCCCTGGCCGATCTCAAGCGGACCAACGACGAGCTGGTCAAGACGCAGAATGAGCTCATCCACCACGAGAAGCTCGCAACCGTGGGCCAGATGGCTTCCGGCATCGCACACGAGATCCGCAACACCCTTGGCCCGATGGCCCTGGTGCACCTGATCAAGGAACGCCATCCGGACGACGAAGTTCTGCAGGACTATTCGGCGCTCATCCTGGAGTCGCACAACCGCATCTTGTCTATCATCAACGAGGTGAAGAACTACACGACCGGCGGGAGGGCGAATCAGCCGCTCGCAGAAGTGTCGCGCCACAACCTGAAGGCGCTGCTGGAGTCGGTGTTCAACTTCCTTAAATTCGACCGGGACGTGAAGAAGGCGGAGCTGTCCCTGTCCGCGCAGGACGGGGTCGAAGCGGAGGTCAACCTCGACAGGATCAAGCAGGTGCTCATAAACCTCATCCGCAATGCAGCGCAGGCCCTGCCCGAACGCGGGGGCAAGGTGCGTGTCGAGCTGACCAGGAGCGGCGACGAGGCGTGCATCAGCGTCATCGACAACGGCTGCGGGATCCCACCCGAGAACCTGGAGAACATCTGGAAGCCGTTTTTCACCACGAAGAAGGACACGGGCATGGGGCTTGGCCTCGACATCTGCCGAATGATCATAGAGCAGCACGCAGGCCGCATCGAGTGCAAGAGCACCGTCGGGGAAGGGACCACCATGTGCGTCATGCTGAAGGCGGCAAGCTAGGCCGAGGTGGGGCTACGCTCTTTGTCCGACTTCGCCAACCGCGCTGCACGGCAGATCTGACCGGCGAGAGACAACTGCCAAAGACGAGCCTTGCCCGCGCTGGAAAGGCTGCGTCGGGACGCTGAACGCGGGGCGTTCAGCGCACAGTCCTCCTGAGGAGCTCTCTGAGCAAGGTTGTGGCGAAAGAGCCGGCTGGCAAGAAGAAGCGGAGGCGTATGCCGTCGGGGGCCGGCTCGACGCTGATGTCGGTCGGGCGTACCAGGAGGGGGCGGCGGCTTCCTGCTCCCAGCCTGTAGAAACCGTCGAAGCTCTGGAAATCCAGGCTGTGCATGGACAGGATCTCTCCTTCCATGACGCCGGCCCGGTCGTCGGCACGCATGAGCTTCCTACCGTACATCGGGCCGGTGATGACCGCGTCCCCCGCGTCGATCCTGGCCTGGGCCTTCGCCGGTTCGCGTGTCCTCTCCAACTCGCCGCCCGTGCCCGCTCCCTTGAGGATGTCTCCCGGCACGGCCCTGTTCAGCCCCACGTACTTGTGGCGCTCCAGGCAGTACCTGTTGAACAGGTGCGCCTGGACTGCGCTGACCACGAACCGCCGCTTCAGGCGGGACATCCCCGACGCATCCATCCTGCCCAACGCCACGTCCAGCCCGACTCGAGGGGCTTCGTAGTCCCGGCCGAAGCGCTGAGGCCCATAGAGATTCGCCATGCCGCGCCGCGCCAGCGCGAGGACCGCGTCCGCGACTTGTCCCGCTGCTTTCGGTGACGCGCCGCGCAGCAGGATGTCGAACCTGTTCCCGCTGAGTTTTCCGATTTTCAGCGGAGAACCGTGCCTGGCGAACTTCAGGACTCTGACCTGAGAGCTGCGGACTGCATCCGGCGCCGTCGAGAATTCTGCGGGAAGCGAAATCCACTGGCGGGTGATCGCTGCCTTGTCTTTGAGCCCGGCGTACCCCACGACGACCTGAGAAGCACCGGTGGTGGCACGGACCACCGCGACGAGCTGCTCCATCGAAAGGTTTCGCTTTTCAACGAAGAGGTACAGGTAGTCGCCTTCGCCGCACGGCTCGTGGCCGAGCACCTCCTCGACAACAAAGTCCTCGGGGCGGGCCTTGATACCCGCACACAAAGGCGGGTACCCATCCAGGAGGAATGGGAACTCGACGGGGACCAGCATCGCTTTGCACGGGTGTTCCTCCTGCCCCCAGCGGTTCATTCTTCCCCCTCGCCCTCGCCCGGCCGACGTATTGCGAGCACATCTCGGGCAGCGTCCCTGACCAGAGGATGGAGCGAGCCGTCGGTGCGGATGGTCTTGAGCAAAGCCGAGGGGAGCAGAGGCATGTAAGCCGCGGCCAGGTGTGCCGGCGTGTAAGGATTCCGTGCGAGAGCCTCGTGTATTCGGGGACGGACGGCCCACCGCCGGTGGAGCGCAACCTCCAGTTGCAGATGAGCCATATTCGGGCGCCGAGCGGCCCAGGCGACGACGTCGTCTTCCGTGATCCTTGGGTTCCCCAGAAGGATCCGGAACACGTGCGGGTTGCGGTCCTTGGCGAGCCTGCCGAGGAAGTCGCGTGCGTGGCCCCTCGCCTTCCACTTGCGCATCCCGAGCGTCATCTTCTCGAGATCAAGGTCCCTGGGCATGTCGGAGTCCGCAATCTCCCGGTACGGAGGCGTGGGCAGAAGATACCTGGCGAGGGCAGCTTCGCCCCTCGATGCGAGCTGCCCGTATGCTGCCTCCTTCATCTCCTGCGGAAAGGTGCCGTTCGGATCCATCGAGAGGCGCATTACCGCAATGTAGATGATTCTCGCGGATTCCTCCTGTGCGAGACGTCCAAGCGCGGACATGAGCTCTGCCACGACTTCGACGGGCCGCTGGGAGATCACCTCCTGCGCCAGCCCCTCGACAATGTCGGGGTCCGCGGCCACGGTGAGCTTCTTCATGAGCGCCCTGATGTGTGTCTCGAAGCGATCTCCCACGCTCCGCTCCGCGTTCTACTGGTGATACAGTGTATCCGATGGCGCGACTCTGCGCCACCGCCCCCGCCGAAACACATAGACGGCAAGCACCATGTTGATCACGTTGGACGCGGCCAGCGCTGCCCAAAGGCCCGTCTGCTGCCACACTGCCGACAGTACGATGGCCAGAGGCACGCGAACGAGGAGCTGGGAAACGATCGCGACGAACATGGGAGTCAGCGTGTCCCCGGCCCCGGCCATCGAACGGCCCAGGGTCATGGACACCACGACGGGCGGAAACGTGGGAGCAAACAGGGCCAATCCCCAGGCACCCAGCAGCGCCACCTCTTCCTCCCTTGCGAACACGCGCATGACGGGCAACGCAAACATGATCAGGAGCGCTGATACTGCGACCATTACCGCCCCGTAGGAGTAAATCGCGGACCTCGCGGTCGCCACCGCCCTCTCCGGCTTGCCTGCCCCGAGGTTCTGCCCGACCAGGGCGCTCGATGCAGAGGCGAAACCAAAGCCGGGAAGCGAAACCACCATGTACAGCCGCATGACTATCCCGTAAGCGGCTACCATCTGCGGGCCGAAACCCGCTACGACGCGGATGAGCACCAGTGCGGACACGTCATAAGTCGCCATCATGATCGCGGCGAACACGCCGGTCTTCCCCATCGCCAGGATGAGATCCCATCGAGGCCTCATGTACCTGGCGACCAGCCTCAGCTCCGCGGTCGGGGAGAGGAAGCGGCGGGCCAGGAACGCCAGGCCCGCAGCCCGGCCGAGCACCGAGGCCAGCCCTGCGCCCGCAGTTCCAAGTCCGGGGATCGGTCCGAGCCCCAAGATGAGAAGTGGATCGAGGACCACGTTCACCAAGGTCGCAAGCGCAACCGCCTTCATCGGGGTGACTGCGTCGCCCGACGCCCTCAGCGCCACCGTTGCAGGAACGAACAGGAACAGCGCAGCCAAGCCGCCGGACACGACCTCCAGGTACTGCGCACCCATCTCGGTCATAGCCGGTTCGAGAGCCATGGCCGTAAGCAACGGCCGCGAAAACAACAGGCCCGCTACCGTAAAGAGGGCCGCAATGATGAGCCCCCCGGAGAACGCCTGCCCCAGTACTTTTCGCGCATCATCGTAGCGGCCCGCACCACAGGCTCGCGAGATCAGCACCTCCGCACCGACCGCGAGGCTCGCAGCCAGCGTGATCACGACTCCCACCAGCACTCCGGCTGATGTGACGCCGCCCACGGCGTCGGACCCGAGCACACCCACGAAGTAGGTGTCGGCCAACAGCGACAGGTTCATGACCGCGTATGCCATGGTCGTGGGCAGAGCCATGCGCATCAGGCTGGAGAACACACTCCCCGACGTGAGATCATGGGAACCGACCAAGGGTCCTCCCAGTTCCAGCCGCCCCGGCGCCTTGCCCGCTCCGAGGCAACAGCGGCAGCCTACTCCACGAATTGCACGACTGGCCAGACATTGACCGAATTGGCCAACGCTGCCGCGGCGCCCGCATCCGCATTCCCGAGATAGAGGAACATCCACGCAAACGAGTCGGTCGCCTCGTCGGGCACTGGCTGCGACCTGTTGTCGAAGACGATGATTTTCTCACCTTTCGGAATAATCGCTGCCACGTGATTGAGCGCATTCACCGAGATTACCCACTCCTGGCTGCCCAACCCTACGAGGCCGTTGGCCAGAGGCAGCGCCAGTGAATTGTCGTCTACCAGAGCCAACTTGGAGACGTCGAGCTTGGCAGTGGCCTTGCCGGGCGGGGCGCCCGCCTCGTCCTCGGTGGTGGCGGGCACGTACTCGACCACCTCGCTTGCACCCGGGAAGGTGATCTTGATCACCCTGGAGCAGGCAGCGGGCTCACCGGCGGGGGTGAAGGTGACGGTAAGCGCGGCGAGGTCCGGTCCCAGCTCGGTCCACTCCTGAGCCACGCTCCAGCCTTCGGTCTTCACAATCGCTTCCACCGGCGCCGTGACCGGGGCCGACCCGCCAAGCTTCACCGCGAAATCGCCGGACGAGCTCACGGTGTAGTAGACCGGCGGCACGGCCCTCGTTCCCACCGCACCAGTCGCGGTGTCGGCCATGAGCCCTGCGAACACCTCGGGTACGCCTGGCTGAGCAAGGGCCTGAACCGCGGCCTTTGCGCCCTTTGCGGAGTGCTCCAGCGAGTACTCCACCTCTCCCTTCCAGGGATTCCAGCCCGTGGAGTCGCTCACCTCGCCGAGGATCTGCGCCCTCCACCCTTCGTCCAGGATTGCCTTCGCAGCGCTCACGTCACCGCTACCCTTCTCAGCTTCCAGCACAACCGTCTCCGCACCTTGCAGCGCAATGCGGCTCCTGGTCAGCGAAGTGAGCACACCGTTGTCGTCCTCGGTGTCGCCGAATCCGCCGGTCAGGCCCATCCAGCGGTGCACGTTCGCGGTTTCGCCTGCCTGCCACGTTCCGTCGCCGACGGCCGGAAGCGAGGGGGGCTCGAATCCGTAACCTTTGACCGCCTCCACGTACTCGGCGATCGTAACGACGCGCCAGCCTTCAGCCTCCTTCTGTTCGAGCTCCTCGACCCATGCCTTCGTGAACCACTGATCGTAAGCGAACGCGGTCCCGAAGTAGGGGTTCCCGTTCCCGGTGCAGGCAAGCTCGCCGTCGTTCATGAAGTGCCACTCGACCGAGACCGTCCGGTCGCCGGCCTGTTCGGTGACCCCGCGGCCTGCGATCACTACCGGAGCGCCGTCCAGCTCATAGAACAAGTGGATAGGCCCGTCGCCCTGGAAGTACTTCAACAAGTTGATCGGGAGCAACGCGACGCGGTCGTTCTCCTTTGCGTACCTCGCCAACCCTTCGCCGAACTGCCCTTCCTGCGTGAACAGAGCACCTCCGAACGGCAGGCAGGCTTTGTCGAAAGCTCGCTGGTTCAGAGCCCAGGAGTGCTGCATGCTGGGAAGCGGGTGGGCCACCCAGAGCTGGTCGGAGTAGTGGAAGCTATCGACGTGCACCTGTCCCAAGGCCGCCAGGTCGCGTATTCGGTCCAGGATCTTGGGATGACGCTCCCGCGTCACGTCCAGCATGTACCCCTGCATCTCTATGTCGAAGCCCCAGGTCGGGTGCGTTTCCAGGACGTACAGGAGCGGCTCCAGGCTTTCGACGACGATGCGATCCTCCACCTGCTGCTCGTCGAGGTTCATCCCTTCGCGGTCGACGAACCCGACCAGCCCGCCAGCGACGTATTGAATATTAAAATGAAAGAGACTGAGCTGAAACTTCTCCGGCGTCTCGCCCTCCGCAACAAGCCGGCCCTGTATCTTCTCGCACGCCCCTCCGCTGTCCGGCTCGACGTCGGGCGCCTCACCATCGCCTTCGCGCAGATCGCCGACATCGTCGTCGCCGGGCCCATCCATCCCTGCGTCGGGCACGACGTCGCCCACGCCGGTTTGCGCGGCGTCCGCAGCATCGACTGCGCCATCCCCGGTGCCAGTATCGGACGGGCTTGCGCCATCGCCGCTTCCACAGGAGCACAGCCACAACACGACCAGGAAGAAACCCGCAATCTTGCTCACGTCTACCTCCAACAAGCTGGTGGGAACTCCCGTCGCTGCGCGGGGACGGACGTCGCTGCGCGGGGACGGACGCTCCGCCGCCTCACTCCGTCCGAAGGAACTGACGGCGCACGAGCACCGTCCTGCCCGTCTCGTGGGCCCAGTACATGAACCCGGAATCGAAGAACACCGGCCGCGACACAATCGCGTCGTGATCGTCGGATTCCCTCCCGTCGATCACCCACCCCTCCTTTCCGGAGCATCTCTGGACGAACAGCGAATGGCCTTCGTGGAAGAACGGGGTCAGCACCCTCTCGCAGGCTCGGGACGAAAACCCCGGGGCGATCCAACGCCGTGCATTTCCCTGGGGGGCGAGGAACCACGCGCCGTCCTCCCCGGGATGCACGAACAGAGGTCTTCCATCAACCGCACGCTCCTCGCCCCCGCCGACAACAAGCCATCCGTCCCCACGGCGCGCAGCAAACGAGATCACGCCACGTTCCGCATCGCTGTACAGGAGCGTCGTCGGCACATCCTGGAACGCCTCGGGATCGGGGGCGGGAGAACGCTCCGTCCGGTACGAGTAGGCCCCCTTGCCCAGGCAGAGCGCTTCCAGGCCGTCCGGGCCGCATCCGAGGGCGACTATCCGCTCGCAGCACAGCTCTTCTCCTGCAACTCCCAGGCGCCCGCACTCGGAAGCGCCGCGGCGAATGCGTACCAGGGGAACAGCGGACGACTCGCTTCCGCACCACGATATGCCGTCGACATGCCCATCCCCGATCTCGGCAGTGGCGGAACCGAAGTGCAGCGTCTCTTTGCCCGCGCTTGCCGTCACATAGGCCAGTGCTTCTGCGCCCGAGGAAGGAGAGAACACCGGCACCCCATCCACGAGCGCCGGGGAGGCAGAACCCAGTACCACGGACTGGCGCCCGCCCTCCATCCGCGCCTGCCCGATGAACAGCCCGGAAGCCAGGAACCCTTCGTTCCAGATCTGATCCAGATCCCCCCAACCTTCCAGCGGCCACAGTACCGCGGTCTCGTCGTCCTCTCCGCCGCGTGCAACGACTGCATTCGACGAAGAGACGTACACGTTCGACACGTACCGCTTCTCCAGCACCACGTCGGCACCCACGTGCAGCAGTGAGCGGTCTTTCCTGTGCTCCAGATAGATGAGCTTGTCGTCCCCGGTCCACGCGACGGCCTCTATCCGCTCCGATTCAGCGACCACTGAATCATCGACAACGAGCGCCTGACTGCCGTTCCTCTCCATGACGAAAGCCAGGCGGCGCCCGTCCTGAGAGAACGTAATCCAGTCCAGCAGCTTCGTCGGCCCCCATTCCTTCGCTCCGGTCGCGAGTGTCAGCAATTGGCCGTCGTGCCTGGCATAGACGAGGCGTCCCGACGCCTGCGAATACGCAAGCAGAGAAACCTGGGGAGCGCACGTCGCGACGCGTTCGCCCAGGTGAAGGCACTCCTGCTCCTCGTCCGCGGTGATGAACGCGGGGACGAAGCCCTTCAGGAGCACGAACCGGATCCGGACCATCTCGCTCATCGACGGGTCAGCGCCGCTTCCTACTCGGCGGTGAACGGGCAGGGCCGACTTCTCCTGTGCCCCCGGCGCGGCAGGATAGCGGACCAGGGAAACCCAATAGCCGTCACGGTCCCTCGCCGCGAATACGGATCTCGTTCCGCCCCGAAACAACCTCTCCCGAGGGGTCGGGTTGTTCATCCTCGACAGCGCTTCCAGGTCGGGCATCGACACTTCCGGGAAGGGTCCGATCTGCTCGCCGTTTGCCACTACCCAGGCACCGTCCGCGTTGGCGCAGTAGAACGCGTAGTCGCCCTCCTCGGACAACTCCACCTGCTCGAAGGAGTCAGCGCTGCCCACCTCGGTCCCGTCGATCACCAGCTTCTGTCCGGCCCCATCCGCAAACGCAACGGCCCAGTGTTGCCCGGATGGGCTGGCCCAGGCGCCCACTATCTCCAGTAACGTCAGCAATGTGTAGACGGTCATCATGGAGCGCATTGTACTCGACTTGCGGGCGGCGGTCGATGGGGAGGTTGGGGCGCAGCGTAAGCGCGATGGACGTTGGCTGTTGCCTCGTGCTAGTGTACCCGCCGTGTGACACGGGAGGTGCACGTGAAGATGCGTGTGGTTGCGCGGGTTGTGGCGGTTGTGGCTACCATGTTGGTGCTCATGCCGGACTTG
>Ga0172371_10004899_pt1 | contig 20016 bp, 14 predicted proteins | sample Lak12m_FD_114543 | JGI IMG/M metagenome (GOLD analysis project Ga0172371, IMG submission 114543) | Freshwater microbial communities from Kabuno Bay, South-Kivu, Congo - kab_022012_12m | ecosystem: Environmental > Aquatic > Freshwater > Lake | place: Democratic Republic of the Congo: South-Kivu... | reverse complement strand
TCTCCGCCTCGTGCGACGACGGCGACGCGTGCACCGCGGACTCCTGCAACCCCGCGGTCGGCTGCGTGCATTCAAGCATCGCTGCCTCGTGCGACGACGGCGACGCGTGCACCGCGGACTCCTGCAACCCCGCGGTCGGCTGCGTGAGCTTCGCGGTCCCGGGATGCGGTGCAGTTGAGGAAGATGATGCGGTCGAACCCGTTGAGCCCGAGCCCGAGATCGTGGAAGAGCCCGACGTCGCGGAAGAGGAAACGTCCCTGCCCGAGGTCCCCGAAGTCCAGCCGGACGTCGATGCGGCCGAGACTGACCTGGACTTTCACTCAGAGCTGGCGGAGGATGGCCTCGAACCTGGGGAAGACACGCCCGATTCCGCGGCCCCGACGGCGGATACGCGGGAGCCTCCTACCGATTCCACGGCCCCGACGACCGACGCCCGGAAGCGCCCTTCCGACTCCCAACCTGATCTCGGGACAGACATCCCCGCCGACTCCGGGGACGACCGTAGCGCCGGCAGCTCGGGCTGCGCCATCGGTGCCCGCCGGAGTGCGGGCCTGAGCGGTTTGCTGGGGATGGTGCTGGCCGCCATCGTTCTGTTGGCGTGCGTAAGGCGTTCTCCCGGCTAGCCGAGGGTTCCGTAGTCGCCGCAGCGCTGACACCCTCGATGATATTGTTGCATCCGCTCCCCTTCTGATGCTAAACTGCGAATCCTGATGCGGTAGAGGGCGCCGATGAAGTTCAATTGCCCGAAATGCAAGAAACAGTTCGACCTGTCCGCCAAGCTCAAGGGCAAGATCGTCAAGGTGCGGTGCACCTCGTGCTCGACCGCATTCCGTCTCAAGGTGCCCGTGCTGGTCCCCACCGACGGGGGCGCAGGCGGAATCCCCGTGCCCCCGCCTACGATGGGGCCGATCGCTGGGCCGATCGCTGGGCCGATCGCTGGGCCGATCGCTGCGCGGCCCGGAGCCGCACCGGCCACGAAGACGGGGCCGATTGCTGGACACGCGGGAGCCGCACCGGCCACGAAGACGGGGCCGATCGCTGGACACGCGGGAGCCGCACCGGCCACGAAGACGGGGCCGATCGCTGGACACGCGGGAGCCGCACCGGCCACGAAGACGGGGCCGATCACCGGACCGGTGGGAAAGCCTTCTGCCATGAAGGCCGGCCCGATGGCGGGCCAGGCACCGACTGCGCAGTACTTCGCGGTGGTCGGGGGCAAGCGAATCGGCCCCATGCCGTTCGGCGCGATCAAGCGGCTGGTGGTAGAAGCGAAGCTTCGGCCCGCAAACCTCGTGTGGCACAAGGGGATGGCGGAATGGAAGCCCGCCCGAGAGCTGGACGAGCTGACCCGCTTCTTTCCGCCGCCCCAAACCGTCGAAACAGAGTTGCCGCCGCCCATCCCCGTCAGCGCACCGCCGCCGCTTCCGCCCACCAGGGTCATCCAAGCTGCGCAGGCCGCACCGCGCAAGGACGCAGCTCTCAGCACGGGTACTTCCGCTGGCGCAGGCGCTCCTCGGCCCGTGGAAGCGGAGCACCTGGCTGAACCCGATTTGCGACCGCCCGTGGAAGCGGAGCACGTTGCCGAAACCGTTCCGCGAATGCGCACCGTTCCCTCCACCGATGCTTACGGGCAGGCGGAAGCTGCTCCCGGCGTGGATGCCGCAGAGTCTGCTATTGGCGAAGACACCGGCAAGGAGTTGGAGGGCGACGTTGAGATAAGCACCCTCGACAGCCGCTTCTTCGATACCGGGGTGCACCACGGCCGCGACATCCAGAAAGGGGCGGACACCATCGAGCTGGGCGATGGCCCGATGTTCCCCGAGGAGATCGCTTCCCACGGACCCGAAAAGAGCGCAAAGGCCAGCCTCAGGGACTTCAGCGTCATGGTCCGGATGAGTCGCAAGAGCCGGACTCGCCAAGTCAGCGCGCTCACCGCGGCAGCGGCCGTCGTTGCGCTCGTATTCGCCGTCGTGTTCTCATTCGGCGATGAAATTTCCCTGGTGTTCTCGGGCAGCAGAGTCCAGGAACAAGCCCAAGCTCCCCAGGAATCCTTCAAGGGGATGTTCGCAGAAGCCAAGAAGAAGAAGAAGAAGGGCAGGGCAGTCGGCGAGCAGCGGAACGAGAGCGGCGAGATGATCGACCTGGGTGCGGACGGCGACAAGCTGAAGTCCCTCGGAGAAGCCGAGTGGGCCGTATCGATCGACGACGAGCTGCCCGCGGTGGACGGCAAGGCCCTGGCCGACAGGATGAAGAAGAAGCCGCGGTCGAACGGCTCCGGCGGTCCCGGTGCGGGCGCGGGAAACAACGGAGCTGGAAACGGGGGCAACCCCACCATGGGCGTCGGCTCCGCGTCGGGGCATGATACAGGGGGAGACCCGGAGGAGATGTCGCTCTCGGAGTTCGCAGTGATGGCCGAGCGCAAGGCGGACCCCGCGTCCGGCAAAGCGTTCGAGCTGAAGGCCGAGACGGGCGGACAGAAGCAGGCCGGCAACCAGGGGGGCGGAATGCAGTCCTCCATGAGCGACCTCCTCGGCGGTCCCAAGACACTCGCCGAGGCGCAGGTCGATGCAAAAGTATCGCACCGCGAGGGTGACGGGCTGGCGCTCAAGGCGATCGTCGCCCGCCACGTGTCGAAGAAGGTATCGGGCGAACGCGGCCGCCTCAGCCGCTGCGTTCAGAACCACGGCTATCCGGGCAGCGGAGACACGCTGCGCGCAACGCTGCATTTCTGCGAGAAAGGGACCGTCGTCAGCGTGACGATCTCAGACGGTACACCCGACCTGGAGAACTGTTTCCTGGCCTCGTTCGATGGGTGGCACCTCTCAGTAGTCAACAAGAAGATCAAGATTCCGATCGCTGTTCGTTTCCAGTGAGCCTCGGTCACAGATTCTCGGCGCAGAACCGGTCTGCCCGACCCGCCGCTCCGTCCAGGTCGAAGATCTGGATCACCCTGTTCGTGATGTGCGCGGTCCTCGGCTTCCTCATCGCATCTCGATCGTTGGTCGGTGAAGCCGCGCACGGATGCGTCTCGAAGCTCACCAGCCCAGTTCCGCCCAACCCCGCCTCAGCCAACCCGCATGACGCACCGAGCCAAGGCATCGTCCCACCTTTCTCCCCAAACGTAAGCGTACAGCCGAAAATAGCCCCTTGACAAACATGACGCGTCGCGTTATATTGACGCACGTAGTCAACAAGGACGGGCTCGTGCGCCCGGCAACCAGGAGGGATGGACATGAAGGACAAGGCGATGGAGATCGGGGCGAAGGTGAAGGAGACCATGGTGCAGGCGCAGAAGCAGCTTCAGGGGCTGGAAGAGGAGGTCCAGAAGTTTGCTGCCCGCGTGCAGGACAAGATCGTGTCCTCGCCGCTGGAGGGAGCGCGCAAGGTGGAGGACATGCTGCGGAACATGGCAGTGCGCGACTTCGTGGACAAGGTGAAGACCATCGAGATGCTGAAGCAGGGGCAGGCGGTTAAGAAGGAGCTGCTGGACCGTTTCGGCATCGCCGGGTCGGACGAGATCGATTCACTTCGCAAGAAGGTCACCGAGCTGGAGACCCGCGTCCAGAAGATGAACCAGAAGGCGACCGCTTCCGCTCCGGCTTCAAACAAGGGCCCCCGCCGGAAGTAGATTCCGGTTCAAGCAGCCATCGGTTTCCGACCGCCCGGGAGCGAACTAAGGGTCCGTCAAGAAATAACCCGATCGAACCGAGGATGCCGAGGCGCCCTGCCGGCAAGGCGCGATGACGAGGCATACCAGAGGTATGTCGAGGAAGAGCAACGACGCCGGAAGGGATGCATCGGCGTCCGAATTCGATCCGGTTGTTTCGCCGCGGGCCCTAACCGATCAGCTTGTCGAATGCGGCTTTGGAGAGGTCGCGGACCTGCTGGTGGAGGCTTGCGCCAGTGGAATCCATGGTGACCAGAGCGGGAAAGTCCTCTACCTCGAAGACCCAGAAGGCTTCCGGCGGCCCAAGCTCCTCCAGCAGCCGGACCTCCACCACACGCTTGATGCGCCTGGCAAGCAGCGACGCCACGCCGCCGACCGCGTGCAGGTAGACGCTTCCGCTGGCAATCAGGCCGTCGCGGGTCTTCTCTCCCATTCCTCCCTTCCCGATCGCCCCGGCAAGCCCATAATCCTTCAGCACCTGGGCCTGGTAGGGCTCCTCGCGGATGCTCGTGGTCGGGCCCGCAGCCGTCACTTCCCATCCGTCTCCCTTGCGGCGGACCACCGGCCCGCAATGGTAGATGAACGTACCCGCAAGAATGTCGCGGAGGTCGTCGGGCTTCTTCTCCACCAGCAGCTTGTGCGCTGCGTCGCGGCCCGTAACGATGCGGCCATAGAGATGCACCTCGTCCCCCACCCTGAGGGAGCGCACAACCTCTCGATCCGCGGGAAGATCCAGTCTCACGCTCTTCATCTCGGCACCTCTCAGTAGTCTGCGATCGTGTGGGTTTCACCGCCGAACGTAAGCACCTTGCGCCTGAGCGCCCAGCACCCGTAAGCGATCGTGACGTAGAACGACGCGGGGTGGCGGTGCGCCGCTGCCACCTTGACGCCCAGCACCGTCGTCTTGCCGCCGAAGCCCATGGTCCCGATCCCCAGCCGGTTGCCTTCCTCAAGGAGCCGCTCTTCCAGCGCTGCAAGCGCAGGTACCTGCGAGCGGTCGTGCAACGGCCGCAAAAGGCCCTTCTTCGCCAGCGCATACCCCTGCGCACGGTCCGACCCGATCGCTACCGAGATCACGCCGGGGCTGCACCCGAAACCCTGCGCCTCGAAGATTCCGTGGAGCACGACCTTCTCCACGCCCGCCAGGTCGCGGCCCGCTTTGAACGGCGCATGGGGGAGGCGGTACTGGCACGACACGTTCTCGCTTCCGCCTCCTTTCAGCAGCAGCTTGAGCGTAAGATCCGGCCCGTCCGCCTCGTCGAAGTAGAACGCGGGGAACAGCTCGCCGGAGTTGTCTCCGGAGTTCTTCCCGGTCAGGGAGTCCACCGCGTTGGGCCTCATCACCCCTTCCTGGGTCGCACGGGCGAGACAGCGCCTGACGATCTCGACGATTCGGGTCCTCTCCCACTTCGGGGGAAGCGAGAAGAAAAACGTCGGGAACCCGGTGTCCTGGCAGATGGGGGTCGAGTCGTTGGCCGCGAGCGCGATGTTCTCAAGGATGCCGGCCAGCGCGGTCTTTGCAGCGTCGCCGGTTTCCGCATCGTGTGCGGCCTTGATCCCAGCAGTCACGTCCGCAGGCAGCCGTGTGGCCGCTGCCACGATCGTCTCGTAGACCGCGGTCTCGAAAGTCTTGTAGTCGGGTTTGGCGACAGGCATGCGGTTTCCTCCTGTGTTCAGGGTAGCTCGAAGAACGAACGTATGGCAAAGACAGGGTAGTCCAGCAGCACGTCGAACAGGGCAACGAAAACGACGGTGAACAGCACGAAGCCCCCGCAGATGGACGTGGCGAGCCACTTCCGCCCAAAGCGCTTCGACACCTGGATCACCAGTGCCGCGGTCATCAGCGCAGACAGCAGCACGACGATCGCTGCCGTGTTCGCATCGATCGAGAAGTACCCTGCATACAGCCTGGCCGGCTCCAACAGATACACCGCCCCCCCTTGCCAAGTCCGGAATATATCCGAACCGGAGGACGGTGCCAAGCGCAATGGTTCCGCCCGAGGCATTGCACACACGCGCAGAGTTCCTTCGCAGCTCGGCAGGAGAGCATTGCAGGGTGCTCATATAGGATGGACGGCCTGCGCGCTCGGGATGACGGATGCCTTGCGAGCACGGCCGGCGCAGACGAGTTGCCCGAAAGCGCGGGCTCTGCTATGGTGGGTGACGGAGCAGGGGCGGAAGGCCAGGGGGCCGCCGGCGCCTGGTGCGTCGGAGGAAAGTCCGGGCTCCACAGGGCAGGGTGGTCGGTAACGCCGACCGGGGGCGACCCCAGGGAAAGTGCCACAGAAAACAGACCGCCCGCCTACCGCGTGCTTGCACGCGGGCGGCAGGTAAGGGTGAAAACGTGAGGTAAGAGCTCACGGGCGGCGGCAGTGATGTCGTCGTCGGCAAACCCCACCCGGAGCAAGAGAAATAGGGGAGCTTCAGGTTCGTCCTGGAAGGGTGGCCCACCCGGTGCTCCCGGGTCCTCGCTTGAGGGGCGCGGCAACGCGTCTCCTAGAGAAATGGTCCCCGCCCAGGTCCGGGCAACCGGCCCCGGGCACAGAACCCGGCTTACGGGCTTCCGCCCCTGCTCCGGCCCCGCCCTCGGGGCCGCAGACCCATAGCCCTTCCTGCGCGGGCATTGCTCCCCTTTCGCTCATGTCCTTCGCCGTCGGGTGTGCCGCCTCGTACGGCAGGCGGAGTCGGGCGTTGTGGAGGATGTGCCTCAGAAGTACAGGTTCGCGCCCACCATGAACTGTGCGCCGACGTCGAACTTGTCGTTGCCGTTGAACGAGCTGAGGCCGTTGCAGAACTGTGCGTTGGGGCCGACCTGCTGGTAGCAGTCCTGCCGAATCGTGGTGGTTGCGCCCATGTCGCGGTAGAGCCCCATGAACCGCAGGTCCGCGGAGAGGCCGAACTCGGGGGAGAGCCGAAGCTCGACGCCGCCGCCTGCCTGGGCCGCAAGCTCGACTACGTCGGTCCTGAACCCTGCGTCGTACTCGAGCGCGGTCATGTTCACGCCCGCACCGAGCAGGCCGAACGCACGCAGGCCCCCGTCCGGGACGAAGTAGTACATCACGGACAGCATCAGCGGCACGGTGGTCTGCGTCATGTCCGCTCCCCGTCCCTCCAGCCAGTCTGCTCCCAGCTCTATGCCGACGTTTGGCGATACTTTTCCTCGGAACTGGAGCCCCAAACCCCAGAGGGTGGGGTTCTCGACCGTGGCCAGGTTGAGCTTCTGGCCGTCAACCGCGGTGCCGCTGAGCCGGATGCCTATTCCCAGCATCGAGTCCTCGGCCCTCGAGCGCCTCACCCAGGGGGAGTGGGTCTCGACCACACGGCGCTCGTGCACGGGCACCGCCTTGACAGTATGGACAACTACCGGAGCTGAGCGGACGACGACTGCGCGCCTGTGGTGAACCACCGGCCTTGCGACTACCACGGGCCCGTGGCCGTGGACGACGACCTTGGCACCCTTCTTCTTGTAGTGCTTGTGGGGCGGCGGAGATTTTTCGAGCCCGGCGCTTCCGTCCTCCGCCGCGGGTCCGTTTTCTACCGCGGTCCCCTGGTCCGAGCCGGGTGAGCCCGCGCCGTCCGGGGCAGCGATCGTCGCCGAGAGCGGAAGGAACACCAGCATCGTAATCAGAAAGAGCGTTTTCATGTGATGCCTCCTTTCTTAAAGGATCTCGGTCCCGCGGCACTCTGCTGGACTTTCGAGAACGTGGCCTGGTTGACGCCCATGGTCCCCGCGTATTCAGCGTTCACGAAAATGCTGACACGGATGTCGATTTTCTGACCACTTTTTCGGTTTCCTTCGATAACTGGGGCGAGTTCGTTCGACAAACAACGGGAGGATGGAGCGATGCGACCGGAAAAGAATGCTGTCCTGCTGGTTCTGGCGTTGCTGGGGTGCGGAGAAGGAGCTGTGACTGAGCCCGGGCTGGACACTGTGGGGTTCGGCAAGGGCTGGGGGAGCGGTGCGGGGGAAGATGCGTGGGTCGAAGAGGACTTCGGCACGGGCTCCCCCGCTGATGAGGTGTACAACTGGAACAAGGAGCCGGAGGTGATCTCCTGGGAGCCCGACGGCTGGGACCCGGACGCGGGGGTGTGGGAGGGAGACGGGGCGAGCGCGGAGACGGGGTACGACGTCGCAGGGTTCGGAGACCCGATCCCGGGCGATTTCGGTGCGCCTTGTGCCTCGGACGGAGACTGCCTCGACGAGTTCTGCGTGGAAGCCGGGAAGGGGACGGTCTGCTCCATGATGTGCGTGGAGGAGTGCCCGGATGGGTTCTCGTGCCAGAAGCGTCTGGGCCAGGAGAGCCTGACTCTGTACTGCATCCCCGATTTCGTGCCGTTTTGCAGGCCCTGCTCGGATGCCAAGGACTGCGCCAGGTATCCCGGGGACGGAGCAGTACTGTGCAGGGAGGTATCTCCGGATGAAGGGAGCTTCTGCACGATCTCCTGCACCGGGGACTCCGACTGCGGAGAAGGGCTGTTCTGCGACATGAGCAGCACGTGCGCCCCTGCGGATGCTTGCGACTGCCTGCAATTCGGAGACAACGTCGGGTTCGAGACCTCTTGCTCGGTCAGCAACGATCTGGGGACCTGCCACGGGACGCGCAAGTGCAGCCAGGAAGGCATGACGGCGTGTGACGCACCTTCCCCGTCGGAGGAGACCTGCGACGGCAACGACAACGACTGCGACGGCCAGATCGACCAGGGCATCCAGTCGGAAAGCTGCCAGATCACAAACGAATACGGTTCGTGCCCGGGGATGAGCGCGTGCAAGGATGCTGCGACCGTGTGCGAGGGCGATGCACCGGCCCCCGAGGCATGCAACGGCCAGGACGACGATTGCGACGGCCAGACGGACGAGCAGGATGCTTACGGCTGCACGACCTACTTCGTGGATGCGGACGGCGACGGGTACGGAGGGCCGCAGGAGATGTGCCTTTGTGCCAAGAATCTGGGCAGTGCCCAGGGGGCAGCGCTCGTGGACAACTCGCTGGATTGCGACGACGGCGATCCGTCAGTGCACCCGCTTGCCCTGGAAGTGTGCGACGGCAAGGACAGTGACTGCGACAGCGCGGTGGACCAGGGTTGTGACGACGACGGGGACGGCTGGTGCTTCCCCGCTCCGGTGCCCGGCACTGCACCGTCCGTGGTCTGCAAGCACGCAGAGCAGGACTGCGACGACTCGAACAAGGTGACCTACCCGGGCGCCAAGGAGCTGTGCGACGGCAAGGACAACGACTGCGCCGGCGACGTGGATGAGGAGTGCGACTTGGACGGAGACGGGTACTGCAACCAGACCCCGCTGGTCTCCGGGCCTCAGTACATGTGCAAGAAACAGCAGATGGACTGCGACGACGGCTCGGCTGCCGTGAATCCCGGAGCAAAGGAGATCTGCAACGGCAAGGAGGACAACTGCGACAACCAGCTCGACCCCGGTTGCGACGACGACAAGGACGGCTGGTGCGAAGGCCCGGTGCCCCTGTCGATAGTGGGGTGCGTGTCCGGCAGCGGGGCTCCCCTGCCCTCGTGCCCCGAGCTCGTGAAGGCTTGCCCGAACGGGTTCGACGACTGCAACGATCTGTCCGTGGGGGTCCACCCGAAAGCGGTGGAGGCATGCGACGGCAAAGACAACGACTGCGACGGGAAGATCGACCAGGGGCTGGACGAAGACGAGGACGGCTACTGCAAGCCGGGTACACTCGTTCTCTCCGGCTGCCTTCTCTGCCCGCCGGTGCCGACCGATTGCTTCGACTCATCCTGGACGGTGAGCCCCGGTGCGGCCGATGAACCCGACCTTCTTGGCCTGGATTCCAACTGCGACGGCATGGACGGCGACCCGGAGACCACGATCTTCGTGGACGGGAAGAACGGAGCTGATTCCTCGCCAGGTACCATCAACAAGCCGCTCAAGACCATCCAGATAGGCATCGACATGGCAAAGGACGACCCGTTCCGCAAGGTCGTGATGGTTGCCACGGGCACCTACAACGAATCGCTGGAGCTCAAGAACGGGGTCCAGGTGTGGGGAGGCTTCGACCCCAAGGACGGCTGGAACCCAACCACCGCCAAGTCCACGATCATCATGGGCGACACCACCGCCGTCACCGGAGACAACCTCACCATCAAGACCGTCCTGGCGAGAATGGAGGTCTATGCTGCCGACGCGAATGGCGCGGGTGAGAGTTCGGTCGGTATCCACGCGTCAGACAGCAACGGCCTGAACATCATCGCAGTCAAGGCGTTCGCAGGCCATGGCGGGACGGGCGCAAGCGCCTACAAATCGGCCGACGGCAAGGCCGGCGGAAGCGGCGCAAACGCCGAGGACGGGTGCTGGCAGAATGATGACTTGGTAGAGGAGTGCGACGCAGGCGAGGATACCAACTGCCCGAATCACGCCCCAGCCGGTAGCGGATACGGCAAGTACACCCCGGGCGGGGAGGGCGACGGCGTTGGTGAGACCCTGACCGAAGGAGAGTGGAACCCTGGCAACAAAGAGTGGTGGGAGGCCCACAAGAACCTCGTCGCCGAGCCGTCCGCGTGTTGGAAGATGTTCGGCGACGCCAAGGGCGGCGCCGGTGGGGTGCACATCGACGTTGACGCCTCGGATGCGACCGACGGCGGCGATGGCGTTCCAGGCAAGGATGGTGCAGCCGGCATCGGAGGCAGCGGCTACGGCTTCGTCACCGAATGGGGCTATCTGGGCCCGAAGGGGACTGATGGTTCCGATGGAGAGAACGGCTGCGGCGGCGGGGGCGGCGGAATGGGCGACAACAACTGGGTGGACGAGGGATGCGGGTGGGTGCCCTTCGTTGGGTGGATTTGCACGTATGAATGCGACGTCAAGGGCGGCGGCGGCGGCGGCGGCGGGGCCGGCGGGATGGGCGGGCTGGGAGGCAAGCAGGGCGGCGGGGGCGGCGGGTCGATAGGGATCCTGCTGTACAAGTCCAAAGCCTTCATCCAGGGGTGCACGCTGACAACAGGGCAGGGCGGCAAGGGCGGCAAGGGCGGCGACCCGGGGGCCGGTGGCAAGGGCGGCAAGGGTGGCCTCGGCGGACCCGGCATCGATGGCTCGGGCAACGGCGGAGACGGCGGCGACGGCAAGGTCGGCGGCACCGGCGGTCCGGGAGGCGGCGGCGCAGGCGGTCCGTCGTACGGGATCGCCTACTCCATCGGCTGGAAGCCGCAGCAGGACAAGAACACGTTCTTCATCGGCATGCAGGGACAGGGAGGCAGCGGCGGCGCTACCGCATACCTGGGTCCGATCCCCAACAAGCCGGCCGGTGGCTGGGACGATATCCACGGCCACCTTGGCAAGAAGGCGGAGGTAGCACCTCTTGACAGCAAGTGATTCGAGGTGGGCCGGGGCGACGCCCCGGCCTTCCGCGACCTGGCGGCGGGGGCACCTTGGTTGCTTTACACAGGCTGCTCCGGTCCTCCACCCCCCGCCGCCAGCTCAACCCCTCTACTTCTGTCCCTTCTCCATTTCATCCAGCCACTTCTGGAGTCTCTTGGCCACGATGTCCTTCGCTCCCAGGCCGAGAGCCAGCCCGAACCCCAGGCAGATCGAGCCGAGGATCAGCAGGAAGCCCCACGAGATGAGCTCGGTCTCGATCCCGAGCTGCCGCAACGCGGTCAGGATGATTACCACCGCAAGCAGGTACTGGACCGACTGACCTACTACCTTGGAGTACGTGACGCCGGCATTCGCCGTCGCGGTGCGGACGGCATCCCCCACGAACGCCGCGATGTAGAGCCCGAGGATGAGCACCACCAGCGCAACGAATACACGAGGCAGGAACGGAATCAGGTGCGTCGAGAGCCCCAGGTCGATCTCCCACACCTTCATGATCATCATGATTATGACGATGATCGCCAGCCAGTAGACCAGCGCACCCAGCAGGTCCACCGCATCCTGCTTGATCCCTCCCTTGCGAAGGAACGCCTCGATGCCAGCCTTGTCAGCGACCAGATCGAGCCTCGCGATTCTCAGCCCTCTCACCAGCAGAAGCCGGATGGCCCGGGCCACGAGCCAACCGCCCAACAGCAAAATCAGCGTCACCAACATGTTCGACCACTGTGCGTCAAGGATTCCGGCCATCCTCTCCAACGGCTCCATCAACGTCTCCCACATGATTCCCCTCCGTGTCAGTTAGTCCAGAGACCCGATTACTACATGCGCCCAGAATAGACGATGGTTCCCCGGCTTGCAACGGGGTCTGTGATTTGCTAGGTTTCCCCGGTCTCCGGGAGGGAGCACATGCACGACCCGAGAATCCTGTACGAGAATCTCCAGCGCAGCCGGGAGAAGCTGGCGCAGCGCAGGAGCGACGTGGACATGGACCGCTTCGCTGCCCTGTTCGAGCGCAAGAAGTCGTTGCTCCAGCAGTTCGAGGACGAGAGGGCCAGGCAGCGCAAGCTCTCCGACGAGTTCAAGAAACTCGCACGCGACCCGGAGAAAGGCCCGGCAATGCGTGAAGAGCTGAAGTCGCTCTCCGACCGGATCAAGGAGCTTGAGAAGGCCGCAGCCGTCGCAGACGAGGAGCTCAAAGAGTTCCTGCTTTACGTCCCGAACCTCCCGCACGACAGCGTGCCGGTGGGCACGTGCGAGAACGACAACGTGGTCGTGCGGACGGTGGGAAGCCCGCCTGCGTTCGATTTCGAGCCCAAGCCGCACTGGGACATCGGCCGGGACCTGGGAATCCTGGACCTGGAGACCGCGGCAAAGATAAGCGGCGCCCGGTTCGCCCTGTACAAAGGGATGGGCGCGTACCTCGAGCTGGGGCTTGCCCTCTTCATGATGGACAACGCCCGGCGCAAGGGGTACATCCCCGTCTTCCCGCCGTTCATGGTCAACCGCGAGTCCATGGTGGGGACCGGCCAGCTTCCCAAGTTCGAGGAGGAGGCGTTCTCGACCGACGGCATGTACCTGATCCCGACGGCCGAGGTGCCCGTCACCAACATGCACCGGGACGAGATCCTGCCAGCCGAACGCCTGCCGCTTAAGTACGTTGCGTACTCTGCATGTTTCCGCCGCGAAGCAGGCGCAGCGGGCAAGGACACTCGCGGCATTACGAGGGTGCACCAGTTCCAGAAGGTGGAGCTGGTGAAGTTCGTGGAGCCCGAGAAGTCCTACGAAGAGCTGGAAGCGCTGGTAGAGGATGCCCGCGACATCCTGGTGCAGCTCGAGCTTCCGCACCGGGTCGTCGCCCTCTGCACCGGCGACATAGGCTTCTCCGCTGCCAAGTGCTACGACATCGAGGTCTGGCTTCCGGGCCAGGGGACCTACCGTGAGATCTCGTCTTGCAGCAACTTCGAGGACTTCCAGGCGCGCAGGGCGTCGATTCGTTACCGCCCCGGCTCGGACCCGAAGAACAAGCCACGTTTCGTGCACACGCTCAACGGCTCCGGCCTCGCCGTCGGCCGCACCCTGATCGCTCTCCTCGAAAATGGACAGCGCAAGGACGGCTCGGTGGCCATCCCCCCGGCCCTCCGCCCCTACCTCGGCGGCACCGCCCTCCTCACCCCTTAAGGACCTGCGGCCCTATCGCCTCGGCTTCAACTTGTAGTAGTGATCCAACACCTTGCGCACGTACCCATCCGACCCCTGGTACGGGATCCCTTCGGCCCGCGAAACCGAGCCGCCCCCCGCGTGGTACGCGGCAAGAACCTTCGGCATGTCGCCGTTGAACCGATTGGCCAGGATGCGCAGGAAGCGGGTGCCTCCCATGACGTTCTGGTAGGGGTCCCACGGATCCGTGACGCCCATGTCCGCGGCTGTTCCGGGCATGAGCTGCATCAGCCCCATGGCGCCCTTGTACGAGAGTGCTTTGACCTTGTAGCTGGATTCGACCTCTATGACGGCCCTGATGAACGCCTCGGGGATGTCGTAGGTGTCTGACGCCTTGCCGATGACTCCGTCTATCTCCGCGGGTACTTCAGGTGCCGGCTTGCCTATGTCCGCGACCGCCGGCGTCGTCGGAGGCTTCCATTTCTTCTCCGGCCTTGTCGCTCCGGCCCCCCCGGAGGAACCCGCAGCTCCGCTTCCCGACCCGCTCCCCGCCTCTTTCCTTGCCGAGCCCGGGCTTCCCTTCATTATAAGCCGGCACTTCTTCGCTCCTCTCGGGCAGAAGTTGCCGTACCAGACCTTCCCATCCTTCTCGTACTGGTAGATGTTGTCCGCGAACCCGGGCAGCGGCGCCGTTGCTCCCGTTCCCGCGACCAGCGCGGCCACCACCAGCATCGCGAGCTTCTTCATCGGTCTCCAATTCCACACTGTCCCCAGCCTCTGTTCATCGGCGCCCAATTCTGCACTTGCCATTTCTCTTCTTCCCCTGCCCATCCTACCCCATTCCTCTTGCCCCGCCCCATCTTACACCAGTCCCTTTCCCCCTCGAAATATTCCCTTCCTTTGCCGTTCAACCCCGTTTCAGATGTGCTGCCCAGTCCACCCTTAACGGGTGGGCCAGGGTTGCCCCGGGCATCAGCCCGGGGACCTTGTGGATGGGCCTCCTATCCAGATCATGCCCTCCGCATGATCGCGGCATAGAAGCAATCCGAATCCAGCACGGACGGAGGCACAAGCAGGTCCCCGCATTCCGTGAGCAGACCTTGGGTATGCAAGCCGGGCAGGTCAGGAGGGAGCACACGACTGAACCATGGATGGCGCCGGAGGAACTCGTCCACGACCTCGGGGCCCTCGGCCCGGGTGAACGTGCAGACCGTGTAGTACAGAACTCCCCCTGGCCGCACGAGCCTGGCAGCGTGATGGATCAGATCCTGCTGTCGTGCCCGGTTGCTGCTTACGTCCGCGGCACTGCGGCGCCACTTCAGCTCCGGGTGGCGTCGAACCGTGCCAAGCCCGGAGCACGGAGCGTCCAGCACAACCAGGTCGAAAGCGGAAGCAGCAAAAGGCGGGCTCGTCAGGTCCGCGGTCGCAACGAGTATCCGGTCTGCCTTCATCGACTTGAGCCGCCGCCGCAGCGCAGAGATCTTGGACCCAGCCACATCCGACGCCAGAATCGTCGCTTCCGGCAAATCCTGTGCGAAGCACAGGCTCTTGGTCCCGGAACCGGCACAGGGATCCAGAACAGTCAGGGAGGGAGGGGCCGAGCCAGCTACTCCCTCCTCCTCCATCGCGAAGCTCACCCTGAGCGGGAGCGAAGGGCTCGGGGTACTCCCCCCGGGTGGGGGGAGGCGAGACGGGTGGGCAAGGCAGCAGATGCTTCCCGTGGCAAGTGCCGCGACCAATTGGGAAGCGAGGTCCTGCGGCCAGAAGAGCCCCTTGAGGAAGGGGGCGGTTTCGTAAGGAGGCTCGTCCGGCGGAAGGAGGACAGCTTCCGGCAGGGGCGGGCAGCGCTCGGGATGGAAGCCCAGGCTGGAAAGGTGCGAGGCGAGGTCGTCGCCGGAGATCCTGTCGGTGTTCGCGCGCAAGGCGATTCTCGCGGGCCGGTTCAGCACCTCCAACTCCCGGAGGTGCCCGTCTCCAAATGCAAGCTTCGCCTCCTCCACGACCCATTCGGGGCAGGAGAACCTGGCTTCGGGACGCAGGGCGCCCCGGCCCGACGCCAACGCCGCTCGGTCGGCAACGGCAAGCCCGCGAAGCAGCGCGTTCACGAATCCGGCTACCCGCTGACCGTGCGTGCGCTTCGCAATCTCCACGTAGCTTGACACCGCAGCGTAGTCAGGGGTGCGCTCCACGAACAGCAGCTCGTAGGCCGCAAGCCGCAGCAGGCAGAGGAGTCGGACGTCGCGCTCCGGAAGACCCTTCTTGACCTTGCCGCGCAGCAGGTGGTCGATGTACCCGCGTTCGCGCAACGTGCCCAGGGCCAGAGCGTTCACCATCGCAGCAACTCTGGGCTCCAAATCCCTCCGGGTCTTCTCCTGCCGAAGCGCTGCCGTAACCAGAAGGTTCTTGCGCTCCACGTCTTCCAGAACTGATAGGGCTGTCGAGCGGGCGTTGGGTCTGGCCATGTGCCCCCTGTTGACACGGCCCGGGCATTCTATCATCCTCTCCAGGGTTGTGGAAGGTGAGATGATGTCCGAGGGCGCAGGACAGGGTGCAGCAAGGTGGAAAAGAGTCGTCCCGTGGATGGGCACCGCGGCGCTGCTTTGCTATCTCGGTTGGACAACCGATATCCCGACGGTCCTTGCGGCGTTTTCGGACGTGAACCTTCCGCTGGTGCTTGGCGTCGCGCTCGTTGGAACCGCCACTACGTTTGCGACCGACTCGCTGTGCGTGAGCCTCGCATTCTCCAGGTTCGTATCTCCCCTCTGCTACCGTGAAGCGTTGCCCGTCAAGGCCACGTCGTATTTCCTCAACATCTTGAACTACAATGCGGCCCTGGTCGGGATGGCCCTGTACGTGAAGCGGTCGAAAGGCGCTCCGTTCTGGAAGGCGCTCGGGAGTCTCTTCTTCCTCAACGTCACCGACATCCTCGCGTTGTGCACGACTCTGGCCATCGGTCTTGTCGTCACGACGGGCACCGATACGCTTGCTCCAGCAACACTCGGAGTGGCTTGGCTCATCGTCGTCGGCGGGCTTTGCGGCGGGGCGCTGGGGCTGCTGATGCTGCGCCTGAACATCAAGATCCCGGTCCTCACCAGGATAATGAAAGCGGACGTCCTCGCTCCGCTGACGCAGGTCAAAGCTACCCAACTGCTGGGCTTCGTCGGGCTCCGTATCTTCTTCCTGCTCCAGTACTTCGTCTGCCAGTATGCCTTCCTCCCCCTCTTCGGGATCACGGTGCCCTTCGCCAGGCTGCTCGTATACCTGCCAATTCTTACGTTCATCCAGATCGTCCCGATCTCGATCTCTGGTCTCGGGACAGTCCAGCTGGTGATGCGGCACTTCCTCTCCGGGTACGTGGCGGTAGCGGCAGCAGAGCCGTTCGCAGTCGTGGATGCGTGCTCGACCGCGGCGATCTTCGGGTTCCTGCTGTTCAGGGTGTTGCTTGCCTATGCGTTCCTCGGCAAGCTGTCGCGTGAGGTGATCGCACAAGCGGGGAGCATTCATGGACGGGAGGACGACCAGGAACAGGAGAAAGGAGCGCAGAGGCCCGCTTGATAATGCTCGACAACCTCCAACTTTCGTTGCTGTGCGGAGCGTAGATTGCTAATATCCGGGGCGCAAGGAGTGCGATGGCCGTGGCACCCAAGGTCGTAGTCATCCATCCGCCGGAGGAAGTCTCAGGCGATTACATAGATTACCCGTGGTTCACCAGCGTGGGTGCGGTCTCTCTTGCGGCCGTACTGCGCCGCAGCGGGAGCGAGACGCACCTCCTGGACGCGTTCCAGATGCCTGGCGCCGGGGTGTACCGGCAGCGGAGAGGGGGCGAGCTGTTCGGCGTACCCTTCCCCGCGCTCATCGAGCGGTTGGAGAACGCGGACTTCGATGCCGCGGTGGTACACATGAGCCCGTTCCTGCTGGAACGCGGTCGCAGTGAGGGATTTTCATACCTCGTGCGCCACTTGCGGGAGATGCGGCCAGGCTCGCTGATCATCGGAGCGGAGCTCTATTGCGGAGGCATGCACAGGATCGAGCCGGACGTGGCCCTGCTCAGAGAATGGTATCCCGAGCTGGACCGCATGGTTACGCTTGAATGCGAGGTCACTGTCCCCAAGCTGATTTCCGACCCGGGCGCATCCTACCACGTTGCCGGCGAGAGAGCCTCGAAAGACGTGCTGGACCTCGCCTGGCCCCCGGACCCGTCGCTGGTCGATTGGGACGCACACGCCGCTTTCCTGGAGCAAGCCGCAAAGAACCCCAAGGCAGCACAGTACGGCCTGGCTCCTCGCGCATTCCCGGTCTTCTTCAGCAGAGGCTGCCCGTTCAACTGCACCTTCTGCACCAACCCGTACGCGGACTACAGGACCGTCTCGCTGGAGCACGCGGGACAGACTGTGCAAGCGCTGGCCCCGCACGTGTCCACGCTTGTCGTGCTGGATGACTCGCCAAACGTCCGCAAGGATTTCCCGGAAATACTCGACCGCGTCTCCGGCGCCCGCCTCCGTCTCGAGTTCCCCAACGGCTTGCGAGCCGACCTGCTCACCAGGGACATGGTCGGCAAGCTGACGTCCCTGTGCGACAGGGTAACCGTGTCCGCGGAGAGCGCATCCAAGCGCCTGATGCGCGATGTCGTGTCCAAAAGCGTCGAGGTCGCTCACATCGAGCAGGCCGCTGCGTGGTGCAAAGAAGCCAAGCTTCCCTTGTTCATCCACTGGATGGTAGGCCTTCCCGGCGAGACCGCTGATGAGCTCGCCGAGACCCTCTCCCAGGCGCGCCGACTCCTGGACGACTACGGCGCACACCCGCTGTTCCAATACGCCACGCCCCTGGCCGGGATGCAGCGCGGTGCCCCGGAAACCAGGAAGGCCGCAACCCATATGGCCCCCGCACAGCAAAGTGGCACTCGGGACTCCGCACCGTTGGAAGGCCGGGGCCGCCTCGCTTCCGGGGGAGCCCCGGGCGACAGGATGCAGCATAACGCGACGTGGATCCCCGCAGGGGTGGAGAAGACGCAGCTCGAGCTGGTCGTAGACCTGCTGCGGCGCCGGGCGCAGAACTCGGCCACTGCGAAGGTGATCATCAACGTCACGTACCACTGCAACAACCACTGCTCGTTCTGCGCTGTGGGCAATCGTCTCCAGGAGCACCTGCCCATCGATCACGTGAAGAAAGTGCTGGACCGCTACCGCGAAGAGGGCGTGCGCCAGCTCGACCTGGACGGCGGCGAGCCCACGCTCAGGGCCGACCTCCTCGACATCATCGCGTACGCGGTCAAGCTGGGGTACTCGCCGATCCACGTGACCAGCAACGGACGGCGCCTGGCATACAGGGACTTCGCGACCGCGCTGCTCGAGTCCGGAATGCACAGCCTGCTCGTCTCCGTGCACGGCCCAACGGCGGAGGTCCACGAAGCGATCACGGGTGCCGAGGGGAGCTTCCAGGAAACGATGGCAGGCATAAGAAACGCTGTCGCGCTCAAGCCCCCGGGTCTCGATTTCGGGATCAACACAACGTTGAGCACTCAGAACTTCAGGCACTTGCCGGACCTGGTCGCGAGATTGGCAGCGATGGGCGTGGACCGGATGAACTTCCAGTTCCTGACCCCGTTCGGGCGGGCTTCGGCGCACCTGGTTCCTAAACCGGAGGACGCTGCGGCGGTGGTGCGTGAAGTGATCGACGCCTGGCAGGACCGCATCCGCATGCAGGTCGTGAACCTGCCGTGCTGCTACCTTCCGGGTCTGGAGAGCTACGTCGGAGTGGACCTCGGCAAACTGTCCAGGAACATGGTTTTCGTTACCAAGGAAGAGGTAAACCTGCACAACTACCTCGCAGGCACGAGGGCGTACGACGACCAATGCAGCCGGTGCATCCTGCAGGTCGCATGCGACGGCAAGTACGACTTCTCCAAGGTGATGTCATGATCGACATCATCATGGGTTACGAATGCAACGTGCAGTGCGACTACTGCACGATCACCAAGGAGATGCGGCCCCGCAACCTGACGACCGAACAGATAAGCGCCGCGCTGGCGGAAGCGGCCGAGGCGGGGGAGACGGAAGCGGCGTTCGGCGGAGGCGAGCCCACGATCCGCAAAGATCTTGTGAAGCTTGTCTCGCTTGCATCCAAGCTGGGGTTCAAAAAGATCAAGGTCTCCTCCAACGGGCTGATGTACGCGTACCCGGAGTTGGTGGACAAACTGCTCGCAGCAGGTGCAAACCAGTTCAACGTCCCGCTCATGGGGTACACGGCCCAGGCATATCGCAACATCATGGGCGAGGCTCGATACCTCGACCTGGTGCGCCGGGGCGTCGCCAACCTCGTGGCAAGGGACGCGCTGATCGTCGGCGACCTCATCATGAAAAACGACACCTACCGGCACCTCGAAGGTACCGTCGAATACTGGACCGAGCTGGGCGTAGAGCAGCTCTTCCTATGGCTCGTCTCGCTGACGGACAGGAACAAGGACAACAAAGAGAGCTTGGTGCCGGTGTCCCGAATGCGCCCCTGGATGTGCAAAGCGTTCGACCTCGCCCGCCGCCGAGGCATCGGGGTCCACTCCCGCCACATCCCTCCCTGCATGCTGCCCGACTACCACGACCACGTGTGGGACGTGAAGATGGAGCGGATTCTGGTGGTGACCCCGGACTCCAAGTTCTGGCTGTCGGAATCGCGGATCTCCGCGAACAAGTTCGTTTCCAAGTGCAACGCTTGTGCGATTCGGGACTGCTGCATGGGAATCCGCGAGGATTATCTCAAAGCTGTTGGGGACGAGGAAGTGGCCCCGCTGTCCGCAGCCCCTGCACCGGCCGGCAGGGACGTCGGGCTTGGCTTGCTGTAAGGCCAAGGA
>Ga0172371_10004898_pt1 | contig 20016 bp, 15 predicted proteins | sample Lak12m_FD_114543 | JGI IMG/M metagenome (GOLD analysis project Ga0172371, IMG submission 114543) | Freshwater microbial communities from Kabuno Bay, South-Kivu, Congo - kab_022012_12m | ecosystem: Environmental > Aquatic > Freshwater > Lake | place: Democratic Republic of the Congo: South-Kivu... | reverse complement strand
TTTCGTTACTGATAATTAAAAAATGAGCAAAGTTTATTTTATAGGCGCAGGGCCTGGTGATCCTGAATTAATAACAGTCAAGGGAAGGAAACTCCTTGATAATGCAGATGTTGTTATCTATGCAGGGAGCCTCGTAAATCAAGAACTTCTAAAAGGCATAAAGGCAGAAATACACGACTCATCAAGACTTGCCCTTTATGAAATAATAAAGATTATTAAAAGCTCCATTGATAAAGATAAGATGGTGGTAAGGCTGCATACAGGAGACACATCTTTTTACAGTGCCATATCAGAGCAGATAGAAAGGCTCCGTGAACTGGACATAAAATACGAAGTCATCCCCGGCGTCTCCTCTGCGATGGCTGGCGCAGCAATACTCGGGCAGGAACTCACCATACCTGAAATAAGTCAGACAGTGATATTCACACGGCTCGAGGGCAGAACACCCGTGCCAGAGGCTGAAAGATTAAGCGATTTAGCAAAACATAAGGCTACAATGGTAATTTTTTTGAGTGTGGGGATGATTGAAAAAGTTAGAGATGAGTTATTGCAGGGCTACCCTGAAAATACACCGGCAGTGATTATTGAAAAGGCATCATGGCCGGAACAAAAGGTTGTAAGAGGTAATCTAAAAGACATTGTAGAACTTGTCAAAAATGCAGGCATTAAAAAGACTGCGCTTATATATATTGGAGAGGCTTTAAGGGCCTCAGAAAAATCCTTAGGCAAAGAATCTAAACTTTATGCCAAAGACTTTAAGCATGAATACAGAAAGTAAAACAAAAGCACGGTCTCAGTTATTATTCAAAAGAGGCTCTTGCAAAAGTATGAAAATAACCGAATCTGTCATTCTGAGTGAAACGAAGAATCTCATGTTATCAATGAGATGCAAGACCCTTCACTCCGTTCAGGGTGACACTTCCGGGACTTTTGCAAGAGGCTCAAAAAATAAAGAATTATGGTAGGATTTTGTTTACACTTAGGAAAATAAATGGACGGAGAATCTATAGATATTAAGCAGGCTAGGCTGCAAAGGCTGAAAGAGCTTTTTCCGGAACTTTTTGCCGAGAACCAACTGGATTGGGAAAAGCTGAAAGCCGCTTTTGGTGATGATATTAATTTTGCCAATGAGCGATATGTATTGAATTGGGCGGGCAAGAGCGACGCCTTCAGGGTGTTGCAGCAACCCACTATGGCTACTTTGAACCCCGTACCGCAAGAATTCGTCAACTTTGACACAACGGAAAACCTCTTTATTGAAGGCGAAAATCTGGAAGTCCTAAAGGCACTGCAAAAGGCATATTACGGCAAGGTAAAGTGTATTGATATAGACCCGCCTTACAACACAGGCAGCGACAGTTTCATTTACCCCGATAAATTCAGCGAAAAGAAAGAAGATTACCTGAAACGCATCGGTGATAAGGACGAAGAAGGCTTTCTGATGAAAGAAGGTCTGCTCCGCAAGAACAGCAAGGATAGCGGACATTTTCACAGCAACTGGCTCAGCATGATGTATCCCCGTCTGTTCCTTGCCAAAAACCTGCTTCGTGATGACGGAGTAATCTTCGTTCACATTGACGATAATGAAGTGCACAACCTCCGGATGGTGATGAATGAGATATTTGGGGAAGAGAATTTTGTTGGACAATTCATTTGGAAGAAAAAAGGAACAACGACAAATGTTGAAGGTGCGAAAGTAAGTTCACTAACTGAATTTATACTTTGTTATCAGAAACTAAAAGATGGGTTAAATTACAGAGTAGTAGCGAAAGGAAATAGAAACTATCCATACAAAGATGACATTGGTAGGTATAGGACAACTGTCATTGAAAAAAAGAATACAGGCAGTTATGAGAGAAAAACAATGCAATTTGAGATACTTGGTAGAAAACCAAGAGAAGGTAAAAGATGGCAAATAGGTGAACTTACTGCCAGAGAGCTTGAACAGAAAGGCAGATTTTTTATTGAAGACAACATCGTAAAATTAAAAATTTATGAATTTGAAGATAAAGATACAACTTCGGCAAACCCGAATTTGCTGACAGAATATGGTTCAACCGATAGTGCTACAAATGATTTAGATGAAATAATGGAAATTGAAGGGTTATTTGATAATCCAAAGCCAAAAGAATTATTAAAACATTTAATTCATATTTCAGAATCTAAAGATAAATCAGATATCATTCTCGACTTCTTTGGCGGCTCCGGCACAACAGCCCAAGCCGTTTTAGAACTTAACAAAGAGGATGGCGGCAACCGCAAATTTATTTTGGTGCAATTGCCTAAGAAATGCGATGAAAGCAGCGAAGCATATAAGGCGGGCTTCAAGACCATAGCAGATATTGCTAAAGAGCGCATCCGGCGGGTGATAAAACGCCTCACCCCTGGCCCCTCTCCTGAAAGAGAGGGGAATTACGCTGAAAACCTTTTCAAGGGCGCTACGCCTATATTGTTTAAGAACGCCAACCAGTTGAAACAAAATAGAACAGAGGCAGAAGAATTGCTTTGGCAGGCTCTAAGAAATAAGCAAATAGAGAATTGCAAATTCAGAAGACAGCATCCTATGGGGAACTTTATTGCTGATTTTTATTGTCACGAAAAGAAACTGATAGTAGAGGTTGACGGCGGTTATCACAACGAAGCAGAGCAAAAAGAATACGATGCAGCCAGAACACAAGCAATAAATGAATTTAGTGTAAGAGTAATGAGATTTACCAACGAGGAGATATTGAACAGTTTGCCCGAAGTATTGAAGAAAATTGCCGAAAAGCTAAATGCCCCCTCTCCTCAAGGAGAGGGTCGGGGTGAGGTGGGTTTCAAAGTATTCAAGCTTTCACCTTCCAATTTCAAGATATGGAGAGGCAGTGAAATAGACAGTGAAGAAAAACTGATGCAGCAGTTGGACGCCTTCACCCACCCCATCCGGCCCGGAGCCGAAAAACAAAATATGCTGTATGAGCTTATGCTCAAAGCGGGGTACGAACTTACAAGTACAGTGCAGTATGTCATGGTTCGACAAGCTCACCATGACACTAAAGCGGGCAATGTCACCCTGAGATTGTCGAAGGGTGATATTGTACAAAAGTCTGCTGATACAGGTTTCTACAGCATCAACAACAACGAACTTATCATTGCCTTAGATGCAATTAATGAAAACCTGATAGACCAAATCATCGCCGCCAAACCTCAAAAGGTCATCACTCTTGATAGTCTGTTCACGGGCAACGACCAACTCAAAACCAATACAATCCTGCAGATGCGTGATGCGGGAATAGATTTTAAGACGATATGAGTCGTAAGCTTAATATGAAATTTATTGAATCCGAAATATTAGAACTAAAAAAAACCACCTCTGAGATTAAAGAGGCGATCATATCTATAGCGGCAATCCTCAATAAACATCAACACGGAGAATTATTTTTTGGAATTAAAAACAATGGTACTGTAGCCGGTCAGAACGTAACAGAAAAAACAATCCGTGATGTATCAAAATCCATTGCAGACTATATTGAACCCAAAATCTATCCTCACATAAACCGGATTGAGATAGACGGCAAATCATGCATCAAAGTCAGGTTTAAGGGCAACGATATTCCCTATTTTGCTCATGGCAGGGCATATATCAGAGTGGCGGATGAAGACCGGCAGTTAAGCGCAAAAGAACTCGAAGGACTGATTCTCAAAAAGAACAAAGATAAGCTGAGATGGGATACTGAAATCTGCAAAGAAGCAAAACTTTCAGATATAAGTGCGAAGAAGTTGAAATCTTTCTTAAAAAACGCCGGACTTAAATATGATACTCTCCGTAGTGACCTTGAAAAATTAAAGCTCCTGTCTGACGGAAAGCTTTGCAATACAGCCGTGATCCTATTTGCCAAAAAGCCTCAGGCATTTTTCCCCAATGCACGTCTCAGGTGCGCTGTTTTCGGCACAACAGACACATCATTTACGATTGATATGCAGGATTTTGAAGGAGACCTCTTTTTCCTGATCGAAAAAGCCGAGGAATATATTTTGAAAAATATTCATATCGGCATGAAACTGGAGGGGCTGAGAAGAATAGACGTGCCTGAGATTGACAAGGCAGCATTCAGAGAGGCCATAATCAATGCCTTCTGCCACAGGGATTACCGTGAATACGACTCTGTCAATATAGCCGTCTTTAAAGATCATATTGAGATACGAAGCCCCGGCCTGCTCTATGGCGGGTTGACAATAGAGACTATCAGGACAAAGATGGTTTCAGAGAGAAGAAACGAGTTGATTGCAGAGATGTTGCACCGTGTTAACTTTATCGAGAAATGGGGAAGAGGCATCAGGCTTATACTTTCGAAAGAACCTGACACTGAGTTCAGCGAGGTAGGGACAAAGTTTATTACTACTTTTAAGCGTAGGAGTTATTTTGAGGGCAAGAAAGGATTTGAAAAGTTGGGTGAAAAGTTGGGTGAAAAGTTGGGTGAAAACGAAATAAAAATATTAGACTTTATAGAACAAGATAAATTTGTGACAATCCCTGAGCTTTCAAAATCACTTAAAATAAGCACAACTGCTGTAGAAAATAATCTTGCAAAACTAAAACAGAAGAAAGTATTAAAGCGGGTTGGCCCTGCCAAGGGCGGTTACTGGGAAGTGATGAAGAAATGAAAGGCGTTAAGAGGATACCAGGGAAAAAAGACATCTCCTAAACTGGAACTGGAAGAAAAAGACGCAAGGGGATTGATTGGCAAATCGGAAGAGGAATGATGCAGGGAAGAAAAAAACAAAAAACAGGTTAATGCATGCTTGATATAAAAACTCTTGAATCATGGCTTTGGGATGCGGCGTGCAGTATTCGCGGGGCGGTGGATGCACCGAAATTCAAGGACTACATCTTACCGCTTATTTTTGTAAAGCGCATCTCCGATGTCTTTGAGGATGAGCTGAAACGTTTAAGCGATGAGTTCAGAGATGAAAAGGTTGCTTATGATTTAGCGCAGAAGGATCACAAGCTTGTCCGCTTTTTTATTCCACGTTCTTCAACATGGTCTGAGATACGTAAGAAACCAAAAAATATCGGGCAGGAGATAACCGACGCCGTCCGCGCGATTGCCAAGGAAAACCCCAAATTGCAGGGTGTAATCGATATCGTTGATTTTAACGCCAAGGTCAGCGGACAGCGGATTATTGATGATGGGAAGCTGAGCCAGCTCATTGAAGTTATCAGCCGTCACAGGGTCGGATTTAAAGATGCTGAGCCGGACATACTCGGCAGGGCATATGAATATCTTTTGCGAAAATTCGCTGAAGGGCAAGGACAGAGCGCGGGCGAGTTTTATACTCCCAAAGAAGTGGGCTGGGTGATGGCGTATTGTCTTGACCCTAAGCAGGGGCAGGAGGTGTATGACCCGGCATGCGGTTCAGGCGGGCTTCTTGTTAAATGCCAGCTTGCTTTAAAAGAAAAAGAAAAAAAGATTTCAAAGCCGCTTCATCTCTACGGGCAGGAACAGAACCATGTTACCTACGCTATGGCAAAGATGAATATGTTTATCCATGATATGGAAGGCGATGTTGCCATCGGCGATACGCTGGCAAGCCCAAAGTTTCTTGACAATACAAGGGCAGGTCGAGACCTGCCCCTACGAAAATTTGACCTTGTGGTTGCCAATCCTATGTGGAATCAGGACGGCTACGACACGCAGTTTTATGAAGGGGATACTTTTAACCGTTTTGACTCAGGTTATCCTCCAGCAAGTTCCGCTGATTGGGGCTGGGTTCAGCACATGTTCGCCTCTCTTAAAGATAATGGCCGTGCGGCTGTGGTTCTTGATACAGGCGCAGTTTCCCGCGGTTCAGGCAATCAGGGATCAAACCGTGAAAAGGATATTCGCAAGAGATTCGTGGATAACGATTGGATTGAAGCGGTGCTTTTGCTTCCTGAAAATCTTTTTTATAACACCACCGCGCCTGGCATTGTGCTTTTCCTGAATAAGAATAAGCCCACGGAAAAGAAAAACAAAGTCATGCTCATTAACGCCTCGCTTGAATTTGAAAAGGGCAGGCCAAAGAATTTCATTCCCGATGACAAAATTAAGAAAATCGCCAAGGCATTTCATAGTTGGGAGGAGATTGAGAAATTTGTCAAAATCATTGGCAAAGACGAAGCGGCTAAAAATGACTACAACCTGGGCCCATCCCGCTATGTCGGGAATGGACAGGACGAAGAATATCGGGATGTAAATGAGATACTTGTTGAACTTGCTGAGCTTGAACAAGAGCGTATTAAAACAGATAAAGAGCTTAACGGCATATTAAAGAAGATTGGGTATAAAGGGTTTTTAATTTGATAAGCAAGAGCAAACTATATAAAGAGTTGCCCGATGGGTGGGTTATTAAACCTTTGCCTGACTGCATAGAAAAAGCAAGTATCTCGCGAGATATCAAAATACCGCAGAGTGATTACGCGAAGCATGGTAAATATCCCATTATTGATCAGGGTGCTGATTTTATAGCGGGATTTACTGATGACGATTCAAAACTGTATACAAGCGATTTGCCAGTTATTGTCTTTGGCGATCATACGCGGATATTTAAATACGTTGATTTTCCTTTCTCGTTAGGCGCTGATGGTACTAAATTGCTTCGCCCAAGAGATTTTTTAGATCCCAAATACTTTTATTTTTATTTGTGGCAGCTACCATTAGAGAGCAAAGGATACAATAGACATTACAAGTATTTGAAAGAGAAAAGTATCATTTTTCCCGAGAAAACAGAACAGCAAAAAATTGCCCTTGTTCTTTCAAAAATCCAGCAGGCTATTGAACAGCAAGAAAAGGTTATCATGAAGACCAAAGAACTTAAGCGGTCGTTGATGCACCGGATTTTTACCTATGGCTTGCGGGGTGAGGAGTTGAAGGAGACGGAGATCGGCTTGATGCCGAAAAGCTGGGATGTTGTGAAATTAGGGAGTATTTTTAAAATTCAACAAGGTAAACAGCTCTCATCTAAGTTTCAGAAAGGAATATCGCCTTATCTCTTCTTGAGAACAGCTAATGTTTTCTGGGGCAGAATTGATATTTCACATATAGATTCAATGGATTTCTCACCAGAAGAAGTGGAAAAGTTGACTCTTAAAAAGGATGATTTACTTGTTTGTGAAGGAGGAGATATAGGTAGGACAGCAATATGGGATGGTCAATTATCAACATGTTTATACCAGAATCATCTGCATAGATTGCGGCCATTGGCGGAAGATATTTTACCGAGATTTTACATGTATTGGATGCAAGTTGCTTTCTTATATTTTAGGCTTTATGAGGGTATTGGAAATAAAACGACCATTCCTAATTTGTCAGCTTCTAGACTTAGTTTATTTCTATTGCCTAAGCCTTCATTTTCTGAACAAAAAGAAATTTCCTCAATCCTTCTAAGCATTGATAAAAAAATCTCCCAAGCAGAATCTCGCAAGCAAACCCTTCAATCCCTTTTCAAATCCATGCTTAACCTGCTCATGACCGGTCAAGTCCGGGTTAAGGATGTTGATTTTGGAGAAAACTGTGAATAAGATTCTCACCGCAGTGCGTAGAGAATTTCAGGAGAAAAGAAATGAGTAAAAAACCAGAGATTAAAAATAACAAATGCTACTTAAAAATCAAATCCATTCTGGAAGAAGCCCGACACAACGTCTATAGACATGTCAATTTCGTTATGGTTCAAGCGTATTGGAATATCGGCAGGGAGATTGTAGAGGAAGAACAGAAGGGCAAACAGAGGGCTGAGTATGGGGCAACCATTATTGAGGAACTTTCACAAAAACTGACTGTTGAATACGGACAGGGGTTTAACAAGACAAACCTCTGGTATATGAAACAATTTTATCTGGCATTCAAGAATCTCCACGCACTGCGTGGAGAATTGTCATGGACACATTACCGACTGCTATTAAAGGTAGAGAGAGAAGAAATTCGGCAGTTCTATCTAAATGAATGCATCCAGAGCAACTGGAGCACCCGTCAGTTGGAACGTCAGATAAACACGCTTTATTATGAGCGGCTTTTAGCGAGCAAAAACAAACTGCCGGTTAAACGCGAGGCTGATGCCCGGGCAAAAAAACTGGCTGTGTCTCCAGAAGATCAGATTAAAGACCCTTATGTTTTAGAATTTCTGGGGCTAAAAGAGCCTTCCGCTCTTAAAGAAAGCGAACTTGAGCATGCGCTCATTGAGAAATTACAGAATTTTCTCTTAGAATTAGGGCGAGGATTTTCTTTTGTTGCCCGTCAGATGCGCATATCCACCGAAACACAACATTTTTATATTGACCTTGTTTTCTATAATTATCTTATCAAGTGTTTTGTTATCATTGACCTTAAAACCACTAAATTGACGCATCAGGATATTGGCCAGATGGATATGTATGTCCGCATGTTTGAGGATAAAATGAAGCAGCCCGGAGATAATCCGACCATCGGTATTATTCTTTGCACAGAAAAAGACGAAACGGTTGTGAAATATTCAGTGCTTAAAGACAGTAAGAAACTATTCGCCTCAAAGTATAAACTCTATTTGCCAAGTGAGAAAGAGCTGAGGGATGAAATTGAGCGGGAAAAATATCTGTTGAGATTAGAGGACAAGAAATGAGTGAACAAAGTACTGTTCAAAATCCCCTGATTGAGTACTCCGAAGAGATCGGCTGGGAGTATGTGAGCCGTGATAAAGCTGTAGAACTTCGACGCGGGGAAACCGGTCTTTTCTTTTATAATCTGCTTAAAGAACAGCTTGTGAAGCTTAATCCCGACATTGTGGATGAAGCCAAGGCGGAGGGCATCATCAAGGATTTAGAGAATGTCCGCTCAAGCATTGAGGGTAGCAGCGACGTTTTACGCTGCCTGAAAGGCGAGAAGAGCATTTATCATGAGCGTGAGAAACGCGAGGTCAATATTAATCTGATTGATTTTGAAAATATCGCGAACAACAGATTCCACGTTACGGATGAGTGGCAGTATACCAATGGCGCTTACACAAACCGGGGCGATGCAATCCTGCTTATAAACGGTATTCCTGTGATTATCGCAGAGACAAAAGGCGCACATAAAAAAGAAGGCATTGCCGAAGGAGTTGACCAGATTCGTCGGTATCATCGCGAAACACCTGAGTTTATGACGCACAATCAGATTTTTGACGTTACGCATATGCTTGATTTTTACTATGGGGTGACGTGGAACTTAGACCGGAAAGGGCTTTTTAACTGGAAGGATGTTGAAAAGGGCAATTTTGAGAAGAAGGTTAAAACGTTTTTTGACTGGGAGAGAATACTTAGGTTTATCAAGGATTATATTGTTTTCTTTCGCAAGGACGATATCCTTTTTAAGATTATTTTACGTCAGCACCAGACCCGGGCGGTTGAGAAGGTTATCGACCGAGCAAAAGATAAAGCAAAACGCACCGGCCTTATCTGGCATACTCAAGGTTCCGGCAAAACCTTTACCATGATTGTGGCGGCTGAGAAGATTTTGAAAGAACCGCTTTTTGAAAAACCAACCGTTATTATGCTGGTTGACCGCAACGAGCTTGAGAGCCAGCTTTTCCGCAATCTTGACGCCTACGGGTTTAAAGACGGCGAAGGCATGGAGATTGCCGACTCTAGGAAGGATTTGGAACGGCTTTTGTCTTCAAATTACCGCGGGCTTATTGTTTCCATGATTCATAAGTTTGAGCACATGAAGAAAGATATTAATGTGCGGGATAATATTTTCGTTCTAATTGATGAAGCCCACAGAACAACCAGCGGCGACTTAGGAAATTACTTAGCGGCCGCGCTTCCTAACGCTACCTATTTCGGATTTACCGGAACACCTATTGACAAAATCACCTACGGCCGGGGAACGTTTAAGGTATTCGGCAAAGACGATGAGAAGGGCTATCTTGATAAATACACGATTGCTGAATCCATAGAAGACGGAACAACCGTGCCTTTGCATTATGCGCTTGCGCCAAGTGAAATTCGCGTGCCTCAGGATATGCTGGAGAAAGAATTTTATGCCCTTATGGAGCAGGAAGGTGTGACTGATGTTGATGAGCTCAACAAACTGCTTGAGCGGTCAGTCAATTTGCGAAGTTTTCTCAAGTCCGATGAGCGTGTGCAAAAAGTAGCTGAATTTGTTGCCAAGCATTATCGTGAAAATGTCGAGCCTATGGGTTATAAGGCTTTTCTTGTAGGTGTGGATCGCGAGGCATGCGCGCTATACAAGAAAGAGCTTGATAAGCATTTGCCTTCGGAATATTCCACCGTTGTTTATTCAAAAGGTCATAACGATACAGACGTGCTTACGCAACATTATTTAACCGAAGAGGAAGAAAAACGGCTTAAGGGTAAAATCTTCCCGAAGAAAGAAACGCTTCCAAAAATTCTTATTGTGACGGATAAGCTTCTGACTGGTTACGACGCGCCTATTCTTTATTGCATGTACCTTGATAAGCCGATGAAGGATCATACGTTATTGCAGGCAATAGCCCGGGTTAACAGGCCCTATGAGGACAATGAAGGTTTGAAGAAACCGTCCGGGTTTGTTCTCGATTTTGTGGGGATATTCGAGAAGCTTGAGAAGGCATTGGCATTTGATTCGGATGTGGTCGGAAGCGTTATTCAGAATATCAGCATGTTAAAAGAAGCTTTTATTTCGATTATTATCAATAACGCCAAAGAATACGAGCGGTTTATTCAAGGCAGGATGGACGACAAAGTGATTGAGCAAGCGGTTGAGTATTTTACGGATAAAGACAAGCGCGAGGCCTTTTATAAGTTCTACAAATGGCTTGAGATGCTGTATGAGATCATTTCACCTGACAAAGACCTCAGGGATTATATGGATAAGTATTTGAAGCTGGCGTCCTTATATACGATTATCCGTAATGCTTTTTCCATGAGGGTTGTGGTGGATAAGGAGCTCATGCGAAAAACCCAGATGCTTGTTCGTAAAGCGGTTGAGAATTATGACATACCTAAGCCGTATAAGATTTATGAGATTAAAGAGGATACGTTGCAGGCATTAAAAAAGGACGATGACTCAGATAATACAAAAGTGATTAACTTACGAAAAAGTATTGAAAAGTTTGTGTTGGATAACGAGGATTCGCTTCCTTATCTGATTTCCATCGGTGAGCGGGCTGAGGTAGTTGTCGAGTTGTATGACGACCGTCAAATCTCTACTCAGGAAGCTTTAACCCGGCTTGAGAAGATTATCGAAGAGATCAATCAGGCCAAAAAGGAGCAGGCTGAGAAGAATTTTGACGCGCAGAAATTCACCGTGTATTGGATTCTTAAAAAAGAAGAAATAGAAAATGCTGATGAGTTAGCGGTGCAGATTGACGGCGCGTTTAGCCAAAACCCTTACTGGAGGGAGAATGCTAAAGAGGCGCGGGAGTTGACCGCACATTTATATAAGATTCTTCTTAAAGTGATGGATAAAGACAAAGCTGTAGCGCTTGTGGATAAGATATTAAAAATCGGGAGATAGTTCATGTCAGGTCTCTTGATGAATGATAGCAAGATTGGGGCAAAGGATTTTAAATCCATTGTATGGGATTGGGCGATTAAGCTTAAGGTTGAGCCCAAAGAAATACATTTAAGGCCAATGAAGACAAAATGGGCATCCCTTTCGGGAAGCGGCCGTCTTACATTTAATTCCGAGCTTCTTGAGAAGCGCAGGAGCTTGATAGATTATGTTGTGCTGCATGAACTTCTTCATATGAAGGTACCGAATCATGGCAAGCTGTTTAAGAGTCTTATGTTTGTTTTTTTGCCGGATTGGGAGAAGTGCAACGAGCAATTAAAAGATGCCTTATGATTGAAGCTAAGAAACCAAGTTATCTTGGCCATCGCCAGAGGATAAAGGAGAAATACGAAAAGTCAGGGATAGATGGCTGGCTGGATTATGAAGTGCTGGAGTTAGTATTGTCTTATGCTATCCCCCGCAAGGATACAAAACCGATTGCCAAAGAATTGTTATCACGTTTTAAGACTATTAATGGTGTCTTGGATTCGGACAGAAAAGAGCTGCGGACTGTAACAGGGATTTCAGAACATACGGCGCTTTTTCTGAAATTATTGAAAGATGTGGCAATACTGTACATGGAAAATGGCATACATAACAGGGATTTACTTTCATCCCCTCAAGTTGTCTTTGATTATTTAAAAGCGTCTTTGAAAGGCGCGGTTGACGAAGAGTTTAAAATGCTCTTTTTAGACAGCAGGAATCAGTTAATATCTGTCGAAACATTCAAGATCGGCACGGTTAATCGTTCTGTGGTCTATCCGAGGAAAGTTGTGGAAAGGGCGCTCTACAATCATGCGGTAGGTGTTATTATAGCTCATAATCATCCCGCCGGCACATTACAGCCTTCCCAAGATGATAGAGGGGTGACAAAGACCATAAAGGAAGCGCTTAAGACGGTTGATATTACTTTGCTGGATCATATCATCATTGGGAATAATGATTATTATAGTTTTAGGAATAATGATGATATCTGACAATGAAACATTCATGCCGGCAAATCGGCACAAAGGAGAATGAAAATACACACCCCTTAATCCCCTCTTTTTAGAGGGGAAACCGCAGAACTCCCCTCTATCAAGAGGGGCTGGGGGTGTGTTACAACGGTATTTTCAGGTGAATTGAATTGTGAAAATATAAAATCTTTATCATCGGACAAAACCTTTTATGAAAACTACATTCCGATAGCGGCAAAACAAACATGAAAAACAAGACGGCTATATTTTATATCACAAACAAAGGCCTTAACCTTGCTCAAAGGCTTACGGATCTTTATCCTGATGTCCAGGTTTTAAGATTTAAATCAGAAGCCGTCCCTGAACTCTGGAATAATTGCAGAAATCTCATATTTATTATGGCAACCGGTATTGTTGTCAGAACTATAGCGCCTCTTATAAAAAATAAAAAAATAGACCCTGCAGTTGTTGTGCTTGATGAAAAGGGCAAATTTGTCATTAGTCTTTTAAGCGGACATCTTGGCGGGGCAAATGATAAGGCAAAAGAAATTGCACATTTTTTAAAAGCAGAAGCTGTGATTACAACTGCATCCGATGCAAACAATAAAACTTCTGTAGATTTATGGGCAAAAGAGAATAACCTTGTCATTGAGAATTGGGAGTTAGTTCCGCAGATCGTTGCACGGGGTATAAATAATGGCGCAGTCCGGGTTTATCAAGAGGCTGAGATAAAGTTGCCTGATGATTTTTTAAAGGTAGGCGACCCGCGATTTGCTGATGTGCTTATTACAAATAAAATAATCCCCCCTCACCCCCCTTTACTAAAGGGGGGAGGGAGGGATTATTGCGGCTGTCACTTGAAGGGGAAGCTTTATCTGAGGCCAAAAAATCTTGTTATCGGAATTGGATGTAACAGCGGAACTTCGGAGGATGAGATAGAAAATGCTGTTAAAAATAAACTAAAGGAAAATAATTTATCATTTTTATCTATCCATTCAATTGCAACCGTTGATAAAAAGGGCGATGAAACCGGATTAATTTCATTTGCCAGAAAATACAATCTTGAGATTGATACATTCACTCCAGGCGAGCTTAATTCGGTAAATGGCATAAAAAAATCAGAAGCTGCATTTAAGGCAACAGGGGCTATAGGCGTAGCAGAACCTGCAGCGCTTCTTTCCTCGGGCGCAGATAACCTGCTCGTGCCAAAACAAAAGATGGGAAATGTAACCGTAGCGGTGGCAGAGCAGAAGACAAAAGACAGAAAACACTGTGTCAGTGAACTGTGTCAGGTAGCGGTGGCAGAGCAGAAGACAAAAGACAGAAAACACTGTGTCAGTGAACTGTGTCAGGTAGCAGTGGTAGAGCAGAAGACAAAAGACAGAAGACAGAAAACAAATCCCCCCTTTACTAAAGGGGGGCATGGGGGGATTACTAACTCCGAGATCCAAATTCTGAACTCTGAATTAACACGAAAAGGCAGAATCTACATTGTAGGCACCGGGCCGGGAAGCGCTGAGTACATCACACCCTATGCACAAAAAGCCATAAAAAAGTCCGATGTAATTGTGGGATACGGCACATATCTCGATTTAATACAGGAACTGATTAAAGGCAAAGAGGTTGTATCCACCGGGATGACAAAGGAAATAGACAGGTGTAAAAAAGCAGTAGAGTCAGCGCTATCTGGCAAGACCGTTTCTGTCATAAGCGGCGGCGACCCCGGAATATATGCCATGGCAGGGCTAGTATTTGAGATACTAAAGGCAGAAGATAAGAAGATAAGAAGCTTGGAAGATAAGAACATCTCAACTTCTCAACCTCTTAACTTCTCACCTTCTTTGCCTGTAGTTGAAGTCATCCCCGGCATATCTGCCCTGAATGCATGCGCAGCAAGGCTCGGTGCGCCACTCATGCATGATTTTGCAGTAATAAGCCTGTCAGACAGGCTGACCCCCTGGGAATTAATAGAGAAAAGGCTTGAGGCTGCATCAATGTCTGACTTCATTATTGTTCTTTACAATCCCAAAAGTATGGGAAGACAAGAGCATATTAATAAGGCAAGAGATATTATCTTGAAATTCAGAGACCCTGAAACCCCTGTGGGTATCGTAAAGGCAGCAATGAGGGATAATGAAAAAATAGTCATTACAGATCTTAAAGATATGCTTAATCATGATATCGACATGCAGACAACAGTGATAATAGGTAACTCACAGACCTTTGCATGGAATAACTGGATGATTACACCGAGGGGCTATGAAAAAAGTTCAAAGTTCAAAGTTTAAAGTTCAAAGTTTAAAGTCAAAAAAAGATGTTGCTTTTTTGTGGGATGAATCATTTTTGTGGGGATTAATGGCTTATAAGGCCTTAAAGTCCAATGGCCTTTCCTTCAAACTTATACGCTCAAAGGATATAAAAAATGGGCAGCTTAAAAATTACAAGATGCTTTTTGTGCCCGGGGGATGGGCATCAAACAAATTAAAGACACTCGAGGGTGACTGCATCAGTAAAATAAAACAATTCGTGAGTAATGGCGGTAATTATCTTGGATTTTGCGGAGGCGCTGGACTTGCAACACTTGAAGGCCTAGGATTGCTGAATATCAAAAGAAAGCCGACAAAGGAACGGGTTCCGAGCTTCAGCGGCAGAATATGCCTGAACATAAATGAGCACCCCATCTGGAAAGGCCTGCTAACCTCGTCACTCGTTGCTCATCACTTATCATTAATATTCAATGCCTGGTGGCCTTCTCAATTCTTAATAGAAGACAAGAGCATAAAAATACTTGCCACTTATGGGGATGCCCTGCCAGATTCATTCATCTCAGATTTGAATGTTGGGGATGTAGAAGCCAATGGCGGCTGGTCAGAGCTTGAAGAGATTTATCAGATTAACCTTAATTCCAAAAGATTACTGAATGAGCCTGCTGTAGTAGAAGGCTTTGTTGGAAAAGGCAGGGTAATATTATCTTTAATTCATTTTGATACACCCGAAGATAAAAATGGAGCAAGGGTTTTGAGCAATCTGTGGGGGTATCTTGGGTCATGGGTCAAGAGTCAGGATTCAAAACATGGAGAACAAACTGCCCCATGCGCCTTGCCCCTTGCCTCTGAACTTATCTCTGAGATTGAATCATCAGTTACTGATTTAATTATCCTCGGTATGAGAAATTTTCTCTGGTTCTGGAGAAATTCCATGCTCTTGCAGTGGCGTCGGGGGGTAAGAGGACTTGAATACTGCACACTTTACGTAATGATAAAAGAAATAGCGGAAATACTTAAAACACAGAACATAGAAATCGAAATACACAATATAGAAAAGAGCCTTCGCAAGATTAAGGGGTTGCTGATACCTTTTGCGGGTAAAGCAAAACGACTTTTGATCCTGGAAAGATTTGCTATGCAGAGCGGGCATATCACATATGAGAGGTGTGGTGACCCCGAAATCCGGAAAATAAGGGCAGAACTTTTTTCCAGCTCAAAAAGGCACGGAGGTTTGTTTAAAAAGCTCATCGATGAGATTGATAATCTTTTATACCTGCTAATAACAAGGGAGGAGGGAAAAGGCGGAAGGTAAATTATTTGTTATTGCTCATAAAACTTAAAAGGAATATAATAAAACCCAAAGGAGCTTAACCTGTAACCATTCAGTAAAGGGTGGGGTTTAGCTGTCATGGATTCGACAAGCTCACCATGACAAACCCACAATGTGTTGTATACTGTCACCCTGAGCTTGTCGAAGGGTACGCCGCTTTTGTGAGCAGCCACGCTTCACTGAATGGTTACCTTAACCTGAAAAATGCAATTGAAATAATGCAGATGTTGTGAGAAATTTTATTTTTCGATACCTTAGTGCACCTTTAAATATGGGTTTAGAAATGTTTTAAATGAATATACCAAAAAGATGTTTTCAATAAATTCATCGAGTTAAATAAAATTTTGAACAATGTCTGCATTATTCGGGTTAAAGACATAGGGGTTGCAATAAATCCCAGTAGCACTTGATATTAGCAGTGATTCAAAAACCGATCTTTTTTGAAAAATATTCGAGGTGGATGGGAATATAAATGGGGACACTCAGGATCGCACTTGCACAGATTAACCCTACTGTCGGAGATTTTGAGGGTAATGTCTCAAAGATTATTAATTATATTAAAAAGGCAATAAAAGCCGGCGCTAAGGTAGTTGCTTTTCCTGAACTTGCAATAACAGGTTATCCCCCTGAAGATCTACTGCTAAAAACCCAGTTCCTAGAAGATAACCTTGAGGCCCTGAAAAATGTACAGGAAAATACAGGTAATATAACAGTAATAGTTGGTTTTGTTGACAGAAGAGAAGATATTTATAACGCTGCTGCAATAATTTACAACAAGACACTTATCGATACCTACCATAAGATGTACCTCCCAAACTATGGTGTATTTGATGAATACCGGTATTTCCAGGTTGGCACAAGATATCCTATATATCAGATTGGTGAGGCCTGGCTAGGTGTCAATATATGTGAAGATATCTGGTACCCGGAAGGGCCATCAAGGATACAGGCCCTCGCGGGAGCTGAGGTGATTATAAATATTAATGCCTCGCCATATCATATTGGCAAGGGGAAATTCAGAGAAAATATGCTTTCGACCAGGGCCTCTGACACTATAGCTATAGTGGCTTATCTGAATACAATTGGAGGTCAGGACGAGCTTGTATTCGATGGCCATAGCATTATCCTTGACCAGAATGGCACGGTAATCACAAGGGGAAAACAGTTCGAAGAAGACCTGATCGTTGTCGATTTAAACCTTGAGGATGTGATGATGAGAAGGCTTCATGCTCCACGCAGGAGACAGGAGGCAATTAAACTTGGGAAGGGAGTCGCTGAAAAAATCACTATTCCTGTCAAAAAAAAACCGGGGGGGGAAATAGAAAAGTTAACTCGTTTGCCATCAATAAGCTGCACGGTTTTAGAACCATTGCAAGAGGTCTATACAGCTCTTGCGCTCGGCACATCTGATTATGTCAAAAAGAATGGATTTAAAAGTGTTGTTATAGGACTTAGCGGCGGTATCGATTCATCACTCGTTGCATCTATTGCGGTAGATGCACTCGGTAAGGAGAATGTGACAGGTCTCGTAATGCCCTCTCCATATACCTCGAGGGAGAGCAGAGAAGATGCTCATGCCCTTGCAGGCAATCTGGGGATAAAGCTAATAGAAGTTTCTATTGCTAGCATATTCCAGAGCTATCTCGAGGCACTAAAAAAGGAATTCCACGGTTTGCCGGCAGATGCAGCAGAGGAGAACATCCAGGCAAGGATAAGGGGCAATATCCTTATGGCATTCTCAAATAAATTTGGATGGCTGGTCCTGACGACAGGGAATAAATCAGAGATGAGTGTTGGATATGCAACCCTTTATGGCGACATGGCAGGGGGGTTTGCAGTAATAAAGGATGTTCCGAAAACAATGGTATATGAACTCTGCAAGTGGAAGAATAATAAGGCAGGTAAAGCTGTAGTACCTGAAAGAGTTTTCCGGAAAGAACCATCAGCAGAACTTAAGCCTGATCAGAAGGATACAGACACACTTCCGCCTTATAGCGTGCTCGATCCCATACTAAAGGCATATATAGCGGATGATACTAGTTTTGAAGATATATTGTCTCTTGGCTGTGAGGTTGAATGTGCACAGAAGGTTATCAGGATGATTGATACAAGTGAATATAAAAGGAGACAGGCGCCGCCAGGAATAAAGATAACCCAAAGGGCCTTTGGAAAAGACAGACGTTTCCCGATAACAAATAAATATAAAGGGTATTGATGGAAGAATTTAGAGATGAAAAAAAGTATTTTACTGTTAGCAGCTGTATCAATTTCTATAATTCTTATTTTTAGCTCTGTTTTTTCTAAGGACAATAAAGACTTTCAATTTAAGAAACAACCTGAAATACAACAGGTAAAACCCAAAAAGCCTGTTAAGATTAAACTCAAACGTTTAGCAGATGGCAAATACACATGGGATCTCACAGGCGATGACGTGGATGAAATTGTCAGGACAGACAGAAGACTGAGAAAACTGCTGAAGATAGATTGAATATTAAGGTGTGATTCCAATAAAGCTAAGGTTTAGCAGGTTTGAATTATCAATAAAAGCAAAGGAACCACTAATTTTGCCCTCATACAAGGGCTCGACCCTGAGGGGAGGGTTCGGATATGCCTTCAAACGAGTTGTCTGTGCCATAAAAGACAAGGAATGTTCAAACTGTATTTTGAAAGAAAAATGTATTTATTCATATTTCTAACTCCTACCCGAGGTGGAGAGGGCTAAGTGAAAGAAATTAAGCATTTTAAGGATCGTATTTCAGACACAGAAGTTGAAAAGCGTATTAATGCGTGGGCAGATATAACGATGCTGTCACTTGAGTTGAAGCGGGCTGTCCTCCGAAAAAGGCATCCAGACCTCAGTGAAGATGAAGTGAATGAATTGATGAGGAAAGAGCTTTCCTCACTGAAAATAAGCCGGAATGAATAACAGTCCTCTTATTCAGTCTCTGAAGGAGCTCTGCCTGTTTCTCGATGAATCGGCAATAGAGTACATGCTTGTAGGAGGACTGGCAGTAGGAATATGGGCGGAACCGAGAGCGACTGTGGACATCGATTTTCTTGTTTCGATCAGTCCATCCGATTTTGATAATCTCGGGCAAAAATTAGCGGAAAGCAACAGATTTGTCTTTATTCATGACAAGCCGATGGTCTTTGGGAAAGTATCCTTCTTGAGAGCGACATTGAAGAGCAACATCGACGTTTCCGTTGACTTCATATTCGCCGACGATACTTTTAAGAGTGAGGCGATTAAACGTAAAGAGGCCATTCAATTAAATGATTTTTCAGTAAATATATCAACTCCCGAGGATATGATAATCCTGAAAATGCTCAGCGGCAGGGAACAGGACAGGCTTGATGCGCGGAAGATACTCGAGATTCAGAAAGAAAATCTCGACATGGACTATTTGCAGATATGGTCGGAAAAACTTGGCTTTGGGATAAACAGCCTCAGGAAAAACAGTGATAGATGAGAGTGAAGAGATTATAGTGAAGAATAACAGCATTGACATCTTTACACTTTACACTGATACCTATCACTGTATTTAGAGTCTGTCCATAAACTCTAACTACCCGAAACATAAGAGAAAATGGTATAATTGCAGAGAAATCAAAAACAGGAGGAAAAATTGAAACTGCTGAATGATTTAAAACTGCAATTTGAAAAAGAGTTATGGGCATTAAACCCGGAATTAGCGGTAATAGATACGATACTGAACAATCATCCTGAGATAATTGAAATAGTTCAGAAAGATATCACAGGTGGCAAAGAAGGCAGCAATATAGGCCGACAGGACATGCCTACGGTTGAGCAGATAGTCAGGGCAGCGATTTACAAAGAGATGAAGAACCTGACCTATCGGGAGCTTGAATACGAGCAGCATGATTCAAGGATGTGTACGACATTCATAAAGCTTGACGATCGCAAGCCGTTTTCATTT